>Ga0196976_1000855_pt1 | contig 16667 bp, 13 predicted proteins | sample S3v_513CmetaG_FD_148644 | JGI IMG/M metagenome (GOLD analysis project Ga0196976, IMG submission 148644) | Soil microbial communities from Anza Borrego desert, Southern California, United States - S3+v_5-13C | ecosystem: Environmental > Terrestrial > Soil > Desert | place: USA: California...
TTGATTAGCTTGCGCGGAATTAACGATGCTAGCACAGCGCCGACGAACTGGAGGAACGTGGAAGCGCAGCTCTCTAGACCCATGCGATAGCGTGTCGATGCTGTAGAGAGGCAGGCGGCCGCGGCGTGCGACGCGTGACGGCTTGTGATTGCGACGTATCGCTAGAAGACCTGGCGCTTATTGTTTCAGCGGGTAAAGACAGGTGGTGCTGCCATCAGCGCTGTATTTGATTACGTTCGTCTGGTCACCGCAGAAGCCGCGGTTGCCGGTCCGGCCAATCGCCTGGGGCACGGCCGTGAGTTCGAACGCGTCGTTCCTGCCGCCCGAGCCGGATGCCGTCAGCGCAAAGGTGTAACCCTGGCGCGATCCGCTGGCCAGTTGTGAATCCACCAATCCGGCAGCCGCCGCTGTTGGCGTGCCGGAACCCGGCCCTAGAGCTGTCAGGCTAGGAGCATAGCCCAGTTCGGGATAGGTGGCCGCGTAGGATGTCTGCGCCTGAAGAATGGTTCGAACCGCTCCCACAGCGGCCGTTTCGCTGGCAAGCACGCGCGCCTTCAGCACGTGGATGATGGCGAGCGTAGCCAATATCATCGCCACCGCAAGCACAACCATCAGTTCGATCAGTGAGAAGCCTCTGGACGAGCGCATGGACTTGTGTCTCCGAGAGGCCAACGGTCTGGGGAGTGACTCGGAAATCGTAGCTCGTATCGCGCTGACGGAAAAGTGGAGGCGTGGTTACTAAAGACACATCCTCCTATATACCACGTGGTCAATAAAAACGGCGGCACCGAAGTGCCGCCGTGGTTCAACCCTACGAGAAGCTTTAGAACTCGTAGCGCAGCGCGAACTGGATCTGGCGCTCACGATAGATCGTGTTTCCAGCTTCGTTTGCCGTGCCGAACGTATTCACGTACACGAGCTTGTTGAACGTCGGGCTCGAGGTCGTGAAGTCGTAGTTGTACATGCGGTTGTTGATGCCGGTCACGTTCAAGCGGTTGAAGAGGTTGAACGCCTCTGCGAGGAATTCAACTTTGTGCCCTTCGGCAATCTTCACGCGACGCGACAAGCGCAGGTCAACGTTGGCCGTGCGAGGATACCGGAACGAGTTGCGGCCGATCAGTTCCGCAAGGCGTGCCGTGCCGCCGCCACCGTTGAAGCCCGCCACTCCGCGTACGTTTGCAACGCCGCTGGAGTTCAGGCCGTTCAGGTTGCTGCCGATGTTCTCGGTGTACGGACGTCCACTCGAGATGTTGACGATCGGCGACACCGTCCAGTCGCTCAGGATGGCCTTCAGGACGCGATTCTCGAACTTCACCGTCGGCGCATAGATAACGCTCGCTACGAACTTGTGACGGATGTCGAAGTTCGACGTGCCGTACTCAAGTTCCGGACGGGCGATGTCATAAAGCGCGTTGCCGGTGGTGAAGGTGGTCGAGTTCTGCCCGCTGTCCAGCGCGTGCGCCCAGGTGTAGCTGGTCTGGAACTGGAGGCCGTTCGTCATGCGGCGGTTCAACTGCAGGACAGCCGCGTTGTAGTTGGAGTTTACGTTGGTGACGATGTTCGTGATGCGGCCGTAGTTGGTGTTCGGGCGCTGCGTGTAGATAGGCGTACGGTACGTCATGCCATGGTACGGGCCGCCTTCGAATTGCGTCTGGGCCCACACCGTCGCAGGCGAAAGGTTCATATCGTAGAAGTTCACCAGTTCGCGTCCGAGGCTGAGGATGTAGCTCGCCGACACGACGGTGTTCTTCGCGATCTCGCGCTCCACAATCAGGTCCGCCTGGTGAATCTGCGGAACCTGCGCATCACGGGCGAATACCACCACGTCCTGCTTGCCTGCCTGGCGGACGGCCACGTTCGGGAAGCTCGGAGCGCTGGCATCGGAAGTCCGGTAATTGATCTGCTGCTGTGAGCCCTCAACGCCGGTGCTGTTCAGGGCGCTGGAGATGGTCGAGTTGATGATGCGGCCGTAGTAGATGCCATAGCCGCCGCGAACTGCGGTCTTGCTATCGCCGAATGGATCCCATGCGAAGCCAAACCGCGGGCCGAAGTTGTTCTTGTCGCGCGGGAACTTGCACGACTGCGAAAGCGCCGGGTTGCAAACCTGCGCGTCCGGCATCTGCTCGTACTCGTAGCGTACGCCGAAGTTGACCGTCAACCGCGGATGCAGACGGTAGTCGTCTTGAATGTAGAAGTTGTAGTCCCAGGTCGAGAAGTACCACTTCGTCGGACCGAATCCCTGGTTATAGCTGCTCCAGTTCTTCGGTGCACCGGCTACGCCGGCATTGGCCAGGTCGGCGAAGAAGTCGATGCGCGTGCTGTAGCTGTAGGCGCCGCCTTCCTGGTAGAGCTGGTCCAGCGTGTCTTCAACGCGGTTGATGTCCACGCCGAACTTCACCAGGTGCTTGCCGTTGGCCCAGGTCGTGTTGTTTGCCCACTGGTTGCGAATCTCCTCGGGATACATTGCACGCTCGAGGAAGTTCGGTTTGCCGATCGTGATACCTGCGCTGCTGGCGACAGAAACGCTCGGCATGCGGCCGAGGGGACCAAGTCGCGTGGCCTTCGCCAGCAGAGCCTGCTCAACCGCCGAGTTCGGCTGGCTGCGCTGGAACTCGAAGTCGCGGCCCCACGAATAACGCAGTTCGTTGGAAACGGTGTTGGACAAAGCGGAGGACAACCGTGCGGTCATCGTGTCCACCTTGACATAGTCGTCGCCGAAGCTGGCGATACCACGGCTCACAACAGGCTGGCTCTGCACGCCGGCCGGGGCTTCCCAGCGCATGCGGTTGTAGCTGACAGCGAGCGTGTGCTTGTCGTTAATGCGGTAGTCGATCTTCGGGAACATGATGTTCTGGTCGCCCTTGCGGGGGACCACGCCGGTTTCCGCTTGGAGGAACGCCAGGCCGGCATCAAATGCTGCCGTTGCCTTCTGATCGCCCAGCGGATCGCTGCTGGCGATGCCCATTTTCGAACGAAGCGAGGAGCGCTCCGACGCCGTCATGGGAGCGAAGATGGAGCTAGGCGTACCCATCTGCGCCGTGCCCGGATAGTTGCGCTTCTGCTGGTCGTAGCTGAAGAAGAAGAACAGCTTGTCCTTAACGATCGGGCCGCCGATGCTGCCGCCGAACTGCTGACGACGATCCTTCGGCTTGATCCGGTTCTGTACGTAGTTACCGGAAGCGTCCTTCACCGTTTCGAAGGCGAACGGGTTATAAGCACCGAGCGCGTTGTCGCGAATGTAGTAGAACGCCGAGCCGTGAATGTTGTTCGTACCGCTCTTCGTCACCGAGTTCACCACGCCACCCGCGGCGCGGCCGTATTCGGCCGAGTAGTTCGAGGTGTTCACCTGGAACTCGCGGACTGATGCCTGGCTGATCACGTAGCTGATGCGCGTGCGTCCACGCTCTTCGGAGAAGAACGCCTGGTTGTTGTCGCCGCCGTCAACCGTGCTGTTGTTCAGCAGGCCGCTGATGCCGCGGAAGCTGATAAGACCGAAGCCGCCGTCCGGCGTGGCCGCCGGCGCGAGCAGGGCGAAGTTGGACCAGCGGCGGCCGTTGATCGGCAGCTCGTTGATCGAGGTCTGGTTGATGTTGGACGAGAAATCCTGCTGCAAAGTGTTGACGGTCGGGGCCTCAGCGCCAACCTCTACCATTTCGCTGGTGCCGCCGATCGAAAGCGTCGGCTCGACACCGGTGATCCGGCCAACTTCCACCACAACGCGCGGTTCTGTACGCACCGCGAAGTTGGGCGCTTCTACCTTGACCTCGTAAATGCCGGGCTGCAGCCGCTGAATGCGGAATTTGCCTTCGGCATCCGTGGTCGCCGTGGACGTGGCGTTGGTTTCGACGTTGCGGACCGTCACTTTGGCATTCGGCACGACCGCCTTGCTCGGGTCAGTAACCGTGCCGCCGATGGCTCCATCGACACCAGACTGGGCGAAGGCCACCGACGTGAGAATCGCGCATGTCACCAGCACCAACAGCGTGCGGACAATCCTGCTGCGCAGAACGTGACTCATGAGTCTCCAATCTCCTTTACGTTCCGGTTGACACCGGACGCACTCCCGAAAAAAACGCACCTCGGTTGCAAAGACCAGGGGGCGTAGTACATTTGCCCGAAGTATTGACCGGTCGCGGCACTGCGGTGCCGTCGCCGGCTGCCTGCTTGCGCGGGCGGGTCGCAAGTGGCAAGGCGACCTGCGGTGGGCCGCCAAACTTGGCCCAGGGATGGGTACACCAACCTGCACGCACACTCCGTGCTGTCGATCGCTAAGGACCTTGCATCCGGACAGTCCCTCGCCTCCCGAATTCGGTGTTGAGCGTGCAGAGTAGGTGTAAGAAGTTGAATTAGAACACGTCTATCGTAAGTTGCTCAATGAAAACTTGGTGAATTAGGGCCTTAAAACGGCCCGGATTTCCCTTAATCCTCTGCACTGGATGTGGTGCAAAGTCGCTTCAAGGTCGCATCACGACATATCCGCTCCAACGCGGAGTTCGCCAGTTTCAGAATCCCGATGGAACGTTCGTTCATCCTTAACCAGCGTAAGGAGGAAGAACTGATTTATGGCTCATGAAGTTCCGCCACTGCCCTATGACTACGCTGCGCTGGAGCCCTACATTGACGAGCAGACCATGCGCTTGCATCACGACAAGCACCATGCAGCGTATGTGACGAACCTCAATGCCGCGCTGGAAAAGCACCCTCAATTGCAGGGAAAGGGACTCGAAGACCTGCTGCGAGACATCAATTCGGTGCCGGAAGATATCCGCACGGCGGTCCGCAATCACGGTGGCGGTCACGCGAATCACACGATGTTCTGGGCCATCATGAAGCCAAACGGCGGCGGTGAACCCACCGGCGCCATCGCCGACGCCATTCGCGGCGCCTTCGGCAGCTTCGATAATCTCAAGACCAAATTCAACGAGGCTGGCGCAAAGGTGTTCGGCAGCGGCTGGGTGTGGGTCGTTAACAAGCCCGGCAGTGGTATCGAGCTCATCACCACGCCGAACCAGGACAGCCCGCTCATGCAGGGCATGGATCCAATCTTCGGCAACGACGTCTGGGAGCACGCCTACTATCTGAAATATCAGAACCGGCGTCCCGAATACCTCTCCGCCTGGTGGAACGTCGTCAACTGGGACGAAATCAACAAGCGCCTCAACACCGCCGGGTCCAAGCGCGGATAACTTAGTTCCCACCATCATCTGACGCGGGGCCGCAGCGATTGCGGCCCTTTCGCTTGGCCAGCCTGTGTGGCCGCCAGTCTTCGACTGGCGGTGGCGCCGGGTCGAAGACCCGACCACGCGACACGCGGGGCAAGATTCGAACAGAACAGTTACACGACGGCCTTGAATGGCTGTTTCACTGGGCAGTGCTATGCGTTTTTGCAAACAGAAAAGACGCGCCTCAGCGCGTCCTCATTTCTGATCCAACCCCGACTGTCATCCCGAGCTGGCCTCTGTTGCCGCGCGAGGGATCTGGGCTCGCTTGCGGCGCCGCAACCACGCAGTGGTTGCGATAGCGCCGAAGCGAGCTTCCTTGTTTCTTCAACTCACGGACACTTACCTGGTCAGCACCGACACTCCTGCGTGCCGTTCCACGTGACCGAGAACGGTTGCCACTGACGTCGCAAGCGGATTGTCGCCGGGGACAACGATGTCTGCGAACTCGCGCGTCGGTCGCACATACAGGTTCGCCATCGGAGCCACAGTTTCCGTAAACTGCTGGACGACTGAGTCCGCCGTTCGCCCGCGCTCGCGCACGTCGCGGTATATGCGCCGCTCGAGGCAGGCCGGATCATCGAGGTCCACGAAGACCTTCGTGCCCATCAGCCCGCGCACGTCCTGCCAGCCCAGAACGAAGAGTCCTTCAACCACGACGAACTGCTGCGGTTCGATTCGTTCCGTCCGCGTGGTTCTGGTGTGCGTTGCGAAGTCATACACCGGGCGGTCGATGCCGTGTCCCTCGCGCAAAGCCTGAAGATGATCGAAGAAGATGTCGTGGTCGAGTGCGGCGGGAACGTCAAAGTTGAAGCGCGCGCGTTCTTCGATCGGACGATCGCTCAAGTCGAAGTAGTAGGCGTCCAGAGGAAGCAGCACCGCGTCGAGTCGCTTCGCCAGCGCTCGCGACAGCTCCGTCTTTCCCGCACACGAAGGACCGGCAACGCCAATCAGATATGGTTTTACTTCCGACATCAGGCTCCCTTTCGAATCTCTTCTTCCATCTGCGGGATTACGGCTCGCAGCAGCGCAACGAAGTCTCCGCGCACGCGCTTGCCCACTTCCAGCACCTCGGCATGTGTAATCGGTTGGTCGAGAATTCCGGCGGCCATGTTCGTAACGCACGAGATGGCCAATACCCGGATTCCCATGTGCCGCGCCGTGATCACTTCCTGCACGGTGCTCATTCCGACCACGTCCGCACCGATCGTGCGCAGGTAGCGGATCTCCGCCGGAGTCTCGTAGTTCGGGCCGGCAACCGCGGCGTAAACGCCGTGCTGGCATTCAACTCCGAGTCGTCGTGCCTCGTTCAACGCAATCTGCTGGAAGGTCCGGTCGTACGCGGCGCTCATGTCCACGAACCGTGTGCCGAATCGCTCGTCGTTCGCCCCTATCAGGGCCGTCGTCCCTTGCAGGTTGATGTGGTCCTGCAACACGACCAGGCAGCCCTGCTTCAGCTTCGGGCTGATGCCTCCGGCTGCATTCGTCAGGATCGCCGCCTTCACGCCCATTCGGCCGAACACGCGCATCGGAAAGATTACGTCCTTGATCGAATGGCCTTCGTAGTAGTGAACGCGGCCCTGCATCGCCGCCACGACCACGTCACCGGCCTTGCCGATTACCAGGTTGCCCGCGTGCCCTTCCGCTGTCGGCACCGGATAATGCGGGATTTCGCCGAACGGGATCCGCACCGCATCCGCAAGCTCATCCGCGAACGCGCCGAGCCCCGACCCAAGCACCAAGCCAATCTGCGGGCGAAGTGCAGTCTTGCCCAGCACGTACTTCGCTGCCTGTTCTGCTCGCTCGAATTCCGTCAACTCCGCTGTTTTCGCGTGTATGCCGTCCATGCCGACCGCCTGCTGGCTATCTCCTAAATGGTGTCATCCTGAGGCGCGCTTCCGTTGCGCGCCGATCGCCCCGCGGTCGCCCTAAAGCGCCGAAGCGAGCGTCCTTTTTCAACTCACCGCCACTTTGTCAAAACTCTGTAGAGACGCAGCTTGCTGCGTCTCTTACGAAACACCTGCTAATAAAGTATTCCGACGATTGCGGCCGACATCAGGTTCGCCGCGGTTCCCGCCAGCATCGCGCGGAATCCCAGCCGTGCCAGTTCGTCGCGTTTGTTCGGTGCCAGCGCGCTGATGCCGCCGATCTGTATGCCGATCGAACTGAAATTCGCGAAGCCGCAAAGAGCGAACGTCGCAATGGCAAACGACCGCGGGTCCAGCGTGCTCTGCATGGGACCGAGCTGCGAGAACGCAATCAGTTCGTTGATCACCATGCGCGTTCCCAACAGGCTGCCGACCGCCATGCTGTCCTTCCACGGTATGCCGATGACCCATGCAAGAGGCGCGAAGATGTATCCGAAGATCGTTTGCAGTGACGACGGGAACCAGTGGAAGCCGATGCTCGCCAGCGCGCCCGACGTCCACCCGAGAATTCCGTTCACCAACGCGATGAGCGCCAGGAACGAGATCAGCATTGCCGCCACGTTCAGGGCAAGGTGCAGACCGTCGGTCGTGCCGCGTGCAATCGCGCCCAGTGCATTCGCGTCGCGCGGCATGTCAACCGATTCGGTGCTCGCGCCGTCCTCGAACTCCGGCGACGACGCCGTTGCGGCGCCCGGAGTGATCCGTTGGACGCCCGTTGCCGGCGTTTCAGTCTCCGGAACCAGCATCTTGGCCATCAGCATCGTGCCCGGAGCCGTCATCACGACCGCCGTCAGCAGGTGTTCGGCCTTGATGCCGTACCCGATGTAAGCCGCCATGATTCCGCCTGACACGTGAGCCATGCCGGCCGTCATGATCGTCATCAGTTCAGATCGCGTAGCCTTCGGCAGGAAGGGGCGAATCGTCAGCGGAGCCTCGGTTTGACCGATGAAGATCGAAGCCGCCACGTTCGTTGACTCCGCTCCGCTTGCGCCCATGAAGCGCGTCATCACCTTCGCTACCTGCCGGATGATGAACTGCATCACGCCGAAGTAGTAAAGGAGCGCAAACAGTGCCGAAACGAAGATGATCGTCGTGAGCACGGAGAAAGCGAAAACGAATCCCATCTGCCCGTTTCGGACGCCCAGTTCGCCGAAGACGAAGCGTGAGCCTTCGACCGCATACGCCAGCACGCTTTCGACTGCGTGGCCTGCTTTTTGTATGGCCTTCTGTCCTATGCCCACTTGCAGGACGAAAATGGCCAGCGCGAACTGAAGACCCAGTCCCCATGCGACCGTCTTCCAACGGATCGCCTTGCGGTTCGTCGAGAACAGATAAGCGAGGCCAAGCAGAACTGCCAGCCCTAGTACGCCAACCAGCCGATGCATCCCGTTTCTCCTACCTGCAATCTTGCAGAAAATGTCATCTGAGCGAGCACGCCGGATCCGCTCTTCAAACGTTGAGACGTCACTTGCTGTCTCTCAAAGTGCTCACGTACGTAGAACTGTCATCCCGAACCGGCCTCTGTTTGCCGCGCGAGGGATCTGCGCGTTGCGGGGTGTTCTACCGGCGCCGCAACCACGCAGTGGTTGCGCTGAGCGCCGAAGCGAGCTTTCCTTGTAACCCCAAGTCTCTTCTAATAAGGCCACGAGGTTTCCGCGCGCGTAGTCCCCTCTGAATTCTCTCCCGCCGCTGCGGCCGATGTCGCGCCCGCGATCACGCGCCTCACTAACGGCTGCGGCATGTAGCGCGCCGTGTTCGTAATCCTGTACGCGCCTTCAAGCAGGGCGATGGCTTCGTCAAGCCGCGCATCGGAGTTGTAGTGGATCGTCGCCAGTGACTCGCCTTCAGCCACCGCGTCCCCTACCTTCTTGTGAAGCACGAGCCCGACCGCGGGATCCACATCATCTTCTTTTCGCTCGCGTCCGCCGCCAAGGACAACCGTGGCCGTGCCCACCTGCTCGCAGGCGATCGCCGCCACGAATCCGGTGTGCTTGCTCCGCAACTCCATCGTGTGCTGCGCCTGGGGCAGTCGGCTGACGTCGTCGACGGCCGCCGGATCTCCGCCCTGAAGTCGGACGATCTCCTTGAACTTCTCCAAGCCGCTGCCGTCCTCGATGATTCTTGTCGCCAGCGCTCGGCCTTCTTCCACGGTTGCTGTGCGCTCTCCCAGGTAGAACATCCAGCCGCACAGCTCAAGGCAGAGTTGGCGCAGGTCTTCCGGACCTCCGCCTTTCAGTACCTGCACGCACTCAATCACTTCCAGCGCGTTGCCCACGCAATTGCCGAGCGGCTGATCCATGTCGGTGATCAGCGCCAGCGTGCGCTTGCCCATCCGTTCGCCGGTCTCGACCATCAGCTTGGCGAGGTGGACAGCATCTTCTTCCTTCTTCATGAACGCGCCCGAGCCTGTCTTCACATCGAGGACCAGCGCGTCGATACCCTCTGCCAGCTTTTTGCTCATGATGGAAGCGCAGATCAGGTTTGGACTCTCGACCGTCCCCGTCACGTCGCGCAGCGCGTAAAGCTTTTTGTCCGCCGGTGCGATTTCCTTCGTCTGTCCGATGAGCGAGCAGCCGCATTCGTGCAGCATGCTCCTGAACTCGTCGAGCGACAGATTGACGTTGAATCCCGGTATCGATTCCAGCTTGTCCAGGGTGCCGCCCGTGTGGCCCAGGCCGCGCCCGCTGATCATGGGCACCTTGAGTCCGCCCGCCGCTGCCACGGGAGCCAGCACCAGCGACGTCTTGTCGCCAACGCCGCCCGTCGAATGTTTATCGACCTTCCTGCCCGGGATTTCCGAGAGATCGAGTACCTCGCCCGAGTTCAGCATGGCCTCGGTGAGCGCGGCCAGTTCCGCACCGCTCATGCCCTTCACCAGCAGGGCCATCAACCACGAGGAAACCTGGTAATCCGGTATTTCATCGCGGGTATATCCGGCAACCATGAACTCGATCTCAGCCTTGCTGAGTTCTCCGCCGTCCCGCTTTTTCCGGATGATATCGACGACTCTCATTTAAGCCTTTCCGTACTTATAGCGAGAAACCGGCGGGCAGCAGTTCGCAAGCCCGCATCTCGCGTACCCCGTTTTCGCCGGGGAAGAGCACCGCTGCATCGCGGCCAAATTCGTGGATCACCTGGCGGCACGCGCCGCAGGGCGCACACGCGCACTCCGGGTCGCTCCACACTGCCACCGCAACCACCCGCATCGAGGGGCCTTCCGCCGTGATCGCGCTGAAAATCGCAGTTCGTTCGGCGCAGTTGGTTAGCCCGTACGAGGCGTTCTCCACGTTCACTCCCGTGTAGATTCCCCCGTTGGCCGTCAGAACTGCCGCGCCCACCTTGAACTTCGAGTAAGGCGAATACGCCTGTTTCAGCACGTTCCTGGCTTCGCTGAGCAGCCGTTCACGCAACTCGGGCGTCATCTGCGATACCGTGCTTGTAGCGTCTCCAGCAGACACGTACTCCTCCCGGTGGCACCGCGCTGTGACGACGTCCGGTCTCGAACGGTCCTCACCCGCGGGAGTTATGTCGTGCAATGTAAAGGGAATTAGAAGTGAGAAGCTGCACCCAGTCAAGCTGTAGTGCGCCTGAAATCCTTGATTTTCTGCACTTACCGGTCGTCGACATAGGTGGTGGGTGCCGCACGTCTGCCCGGCGTTGGGCACACGTATGGGTTCTTCCAGGGTGAAACGAGTGCTGACCGGCTGCTGATTTCTTGCTGGCTGCTGAGTGGCAACAACTGCTAACTGGCAACTGACAACTGAGCCAGCAGGTGCCCCACATCTGCCTGGGTTTGGCAGATGTGGGTGAAAGCAGGTGAAGGCGATCGATCTGGCCGGGCTAGGCGGCAGTTCGCAGTGGCTGTACGTGTCCGAGTTGCGTGAGTATTGAGTACATGTCGTAGTACCCGGCACCTTCGACGAACCGTCCGTTGCTGTCGCAACGCCAGATCTCGCAAAGCGGGAGCGACATGCGGCGCCCCGTGGACCGCAGACCGAAGAACGGGCCGTCGTTCGTGCCTTCAGCCGTGAATTCTGCGATCACGACGTCGCCGGCGTCGATGTACTTCGCGTTCGTGATCTTCCCGTCAGAGGTGGACTTTGCCCAGTCTTCAGTCCATCTTCTGAACTCATTTCGGTTTTTCAGCGTGCGCTGCGTTGCGTGGTCGGTATAGACGAAGTTCTCAGCTATGTTCCGGACAAGACCTTCGTAGTCACGCCTGTTCCAGCTCTCATGGGCGGCGCGTAGCGCTTCTACATTCTTTGACGCCATGGTGAGGCTCCTTTCCTGTCGTCGCGAATGGAAGGTTGGGTGGTCAGGTGAGATCAAGCGGCCAATCGTTGCACGTGTGAATGCCGATCGCTGAAGCAGGTTGCCGCGGCAGCGTAGGACTTCGTTCAGGCCACGCGCCTGTCAAGGCTCGCATCAATCGCCAGCCTTATTTCCTCGCCTTTGGACTTCCGTGCCTTCTCGAGCCTCAGGACAGTATTAATGAGGGCGATATGTGTGAGTGCCTGCGGAAAGTTGCCCAGGGCCTCGCCAGATTCGGTATCAGCCTCCTCGGCCAGCAACCCGACGTCATTCGCAAGCGAGAGCAGGCGGTTCAGGACCTCCATCGCATTGTCCAGTCTTCCCGTAAGGGTGTAGTTGTCCGCCAGCCAGAAGCTGCACGGAAGGAACGCTCCTTCGTCTCCTGGCAGACCATCGTGCGACAGATACCGGTACACCAGGCCGTTTCGCATCAACTGCTGTTCAATCTGCTTCACCGTTCCGAGCATCCGGGGATCATCCGCGTCCACCACGCCCAATAGCGGCAGGCGAAGGATGCTCGCATCCACCTCTTTTGTTCCGTATGCCTGCGTGAAGGTGCCCAACGCCGCATTGAAGCCCTTCCGGAAAATTTCGAGCTGGAGTGCGCCGCGCTGTTCTCTCCAGTCGCTTACGTCGCATCCATCCCTGCAATACTCCGCGAGTTGTATCGCACGATCCAGCGCCAGCCACGACATGGCTTTCGAATAGACGAAGTGCCGCGGTTCGCTGCGCATCTCCCAAATCCCTTCGTCCGGCTCCTGCCACTTCCCCGCAATGACATTCGCGCAGTTCTGGACGATGGGCCAGTACTCCTCCCGGAAGCGCTGTGGCGTTACTTCGCTGTGTCGATTGGCCACAAACGTAAACACGAAGCCCATCAACTCGCCGTAGATGTCGAGCTGAAGCTGCTCCACTGCGCGGTTCCCAATTCTCACCGGCTTCGATCCTCTGTAGCCCTCCAGGTGGTCGAGCAGCCGTTCGCGAGCTTCGTGCGCCCCGTGTATGGTGTACAGGACCTGGTAGTCGCTGCGTCCGCCAATCGCCCGGCGGAAGAACCGCAGGTAGTCGCGAGCCTCTCCGAAGTACCCAAGGTTCATCAACGCAGTGACCGTGAAGGCCGAATCTCTGATCCACGTGTACCTGTAATCCCAATTGCGAACCCCGCCAATTTGCTCCGGAAGGGAAGTCGTGGGCGCTGCCACAATTGCGCCAGTCGGTTCAAAGGTCATCAGCTTCAGCGTCAGCGCACTCCGAACGACCATGTTGCGGAACTCGCCCTTGTACCTCAGCGCGCCAACCCACTCGTCCCAGAACTGGCGCGTTACACGCAACGCCTCCTCCGTGTCTTCGTAATCCCAGTGGTCCGGTTCGTCTCCGACCGGGCACCACGTCAGCACGAGTGCGACTTTCTGCCCGGGTTTGAGCTTCAGTTCCGCGCGGAGCCGTCCGTCTTCGATTACGTCCAGCCGCCCACTGGTAAGTTGTGCGTGCAGATAGTCCTCGCGCCCCACGGCAGTCACGGAGTCCTCGGCTGTTCGCCGGAAGCTTGGCATCTCGGTGGCCCAACGGGAGGTCGGCTTCACCTCGATGAGAACGGTCACCGGGCTTCCAACGCACTCCACCATACGCACCATTTCATGGCGCGTGATCACGTCCTGTTCGCTATCTTGCGGGTCCAGGCCTTCGAGGTCCACGCTGTGTTCGACCGGCATGAAGTCCCTGACGATCACCTTGCCGCCGCCGTTCACATCCCACGTCGTGCGGAGTATCGCCGTGTCTCCGTCGTACGTCCTTGCCGGACGGCCGCCGCCCACGGGACGCACTTCGCAGAAGCCGCCCTTCTGCTCATCGAGCAGCCGCAGGAACATGGCATCGCTATCGAAGTGGGGGAGGCACATCCAGTCGACCGAGCCTTCTCGGCTGATCAGGGCGGCGGTGTGGCAGTCACCAACAATCGCGTAATCGCTGATAGGTCGATACATCAGAGCCGGTCCTCGCTTCCAGCAAACTTAGTACGATGCCGGGTCTTGCACCGTCGCCGCACCAGGCTTGTCGCCTCAGGCCTGTCTTCGCCCGTGTTCCGCGCATCCCACACACCATGGGACGCCCGGAAGTCGTAGTGGTTACAGGTGCTTCAGCCGGAGTGGGACGCGCCGCTGCGCGCGCCTTTGCGCGCGAGGGAGCCAGCATCGGACTCATCGCCCGTGGCAGCGACGGCCTTGACGCTGCAAAGAGGGAAGTGGAAGCATTCGGCGGACGCGCACTCGTCCTGCCCTGCGACGTCGCAGATTCACACTCCGTATTTCAGGCCGCTGCGCGCGTCGAAGCTGAACTCGGCCCCATAGACATCTGGGTCAATAACGCGATGGCCTCTGTCTTCTCGCCGTTTTCCGAGATGACGCCCGAGGAGTTTCGTCGCGTCACCGAGGTCACCTATCTCGGATACGTGTACGGCACCATGGCTGCCCTCAATCGCATGAGGCCGCGCGACCGAGGCGTCATCGTGCAGGTCGGCTCGGCGCTGACGCACCGCAGCATCCCGCTCCAGTCCGCCTACTGCGGAGCGAAGCACGCCATCGTCGGCTTCACCGACTCCATCCGCAGCGAACTCATGCACGACGGCAGCAACGTCCACATCACCGTCGTGCAGATGCCCGCGCTCAACACGCCGCAGTTCAACTGGGTCCGCAGCCGCCTTCCGCGCAAGCCCCAGCCAGTGCCGCCCATCTACCAGCCCGAAGTTGCGGCCGATGCCATCGTGTGGGCCGCCCACCATCGGCGTCGCGAGGTTTGGGTCGGAAGTTCGACCGTGGTTGTAATGGTCGGAAACAAATTCTTCCCCGGCATGGGCGACCGCTACCTCGCGCACAACGGATACGAATCGCAGCAGACCAACCAACCTGCCGATCCTAACCGCCCGGACAACCTCTATTCACCTTTGCCAGGCGACTTCGGTGCCCACGGCGACTTCGACCACCGCGCACGCGAACGCAGCTATACGCTCTGGCTCACCAAGCATCGCAACTGGATCACCGCCGCCGGCTTCGCCCTCGGCGCACTCTCCGCCATGCTCGGACGCACCGGCAACCGCCGGACTTTGCTTCGCGACGCGGCGGCATACATCACCCGTCGCGCCGCGTAGCAGACCAACAGTGTGCCAGCACTAACTCGACGCTGCAGACATATCAGCACTTCAGCTTTGCTGCAGTTCGTTCTGGGAACCTTCGGCGTTACACTTAGGTCCCGGAGCTCACCAGCGACGAGTACGGGGTTGGGCTAGGCGATAACACTTGCGACAATTCCATTCAAAATGCGGTCAGGTCGGCGAAACAGTCGAAGTGAGGCATGGAAGGACCTGAATGACGAGCACTGATTTTGGGCGATGGTATTTCTCGAAACCACCACACAAATCCTTCTTTTTCTTGCTACAGACGATTTACCTGCTCGTTGTCCTCGGGATGGCTCTGCTTTTAGGCAAGCACTATTTCAGTTGGCTGAGCCCCGCAGGGCTGTGGTGGATGTGCTTGTCCGTTGCCGCACCTGTCATCCTTTGGATTCGGGCATGGCAGTCCCACGCCAAACTTAGTGAGATTAGCCTTGAACATCGCGCTTCCGACCCGAATGAACAGGCGCGCCTCGATCGAATCCTCACTGAAGCTGCTTACCTTGAGAACACCGGACTCGGCATAACCTTGTTCGTGCTGATGTCGGCCCTGATGGCTGTATCAAAGATCCTGCCTAGATAACTGGGCAGCCGTGTTTGCCGTGTGCCCTGCATCTGCCCGATGTTGGCAGATGTGGCTGTTACATCCAGCGCCCGAACGTCGTTCGCAACTACGAAGGATTGCTGAACCGAGGCCCGCTGGCTGCTAATTGCAATTGTCAATTGCTTCAACTCCCAACTGATAACCGACAACTGCCAACTGACAACCGACAGCTGACACCGTCTACCAGCTACTATCTCCTCCACCCTACCTTCTTCGCCCACGCTTCCATCTTGCGCTTGCGCGCGTGCCAGTCGATTGGCGGCTTTTCGCCATCTGCCCGCGCATACTTCCGCATCTCGCGAGTTCGTTCAGCCAGCGTACACAGCCCAACGGCCCGGCGCCGCTCATCGACGTGCGCCTCATCCTCCATCGGGTCAGGAGCGAGTTCGCCGCCCTCGTCCCAGTCGAATGAGGTTCCGTAAACCTGCGGCCTGCCCTCCAGCACACGTATCCTGTCTTCGAGCATGGCCATGCACCACTTCGGAAGTTCGCCACGCTCGGCTGCTTCTCGCACCAACCCGAGCGCCCTGCGCATGAAGTGCGGACGGCTGATTGCGTGCTGCACGATGAGCCACGCAGCCTTCGCGCCGTCTTCGCCCACCAGCGATGCGCCGGGCCACCCGTGTTCGGCAATCATCTGCTCCAGTCGCGTCGCGTGTGCCGCATGAACGCGCTCCATCCGGGGATGGTAGCCATCGAACAGCGAGCCCTCGTGTGCCAGCTCTTCGCGCACGCGCTCGTCTTCGCCCACCATCCGCAGCAGTTCCAGGCGCAGCCGCTGATTCATCGCGGTACTCCGCATACTTGGTTCTTGCATTATCCGATCCCGGAACGTACCCCGGCTCGCCATCGTAATATGAATTGATATGAGTGAAAACGGCTTGGCTGTCCGCGCCGTTGAAGTAGCCCGCCATTACCATATGGGCGCTACCACCGTTCGTGCACTCGACGGAGTGACCCTCGATATTGCCGCAGGTGAGTTCGTCGCCCTGCTCGGAGCTTCCGGCTCAGGCAAATCAACGCTCCTCAACGTGCTCGCCGGTCTTGACCGGCCCACTTCCGGCAGCATCTCCGTGCTCGGCCGGGAACTCGGCATCCTAAAGCCCGAGCAACTTGCGATATACCGGCGGCACACGGTCGGAATCATCTTCCAGTCCTTCAACCTGATTCCGTCTATGACGGTACTTCAGAACGTGGAACTCCCGATGCGCTTTGCCGAGGTGGACCGCGCCGAGCGCATGGGCCGTGCACGCGAGGCACTCGAACGCGTGGGGCTGGGTGCCCGTCTGGAACATCGCCCCGCAGAGTTGAGTGGAGGCGAGCAGCAGCGCGTGGCCATTGCCCGTGCCCTCGTAAATCGTCCATCGCTCCTCCTGGCCGACGAGCCCACCGGCAACCTCGACAGCCGCACCGGCGAGCAGATACTCGACCTCGTTCGCGAC
>Ga0196976_1000856_pt1 | contig 16645 bp, 18 predicted proteins | sample S3v_513CmetaG_FD_148644 | JGI IMG/M metagenome (GOLD analysis project Ga0196976, IMG submission 148644) | Soil microbial communities from Anza Borrego desert, Southern California, United States - S3+v_5-13C | ecosystem: Environmental > Terrestrial > Soil > Desert | place: USA: California...
GCCGGTGGTGCCGACGACGTGAATGGTCTGCGCCTGGGCGGCAAGGGTGGCGTGGCGCTCGATGGCTTCGGGGCTGGTGAAATCGATCACCGCGTCGGCCTCGGCGAACAGCAGGGCGGGATCGTCGATGATGGCCACGCCCACGGGGTCGAGACCGGCCATCACGGCGATGTCCTTGCCCACGGCGGCTCCCCCCGGCCGGCTGGTACCGCCGGCGATCCGGCAGCCCGGCGTGGCCGCGATCTCCCGCACCAGCATCTGCCCCATGCGCCCGGCGCAACCGACCACACCGATCTTCATCGCTTCCTCATTCCGTCTGGATTGGCTGTTGGGCGGTACCCTATCACAGCCGTCCGCGAATGGTCACGGCCCCGCCAGGCAGCCGGTGAGAGAGGCCGCCAGCCCGCGCATCAGCGCGGCGTAAAAGTCCGGCCCCGGCGCAAGCCTCGTGCCTTCGGGGTCGAGCGTGGCGGTGCGGGCACCCGTACCCTCCACCACCGTGTCGATCAGGGCCGGCTGGAACTGCGGCTCGGCGAAGACGCAGACGGCGCCCAGCTCCTTGATCCGTCGGCGCAGGTCGCGGACGCGCTTGGCGCCGGGCCGCTGCTCCGGGCTGACGGCGATGGCGCCGACGGCGGTCAGCCCGTAGCGGGTTTCGAAATACTGGTAGGCGTCGTGAAAGACGACGAACGGCCGGGATTTGACCGGGGTCAGTGCCGCGGCCAGTTCGGCGTCGAGATCGTCCAGCTTCCGGACCATCGTCTCGGCGTTGGCGCGATAGGCGTCGGCGTTGGCCGGATCACGCTCGGCCAGCACGGCGGCGATCCGCTCCACCAGCGTCTGGGCGTTGCCGATGTCGAGCCAGAGGTGGGCGTCGATGCGCTCGTGGCGGTCGTGGTCGCTCTCATCCTCATCCTCATCCTGTTTCCAGGTGCCGCCGACGCGGGTAGGCAGGGTCTTCAGCCCGGAGGTTTCCATCAGTTCCACCACCTGGGCGCGGGCGGCCAGCGCCGACAGCGGCTTGGCCAGATAGGTTTCCAGCCCCTCGCCCATCCAAAACACCACCTGGGCCTTGTCCAGGCGCGCGGCGTCCGACGGTTTCAGGGAATAGAAGTGCGGCGAGGCCGCCCCCGACACCACCACCTCCGGCGTGCCCACGCCGGCCATCACGCCGGCGACCAGCGCGTGTACCGGCTTGATGCTGGCAACCACCCTGGGCGGCTCGGCCGCGTGGACCGGCAGGGTGGCGGCAAGCGACAGGGCCAGGAGGGCCGACCGGGCGAGTGATGGCCAATTCATGACAGGGGTCCCTTGCCGTGACGGGGGGTATACGGGCCGGAGCGATGTGATATGTTATACTATAACCTTGTCAAGCGCGGCTTCCCCAGGAACACTCATCCTATGACCGACCCGGCATCCCCTCTGGTGGCGATCAGCGGGCTCCGTGTCTCCTATGGCCGGCGCACCGTGCTCGACGGCGTCGACCTGACGGTGGCGCCGGGCGAAATCGTCACTCTCATCGGTCCCAACGGCGCCGGCAAGACCACGTTGGTCAAGGCGGTGCTGGGCCTCGTGACGCCGGCGGCGGGCACGTTGCGCCGACGGCCGGGCCTCAGCGTCGGCTACATGCCGCAACGCCTCCAGATCGAGTCGACGCTGCCCCTGACCGTGCGGCGCTTTCTGGCCCTGTGGACGCGGCTGTCCGCCGCCGCCCAGGAGGCGGCATTGGCGGAGGTGGGGGCGAGCCATGTGTTCGACAGCCCGGTCCAAAACCTGTCCGGCGGTGAGATGCAACGGGTGCTGATGGCCCGTGCGTTGCTGCGCGACCCCGATCTCCTGGTACTGGACGAGCCGGTGCAGGGGGTGGACGTTCACGGCCAGAGCGACCTCTTCGACCTGATCGACCGCATCCGGCGCGAGCGTGGCTGCGGTGTTCTGCTGGTCAGTCACGACCTGCATCTGGTGATGGCGCGCACCGATACCGTGGTCTGCCTCAACCGCCATGTCTGCTGCCACGGCCATCCGGAGGCGGTCAGCCGCCATCCCGAATACCTCGCCCTGTTCGGCCGGCATGCCGAGGCCCTGGCGGTCTATCACCATCACCACAACCACCGCCACGCGGCGGCCGGCGGGGTGGTGCCGTTGGACGAGGAGGAGCGCGAGGGGGAGGAATGCCGGCATGGATGACTTCCTGATCCGCGCGCTGCTGGGCGGCGGCGGCATCGCGCTGCTGGCCGGTCCCCTGGGGTCGTTCGTGGTGTGGCGGCGCATGGCCTACTTCGGCGACACCCTGGCACACGCCGCCCTGCTTGGCATAGCCCTTGGGTTTCTGTTGGGATTGCACCCGACGCTGGGCGTGGTGGCGGTATGCACGGCGCTGGCCGTGCTGCTGGTCCTGTTGCAGCGTCAGCGCCGGCTGGCTTCGGATACGCTCCTGGGCATCCTGTCGCACGGCACCCTGTCTCTGGGGCTGGTCGCCATCGGTTTCATGGAGACGCTGAGGGTCGATCTGCTGGCCTATCTCTTTGGCGACGTGCTGGCGGTCACGCGCATGGACCTGATGGTAATCTACGGCGGCGGCGCGGCGGTGCTGGCGGGGTTGGCGGCGATCTGGCGGCCGCTGCTCGCCATGACCGTGGACGAGGATCTGGCGCGGGTGGAAGGGGTTCCGGTGACGCGGGTGCGGCTCGTCTTCATGCTGCTGATCGCGCTGGTGATCGCCATTGCCATGAAGATCGTCGGTATCCTGCTGATCACGGCTCTTTTGATCATCCCCGCCGCCACCGCCCGGCGCTTCGCCACGACGCCGGAACAGATGGCAGTGCTGGCGGCGCTGGCCGGGGCGGCGGCGGTAGGGCTGGGCATGATCGGCTCGGTGGCCTGGGACCTGGCCTCGGGACCGGCCGTGGTCGCGGCGGCGGCGGCGTTGTTCGGCGTGACGCTCGCGGTGCCGGCCCGATGACTATCCGCATAAAGGTATATGACTTTGGTAGGTAGATGGCAGGATGGATATTCTCTTAATATTTGGATAGCTTACCAGGCGAACAATGGAAACCGACACGCCACCGGGTGAAGGTCGATGACCTCGCAGGCCGATATCAGCCTCCTTCGTTCCGGAACCATCGAGGGCCTGGGCTTGACGGACCTGCGCGAGGTGACGCGGGCCTATCTGGAGGTGCCGGGCCTGCTGTCGGCGATCTTGGACCGGCATTACAATTTCATCCAGGTGAGCCAAGCTTACGCCGACGCGGGGCGGCGGCGGCCGGAACAGTTCGTCGGCCGGAACCACTTCGATCTGTATCCCGATGCCGGGAACCAGGCGATCTTCGACAAGGTGGTCAGCACCGGCGAATCATTCGTAATCAAAGAGAAAGTGTTCCTCCACCCCGACCAGCCGGAAAGGCCGGTCACCTACTGGGACTGGAGCCTGTTGGCTTTGAAGGAGCCGGACGGCCGCGTTTGGGGGCTCCTGTTCACCCTGCTCGACATTACGGATCGCGTGCTGATGGAGAAGGCCGTCCGCAATCGCGAGATTTTGCTGCGGGAGTTGCATCACCGGGTGAAGAACAATCTTCAGACCGTGGTGAGCCTGATCACGCTCCACCGTTTGGCCAGTCCCGACCTGGAGGAGCCGCTGACGCCGCTGAAGGGGCGCATCGACGCCATGGCGAAGGTTCATGAGTTGCTGAGCACGTCGGACGATCTGGCGGTCATCGACTTCGGCCGGTACGCCAACAGCCTGTGCCGGGATCTGGAGCAACTCTTCGGGAGCCGGGGCATCGGTGTCAGCATCACCATCGATATGCCGGTGAGTCTGTCCCTGGATACGGCAATGCCGCTGGCGCTCATCGTTAACGAACTGCTCACCAACTGTTTCAAGCACGGCGGCGTCATGGACCGGCGGGCGACGGCCCTGCTGTGGGGACGATGCCAGCCCGACGGAACGGTCGAGGTGAAGCTGGTGCAGGAATCGGAGCGGCCGATTCCGCCGAGTGCCGGAAAGGCGCTGGGCCTGGGGTTGGTGGATGTGTTGCTGGACCAGTTGGGTGCCACCATGACCCAACGGTTTCAGCCGGGCCATGGCATGGTCTGGCAACTCGCGGTGCCGCCGTCGAGCCCGCCTTAAGTCAAGGTTGCGTCGCCGCCCCCGCTCCCACCAGGACGAAGCCGCGCGAGCGGTTGTCGTTGTCCGCGTCGGGGGTGTTCATGGCCGCGAACAGCGCCTCCGTCCCGACCCACACCGGCGGGTACTTGTAACGCGATACGTCCAGGATCAGGAATCGGTCGGTATCGGCGTCATAGGCCGCCAGCGGCGAGATGTGGCCGCCGGTTTCCTGGCCGATCGTCCGGCGCAGGTAGTTGACCAGCACGAACCGGCCCTTCTCCGACAAGGAGCGGCGCGCGAGGTGGCGGAAGCTGTCGACGCTGGTGTCCGACGCGTGGCGGACCTCGGTCGGGACATCGTAGCTGCGCAGCAGGGCTCCCAACTGGTCCAGCGTCATGCCTTTCCGGGCCAGAACGTCGCGGGGCAGGATGGCGTCGGTCCGTTCGGTCAGGATGTTGTCCTGGGTGAAGGTGCGAAAGGGCTGGATCTCCGGTGTCTCCGGCGCCGGCACTCCCAGAGCGTTGACCACCATCACCATCGACGCCACGCCGCAATAGGCCTGGGTCTTCTGGGTGACGAACTGCATCGTCAATGGCCAATAGGCGGCGCGCGCCTCCGCCCCGATCAGCATTTCCTCGCCCGCCGGGCTGTCCAGGCCGACGAGGTCTTGCGGCAACGGCAAGGTATCGGCCGACGCGGGCGTGGCCAGCAGGCCGGCAATGAACAGGACCTTGAAGAAGCGGGCGGTCATGGCGGCAAGCATCATTTGCGCAGGGCGCGCGGAAGCTCCCTGCGTTCGCGTTAGCGAAAAAACCATCAGTCCTTCAGGTCTTCCCACAGTTCCTTCACCTTGGCGAAAAAGCCTTCGGATTCGGGGTTTGTCTTGGTCGAACCGGCCTTTTCGAAATCGCGCAGGAGTTCCTGCTGCTTCTTCGTCAGGTTCATCGGCGTCTCGACCACCGCCTGCACGTACATATCGCCGCGCGCGGTGGAGCGCAGCACCGACATGCCCTTGCCCTTCAGCCGGAACTGGTGGCCCGATTGGGTGCCGGCCGGGATGGTGATCTTGGCGCGGCTGCCGTCGATGGCCGGCACCTCGATGGTGCCGCCGAGCGAGGCCGTCACCATCGGGATCGGCACGCGGCAGTGAATGTTGGCGCCTTCACGCTGGAAGAAGCGGTGCGGGGCGATGGCCAGGAAGATGTAGAGATCGCCCGGCGGCGAACCGCGCAGCCCCGCCTCACCCTCGCCGGCCAGACGGATGCGGGTGCCGTCCTCGACACCGGGAGGGATGTTGACCTGAAGCGTCTTTTCCTTGCGCACCCGACCGGCCCCGCCGCAGGCCTTGCAGGGGTCTTTGATGACCCGGCCGGCGCCGTGGCATGACGGGCAGGTCCGCTCGATGGTGAAGAAGCCCTGTTGGGCGCGAATCTTGCCGTGGCCGGCGCAGGTCGGGCAGACGGTGGGCTGCGAACCGGCCTCGGCCCCCGAACCGTTGCACACCTCGCACGCCACCGAGGTCGGCACGCGCACGTTGGCCTGGGAGCCGTTGAAGGCGTCCTCCAGGCTGATTTCCAGGTTATAGCGCAGGTCGGCGCCGCGGCTGGCCGCTTGGCCGCGCCGCCCGCCCATGAACTCCCCGAACATCTCGTCGAAGATGTCGGCAAAGCCCGAGGCGAAGTCGAAGCCGCCAGCGCCGCCGCCGGGACGGCCGCCGCCCTGTTCGAAGGCGGCATGGCCGAAGCGGTCGTAGGCCGCCCGCTTCTGCTCGTCCTTCAGGACCTCGTAGGCCTCGCTGATTTCCTTGAACTTCTGTTCGGCTTCCTGATTCCCCGGATTGCGATCCGGGTGATACTGCATCGCCTGTTTGCGGTAGGCCTTCTTCAGCTCATCCGCGCTGGCGCCGCGGGCCACGCCGAGAAGTTCGTAGTAATCCTGTTTCGCCATGGAGCCCCGAGCACGTTAACCAAAATCAGGCCGCACAGGCCTATCAGTCGGCCCCCGCTGGTACAAGGACCAATCGGGGGCCGGCGGATGGTTGGCTGATCAATCGACCGTGGACGTTTATGCCGACTTCTTCTTGTCGTCGTCCACTTCCTCGAAGTCGGCGTCGACCACGCCCGGCTCGGCCTGGGAGGCACCGCCGCCCGCAGCACCACCGGCGTCGCCGCCGCCGGTTTCCTGGCTGGCCTTGTACATGGCCTCACCCAGCTTCATTGCGGTCTGGGCCAGCGCGTCGGTCTTCGCCTTGATGGCGGCCAGATCATCGGCGTTCAGCACGGACTTCAGGTCTTCCACGGCCTTCTCGGCGGCGGTCTTGTCGGCTGGCGGGATCTTGTCGCCGTTCTCCTTGATCGTCCGCTCGGTGGTGTGGATCAGGGCGTCTGCGTGGTTGCGGGCATCCACCAGCTCGCGCCGCTTCTTGTCCTCGGCGGCGTGGGCCTCGGCGTCCTTCACCATTTTGTTGATGTCGGAGTCCGACAGGCCGCCCGATGCCTGGATGCGGATTTGCTGTTCCTTGCCGGTGGCCTTGTCCTTGGCGCCGACGTTGACGATGCCGTTGGCGTCGATGTCGAAGGTGACCTCGATCTGCGGCACGCCGCGCGGCGCCGGAGGGATGCCGAGCAGATCGAACTGGCCCAGCATCTTGTTGTCGGCCGCCATCTCGCGCTCACCTTGGAAGACGCGGATGGTGACGGCGGTCTGGTTGTCCTCGGCCGTGGAAAAGACCTGGGACTTGCGGGTCGGGATGGTGGTGTTGCGTTCGATCAGGCGGGTGAACACGCCGCCCAGCGTCTCGATGCCGAGCGACAGCGGCGTCACGTCGAGCAGCAGGACGTCCTTGACCTCGCCCTTCAGCACTGCGCCCTGGATGGCGGCGCCGATGGCGACCACCTCGTCCGGGTTCACGCCGCGATGCGGCTCGCGGCCGAAGAACTGCTTCACCGTCTCCATGATCTTGGGCATGCGGGTCATGCCGCCGACCAGGATCACCTCGTCGATCTCGCTGGCCTTGAGGCCGGCATCCTTCAGCGCCGCCTTGCAGGGCTCGACCGTGCGCTGGACAAGGTCATCGACCAGAGCTTCCAGCTTGGCGCGGGTCAGCTTGATGTTGAGGTGCTTCGGGCCGGACTGGTCGGCCGTGATGAACGGCAGGTTGACCTCGGTCTGCGTCGACGCCGACAGCTCGATCTTGGCCTTCTCCGCCGCCTCCTTCAGCCGTTGCAGCGCCAGACGGTCGGCGCGCAGGTCGATGCCCTGCTCCTTTTTGAACTCGTCGGCGAGATAGTCGATGATGCGGGCATCGAAGTCCTCGCCACCCAGGAAGGTGTCGCCGTTGGTCGACTTCACCTCGAACACGCCGTCGCCGATTTCCAGCACCGAGACGTCGAAGGTGCCGCCGCCCAGGTCGTACACGGCGACCGTGCCGGTGCCCTTCTTCTCCAGGCCGTAGGCGAGCGCCGCCGCCGTCGGCTCGTTGATGATGCGCAGCACCTCAAGGCCGGCGATCTTGCCGGCGTCCTTGGTGGCCTGACGCTGGCTGTCGTTGAAGTAGGCCGGAACGGTGATGACCGCCTGGGTGACCTTTTCGCCGAGGTAGTTCTCGGCGGTTTCCTTCATCTTCTGCAAGATGAAGGCGCTGACCTGGCTGGGGCTGTACTTCTTGCTGTGGGCTTCGACCCAGGCGTCGCCGTTGTCGCCGGACACGATCTGGTAGGGGACGAGGCCCTTGTCCTTCTGCGTCAGCGGATCGTCGTAGCGGCGGCCGATCAGACGCTTGATGGCGAAAAGGGTGTTCTCGGGATTGGTCACCGCCTGACGCTTGGCCGGCTGGCCGACCAGGCGTTCGCCGTTCTGGGTGAAGGCGACCATCGACGGCGTGGTGCGCGCACCTTCCGTGTTCTCGATCACCTTGGCCTGGGAGCCTTCCATGACGGCGACGCAGGAGTTGGTCGTGCCAAGATCGATACCAATGACTTTGCTCATGTTCAGCCTCTTTGTTCAGCAGACCTGCGGCAGCCCTGAAAACTCCGGCACCGCCACGGTCCCCATGTCGGTCGTTGGGACGAAGATGCGTTCAGCACCGTTACTGCGGCACATATAGGCAGGTCCCTCCCCCCCTGCAACCGCCATGGCGAACCGCTCGAAAGATCGCGAAGCGCGGGAAGGGGTCGGCAAGGGCGAGACGGCGGTAAAGCCCAGGCGGAATTTGCCCGAACCGGCGTCGGCCACCACAGGGGCGCCGCTCGGTACGATAGTGATGTCTGGCGTCGATGGGCAAAAGACTTGCGAGCGCCAAGGAGTGGCTGAGCGCGACGGGACCAGCCCGGCACTTTGTCGATCGTTCCAGGAGCATATAGGCACATGCGGGCATCACTTGGTCCTGCCGGACGTATTGAGTTGTGGGGAAATCGGGAACCGCACTGTATTGAAATGCGGTTGCAAATACATAAGTTGAGAAACTCCTTGAGCTCATCGCTGATTAACAGTTTGTTAAACATTAATGGTGTGTCTATTCTCTTAGCTTCAATTGTTGGTTGCTGCGAATTTTTGACGCGTCCCCAGATTCTCATAAGCCGACTCATTGCGGTTTATGCTATACCTTTTGGGAGTAGGCGCCGGAGGCTTTCAAGGAGCGGCGCTTCCTGGCGGAAATATGGTGGCGCCGGGGTGCTTATCGAGGAGAGCATTACGATGAAGCAGGATCGGCGCGACAAGGCTTTGGCCATTAAATTCTGCCTGGACAGTCTGGCGGACGACGCGGCACGCGATGATCTGGACGACCTCGCGCGGTTTATCAGCCTCGCGGCGCTGGCCGCCGAGGAAGCCGCCCTGGAGGCCGATCCGCAGACCAAGTTGCTGAAAGCCCTGATGTCCAACGGCGTCGGCCATTGCTGAGGCGCGCGTCACGCCGCCGGACGACTCACCTCGGCGGCCCGGATTTCCTGGTCCAAAAGCGCCACGATCGACGTCCAGGGCTCGCGGCCGTCCTGTTCCCCGGTGATGACGTAACTGAACATCGCCAGCAGCGCGGCCTCCCGTCCGACGGTTCCGCGCATCCACAGGTAATGGCGCAGGTTCTCGCCGGCTTCGTTGGTGGCGATGGTGTAATGGGCGAGCGTGTCGCCGCCCGGCAGGGTTTCGATGGCGCGGTCGCTGCCGCGTGAATCGTCGGCGCGAACGAATTGCAAGGCGGCCTGGCTTACCGCCATCCGCGCGATTTCCTCGGGATCGACGTCCTCCGGTCCTCCGGAGCACGGCACCTCGCGCAACGCCACGCGCAGGACGCCGCGATCGAGCGCCCGTGCATGGTATAGGCCCAGGCCGTCCTCAATCTCCTCTACCCAATCATCAGGCAGGCGGAAACGCACGCGCCCGTCGAAGGTGACGGTCTTCATGGGCGTGGCGGCAGCGGACGGCAGCGGCGGCATGTCTTCTCCCATTCTCACGATAACAGGCGGCCACCATAGTCGGTCACGCGACCGCGTGCATCCTTGATCACGCCGGCGGGCAAGCCCAGGATCAGGCGATGATCGTTTCATCCAGCTACAAGACCGACATTCCGGCGTTCTACGGCCGCTGGTTCCTGAAGCGTCTGGCCGCCGGTTACTGCCTTGTAGTCAATCCTTATGGCCGGCAGACCTTCCGCGTTGATTTGACGCCGTCCGCAGTTGACGGCTTTGTGTTCTGGACCCGCAACGCCGCCCCCTTCGCCGAGGCGCTGGAGACGGTGGCGGCGCGGGGAGCGCCGTTCGTGGTCCAGTTCACCATCTCCGGCTATCCCCGTGCCCTGGAACGCTCGGTGATCGAGGCGGAACGGGCGGTCGCTCAGGCACGCGACCTGGCGCGCCGCTTCGGGCCGCGGGCCGTGGTGTGGCGCTACGACCCCATCGTCATCACCACCCTGACCCCGCCGGATTGGCATGTCGCCACCGTCGCCGCCCTGGCGTGGTCGCTGAAGGGGGCGGTGGACGAGATGGTGGTTTCGTTCATGCAGCCCTATCGCAAGACGGCGCGCAATCTGGACGCGGCGGCGCGTGCCGGGGGCTTCGGCTGGCGGGACCCGGAAGCGGAGGAAAGGCGGGATCTGGTGGCGCGACTGGCGGCGGTGGCGGCCGGGGAGGGGGTGCGGCTGACCGCCTGCACCCAGCCGGGGCTGGTGGACGTGGCGGGAGTGGCGCCGGCACGTTGCGTCGATGCCGGCCGGCTGTCGGACGTGGCTGGTCGGCCGGTCAAGGCGCGCGCCAAAGGGAATCGCCCGGGCTGCGACTGCGCCGAGAGTCGCGACATCGGCGAGTACGACACCTGCCCGCACGGCTGTGTTTACTGCTACGCGGTCAACAGCCGGGCGCTTGCCCATCGTCGCCACCGGGAGCACGACCCGGATGGCGAATTCCTGTTCGCGCCGCCGTGGGCCGGGGCGCTATGAACGCAAGGCCTTCAGCGCGTTCCAGAAGCGCGGGCTGGGCCGGCAATCGGGCGGTGACGGCCCTGTCGCGGGCTCGCTGGCGTGCTGGCCCGACCGGGCCGCGGTTACGGCAGCGGCGGTGAGGGAGCTGAACATGGCGACGCTGTCGTCGAAGAGGGCGGGTGTCTCGTCGACTTCGTGGACGCTGCCGCCCCGCAGATCGCGTTCCCGGAAATAGGCGACGATGAAAAGGGAGATGAAGTCGGTCAGCGCGCAATCCTGTCGCTCGCGATCGAGCATCGTACACAATTCATCGATATTGCAGCCTTCCCGGGCGCAGATTTCATCCAGAGAGTCCCAATAATAGCGACTCAAACGAATTTCCGCGGCACGCCCGCCCACGGAAATGTCGCGGCTGATTAAATTGCTTTGTGATGTTCCGTCGGAAGAGGAGGTCATGCGTTGTCTCGTCGCATCCGCATAAAAAATGGGCAGAGCCAACGCGCAATGCCCATCATCGCGGCTAGCTAGTTGGAGCGATACCGCCTATAACACGAAAAATACATACAATGGTAGTTATTAAAGTTGCCGAAAAATCAGCGACCATATGTCGCAAAAACTTGCCAATCCGGTTGAATTCCTAAAACGAAACAGGGGACCCGAAGGTCCCCTGCGAGCTGTCCTTTGTTAAAGCATCGCTTCCAGCACGCGATCGGGCGGGGCATGACCGTCGGCGAATGCCTTGATATTGATGATTACCTTCTCGCCCATGTCGATGCGGCCCTCAAGGGTGGCCGAGCCCATGTGCGGCAGCAGCACCACGTTGTCGAGGCTGAGAAGCTTGGGGTTGACCGCCGGCTCGTGCTCGAACACGTCGAGACCGGCACCGGCCAACTCGCCCTTGGACAGCATGCGGGTCAACGCGTTCTCGTCGATCACCTCACCGCGCGAGGTGTTGACGATCACCGCATGGGATTGCAGCAGCGCCAGCCGGCGCGCCGACAGCAGGTGGAACGTCGCCGGGGTATGCGGGCAGTTGACGGAGATGATGTCCATGCGAGCCAACATCTGGTCGAGGCTCTCCCAATAGGTGGCCTCCAGTTCCTGCTCGATCTCCGGGTGGACTCGGCGGCGGTTGTGATAGTGGACCGACAGGCCGAAGCCGCGCGCGCGGCGCGCCACCGCCTGACCGATGCGCCCCAGCCCGATGATGCCCAGCCGCTTGCCCCAGATGCGATGCCCCAGCATGGTGGTCGGGCCCCAGCCCTTCCACTGGCCGGAACGGACCAGCCGCTCGCCCTCGGACAGCCGGCGGGTGACCGCCAGGATCAGGGCCATGGTCATGTCGGCGGTGTCCTCGGTGAGCACCCCCGGCGTATTGGTGACCGTGATGGCGCGCATGCGCGCGGTCTTCAGGTCGATGTGGTCGACACCCGTGCCGAACGACGCGATAAGCCTCAGGCTTGGACCCGCCTGGGCCAGAACGCGCGAGTCGATCCGGTCGGTAACGGTGGGAACCAGCACGTCGGCGACCTTGACCGCCTCGATCAACTCCTGCGATGACATGGGCGTGTCGTCAACCCGAAGGCGGGTATCGAACAGCTCCATCATGCGCGTCTCGATGGGGTCCGGCAGCTTACGGGTGACGATGACCAGGGGTTTCTTTTTTTCGTGCATGGGTGCGACGCTCCCTCCTCCAAGGTCTCTTAGCCCTACCAAGCGGTGCGGCCGCTTGTCCAGCCGTGCGTGCCGCTCCCTGGCGTTCTACCGAGGACGTACAATGGTTTCCATCAAGCGTCTCCGGTCCTACCCGACAGCACATGGCGCAGCGCTGTGTGGAAGGGTGATACGGCCGGCGGCCGTATCAACGGGGGGTCGGACTTCCGTTCGGCTTGACCGCGGTTGCCGGGGCCTCCTTATATTTCCATCGGGAACGGGCGCCGTCTACCGTCAGGGCGGGCGTGTCCCCCTTTCTTCACCGTTCAACGCCTGAGACGATCCTTGCTGATGATGCGCTTGTCCGTCCGCCTTGGCGTGGCCGCCACGATTTTCGCCGGCGCGCTGCTGGCCTCCCCCCTGCCCGCCACCGAGCCGGGGCAGCCGCCGGGCGCCGGCGCGTCCAACACCGGGCTGCCGGTGCCGCGCTACGTGTCCTTGCGTTCCAGCGAGGTGAACCTGCGCACCGGCCCCGGCGTGCGTTATCCCGTGGAATGGGTGTTCGTCCGCCAGGGCATGCCGGTGGAGATCACCGCCGAGTTCGATACATGGCGGCGAATCCGCGACTGGGAGGGCAGCGAGGGCTGGGTCCACCAAAGCATGCTGTCGGGCCGCCGCGCCGTGGTGGTCATCGGCGACACGCGGCTGGTGCGCCGCGTGGCGGAGTCGTCGGCCCCGGCGGTGGCGCGGGCCGAGCCGGGGGTGGTCGGCTGGCTCAAGAAGTGCGAGCGCGACTGGTGTGAGGTGGATGTCTCAGGCTACCGCGGCTGGCTGAAGCGCGCCGAGTTCTGGGGGGTTTATGAGAACGAGAAGGTGGAGTAGGGCCGAAGCTCTACTCCAACCGGAGGTCGAGCCGCCGCCGAAGGCCGGCGCTCTGGTAAGAGTGGCTCAGGCGAAATCCTTGGCCAGCTCCTGCCGCACCACTTCGGCCATAACGGCCATATGGGCGTAACCCTCGTGGCCGATGCCGACGATCACCTGGGTGCGCGGCTGGCGGAACTTCTCGATCTGCTCGCGCGTGAAGGGGAAATGCATGAAGTGGACGCTGGAGGCCTTGCCCTCGGCGTTGGTACGCTCGACGTCCTGTTCCGGCACGGCGGTGATGGTTTCACCCGCGAACTGAAGGCTCATGGTGTGCTCGACCCCGCCCAGCCGGGTCAGCACCGACTTGCGGCGGATGGGGTCGTCGATCTCGAACATCACGGTGGCGACCAGCTCGTTGCCCTTGGGCACCAGGGGGCTGTAGGCGCGCAGCTCATCCTCGATCTGCTCTTCGCCACCGCGTTCGATATAGAGCATCTCGTGGATCTGCATCCACATGGTTTCGTAGGACTCGAAGTAAAAACAGGCGAACGGGCCGATCTCGACCCGCCGGTTCCTCTTCGTCTCGACCAGCGCCTTCCGCTTCTCGATGCGGATCTTGGCGTATTCCGTCATCGGGATGATGTCGGCGCGGGTGATGTCGTGCTTGGTCATGATGAGACTCGTGTCTTGAGGCGCGGGCGATTATACGCCGTAGGCTTTTGCCAAAATCTGAATGGGGTGCAGCGATTCCCGCGGCGGATTGTCCGGGGGCGTGTCCAGCCGCCCGATGCCCTGGACGATGTGCGCGCCGGCCAGCGGGCATTCGGACGCGATGTGGGCGCTATCGTTTCTGGCGGCCTGCCGGGCCACCGGCTTGCCGACCTTCAGCGCCGTCTCGAAGTTCTCCCGCATGATGCCCCACGAGCCGCCGTGGCCCGAGCAGCGCTCGATCACCTGCACGCGCGTTTCGGGGATCAGGCGCAGCATCTCGGCCGCCTTCTGGCCGATGTTCTGGGCGCGGGCGTGGCAGGCGATATGGACGGTCACGCCGCCGTCAACGGGCCGCATCCCCTCGGCCAGACCTTCGCGCCTGGCGATGTCGACGATGTATTCCGACAGGTCGAAGGTGGCGCGGGCCAGCTTCTCGACGGCGGCGCGGTGGGGGGCGTCTTCCGGCACCACCAGCAGCCATTCGCTCTTCAGCATCAGCGCGCAGGACGGCACCAGGGCGATGATGTCGTAGCCCTTGTCGACCCAGGGGGCCAGTTCCTCGGCGACGCGGGCGGCGTTCTGATCGACTTTTTCCAGATTGCCCTGTTCCAATTGCGGCATGCCGCAGCACGCGGGGTAGACCACCTCGGTATGCACGCCGTTCAGCCCCAGCACCCGGCGCGCCGCCTCGCCGATGGCGGGGTTGTTGTAATTGACGAAGCAGGTGGCGTAGACCACCGCCTTGCGGCCGTACGCCGGAGCGGCGCCGTTGACGTCGATCACGTCGCGCTTGGCGCGGGTGGTCAGCGTCAGGCCATGGAACTTCGGCAGGTGGGCTTCCGGATGGATGCCGGCGACCTTGGCCATCAGGGGGCGGGTCAGCTCGTTGCGGGTGTCGGACGCCCAGTTGGCGATGGGGGCGGCATGGCTGGCGAGCCGGCCGTTGCGGTCGGTTTCGGTCAGCTCCCTCAGCGCAAGCGGGGTCTTGCCCTTCTTGTACTCCACCGCCCGGTAGCGCAACATGAGGTGGGGGAAGTCCAGGTTGAACTCGTGCGGCGGCACGTACGGACACTTGGTCATGTAGCACATGTCGCAGAGCGTACAGGCATCCACGACCTTCTTCAGGTCGGCCGAGGCCACCCCCTTCGTCTCCGCCTCGCCGGCGGCGTCGACCATGTCGAACAGGCGGGGGAAGCTGTCGCACAGGTTGAAGCAGCGACGGCAGCCGTGGCAAATGTCGAACACCCGCCGGAGTTCGGCCTCCAGCTTCGCCTCGTCGTGGAAGTCGGGGTTTCGCCAGTCGACAGGGTGCCGGGTCGGCGCCTCCAGGCTGCCTTCGCGCATGGTCGTGTCCTCGCCCAGTGCCATGCCGGGCGCCGTGGCACGCGCCCGGTCGTTATCGAAAATTCCGAAAAAGGGCTAAATGAAGGACCGGCCGGGAGTCCCCCACGGGGAGGCTCCCGGCACGGGCGTGTCCGAAATCAGGACAGGGTCTCAAGCGCCTTCTGGAAACGGCCGGCGTGGGACTTCTCGGCCTTGGCCAGGGTTTCGAACCAATCGGCGATCTCGTCGAAGCCCTCGTCGCGAGCGGTGCGCGCCATGCCCGGGTACATGTCGGTGTACTCGTGGGTTTCGCCGGCGATGGCGGCCTTCAGGTTCAGCTGGGTGGGGCCGATCGGCTCACCGGTGGCCGGGTCACCGACTTCCTCGAGGAATTCCAGGTGGCCATGGGCATGGCCGGTTTCGCCCTCGGCGGTCGAGCGGAACACCGCGGCGACGTCGTTGTAGCCCTCGATGTCGGCCTTCTGGGCGAAGTACAAATAGCGGCGGTTGGCTTGGCTTTCACCGGCGAACGCGGCCTTCAGGTTGTCTTCGGTCTTGGAGCCCTTGAGACCCATGGTGCTTTCCTCCTCTGACGGGATTTGCCGTGGAAGGTGGCACGCGACGGGCATGCCGCCTCCGACGATCACAGGCTTACACCCGCCGCAATGAGGCTGTCAATGATCTGGAAAAATTCTAAAGAAACTAATAATCATTTGAAGGGGGAGGAAAGGATGCGGCATCTCAGGCCGTCGCGGCGTCCTTCAGGCGGATGATCACGTCTACCCGCGCCACGGCCGCGCCGGTCGGCGGGCTGGGCATGTTGGCCACCACCATGCTGTCGCCGGGAATGTCCATGAGCTGGCCCGAGGATTCGTGGAAGAAGTGATGGTGCTCGGAAGTGTTGGTATCGAAGTACGACCGCCCGGCCTCCACCACCACCTCGCGCAGCAGGCCGGCGGCGGTGAACTGGTGCAGCGTGTTGTACACGGTGGCCAGCGATACCCGCATGTTGCCGACGGTCGCTTCGCCGTGGAGCTGTTCGGCCGTGACATGCCGGTCGGGGCCGTCGAACAGCAGGCGGGCGAGCGCCAGCCGCTGGCGGGTCGGCCGCAGCCCGGCGTGACTCAGCCGGTCGAGGGCGCGTTTGAAGGGACGGGGCGAGGTCATGGCCATCATATAGGGGGCGGCGGTCGGGCGTTCCAGCAATCCGTCTCGTCGACTTTGCGTATTTGGATCGATTCTCAGGCAAAGCGCAAGGGCCTGCTTCCTGAATAGCCAGGCCGTCTCCGCCCCTGTCTAGTCCGCCGCCTCGCCCAGCTCCTGCTGACGGCGCCACAGCGAGCGATAAAGGCCCCGGCGGGCCAACAGGGTTTCATGGGTGCCGCGCTCCACCGCCCGCCCGCCGTCCAGCACCAGGATTTCGTCGGCGTGGACCACCGTGGACAGGCGGTGGGCGATGATCAGCGTCGTCGTGTCGCGGGCCACCTGCCGCAACGCTTCCTGGATGTCGCGTTCGGTATGGGTGTCCAAGGCCGAGGTCGCTTCGTCGAACAGGAAGAGGCGCGGGCGCTTCAGGA
>Ga0196976_1000857_pt1 | contig 16596 bp, 16 predicted proteins | sample S3v_513CmetaG_FD_148644 | JGI IMG/M metagenome (GOLD analysis project Ga0196976, IMG submission 148644) | Soil microbial communities from Anza Borrego desert, Southern California, United States - S3+v_5-13C | ecosystem: Environmental > Terrestrial > Soil > Desert | place: USA: California...
CGTAGGGCTCGCCGCTCGCGCGGAGGCACGGGCCGGTGAACCCGAGCTCGATGGCGTCGGCGCGCGAGATCTTCCCCGTCCCGCGGGTCCGGTCCACGAAGATGCGGTTGCGCGTGAGCAGGCTGTCGATCTCGTCGCGCAGCGCGGCCACGCGGTCGAGCGTGGCCAGGGTCTTCTCGGCCCAGCCATCGGGCATGTCGCGCGCAACCCCGCCGATCCGGACGTAGTTCGAGGTCAGCCGGGCGCCGCAGATCTCGGTGAGCCGGTCCCAGATCACGTCCCGCGCCTCGATGGCGTACAGGAACACCGTCATGGCGCCGAGCTCGAGCCCCATGGCGCCGACCAGCGTCAGGTGATCGCAGATCCGGTGGAGCTCGCTCGTCAGGACACGGAGGTACCGGGCGCGCTCGGGGATCTCGAGGCGGCAGAGCTTCTCCACCGCGAGCGCGAACGCGGTGTTGTTCATGATCGAGCTGACGTAGTTGAGCCGGTCGGTGTACGGGAAGCACTGCGTCCAGGTGACGTTCTCGCAGCTCTTCTCGAACCCGCGGTGGAGGAAGCCGATGTCGAGCTTCATCGACCGGATCGTCTCGCCCTCGAGCTCCACCACGGCGCGGGTCACGCCGTGCATCGCCGGGTGCGAGGGGCCGAGGTTCACCACCATGCGCTTGGCCGGCAGCGGGGCGTCGAGCTCCCCCGGCGCCGCCGGCTTCGCCTCGCGGCCGAGCGGGTGCGCGGCCTCGCCGGCGCCAAAGGAGCCGGGGGTCGCGCGGGTGTCGAGGCCGGCCGGCCCGACGGACTCGAGTTCGTTCACGGTCTGCGAGGCCATGGTCAGTCCCTGCCCTCGGGCCCGGGGCCGCGGAAGATGTCGGGGACCTCGCGCTCGGGCACGAGCGGCTGGCGGCCCTTGAGCGGGTAGTCCTTGCGGAGCGGGTGCCCCACGAACTCGTCGTACATGAGGAGGCGGCGCATGTCGGGGTGGCCGGTGAACCGGATCCCGTACATGTCGAAGCAGTAGCGCTCGAACCAGTCGGCGCCGCGCCAGACGCCGGTCACCGACGGCACCACGCCGTCCTCGCCCTCGGGCACCTTCACCCGCAGGCGGATGCGCACGTTCCGCGGGATCGAGAGCAGGTTGTAGACCACCTCGAACCGCGGCTCCGCGCCGAGGTAGTCCACCGCCGTGATGTACGGCGCGAGATCGAACCGCTCGACCTCGCGGAGGTGGCGGCACACCTCGGCGATCCGGTCCTTCTTCACGAACGCGCAGTCGTCGCCGCCAACGCCCTCGTAGGCGTCGTACACGGCGTCGGGGAAGCGCTCGACGAGCGCGCCGATGACGGCCTTGGACATAGGAGCCTCTAGCCCTCCCGGCGGCCGGCCGTCTCGGGCCGGGGCCAGCTCGCGGTGAGCCGGTTGGGCTGGTTCTGGATCTTCTTCTGCAGGAGCATGATCCCGTCGAGCACCTGCTCCGGCCGCGGCGGGCAGCCGGGGATGTAGACGTCGACGGGGATGATGCGATCGATGCCCTGGACGGTGGCGTAGTTGTCGTAGAAGCCGCCGGAGCTCGCGCACACGCCGAAGGCGATGACCCACTTCGGCTCCGCGATCTGCTCCCACACCCGGCGGAGGATGGGGGCCTGCTTGCAGTTCACCGTGCCGACGACCATGAGCAGATCGGCCTGCCGGGGCGAGAACCGCGGCAGCGCCGCGCCGAAGCGGTCGAGGTCGTAGCGCGCCGACGAGAGCGTCATGTACTCCATGCCGCAGCACGCGGTGACGAAGGGGTACTGGAAGAGGGAGTACTTGCGCGCCCACCCCAGGCCCTTGGACACCAGGCCGGCGAGGCCGGTCAGGGCCTCCTCGCGCCGCGTGGTGAGGGCGGGCACGCCGTCTAGTTCGGAAACCATCGGTTCGTTGCCTCCGGACCGGGGATCGGTCGCCGGTCAGTCCGCCCAGTCCAGCACGCCCTTCTTCCAGACGTACGCCAGGCCGGCCACCAGGGTCGCGACGAAGATCCCCATGGAGACATAACCGGGCCAGCCCAGCCCGTCCGCGAGGAGGACCGCCCACGGGTAGACGAACACCGCCTCGATGTCGAAGACGATGAACAGGATCGCGACCGTGTAGAACTTCACCCCGAACCGCTCGCGCGCCGAGCTGACGGGCTGCGAGCCGAACTCGAACGGCGTTTCCTTGACCGCGCTCGGCCGCCGCGGCCCGAGGACGTTCGACAGCCACAGCATCAGGAGCCCGACGCCGAGCCCCAGGGCCAGGACGAGCGCGATGGGGACGTAGACCAGGAGTTCGTTCATGATCGCAGGGGGGTGCAGACGGGCCCTTAACTGCCTGCGCGGTCCAGTTTTGTCAACGGTTTCCGGGCACTTGACTTGGGTGCCCGCGCGGGAGTATCCCCCAGCTGCGATTCCTCATTGTTGGCAAGAGGATACGCACACTCAAGGCAACCCGCATGGGATTCCACTTCGGCGCGGTCCTGGCCTTCGCGCTCGTCGCGATCGCAGTCGCCTTCGGCGGCATCACGGTGTCGCGTCTCGTCGGCCCCCGCGCGCCCAGCGCGGAGAAGGCCAGCATCTACGAGTGCGGCGAGCGGCCCGTCGGGGTGGCCTGGTTCAACTTCAACCCTCGGTTCTACCTGGTCGCGCTCGTCTTCGTGATCTTCGAGGTGGACATCGCGCTCACGTTCCCGGTGGCGGCCGTCTACCGGGACTGGGTGCAGACGGGCCACATGCAGCAGAGCCCCGCCGCGTGGGTCGCGCTCGTCGAGCTGCTGATCTTCACGGCGATCCTCGTCGCCGGCCTGGCGTGGGTGTGGGCGCGCGGAGATCTCGAGTGGGTCAAGAAGCTGGACGAGCAGGCGCCCGAGGCGCCGCCCGCCGCGGGCCCCGCGCCGGTCACGAACGTGGCGCATGATCGCCCCGCGGCATAGGACACGGATCGGACGAGGGAAGGGAAAGAGGAGAGAAGATGGCGGCGAAGATGGGCCAGGGAGAGGCGGGCGGAGACGTCACCCTCTTCCACACGAGCCAGCTGGATCAGCTCATCAACATGGCCCGCGAGAACTCGCTCTGGTACCTGCTGTTCGGGCTCGCGTGCTGCGGCATCGAGCTCATCCAGACCGGCGGGCCCCGGGCCGACCTGATGCGCTTCGGCGCGATCCCGCGCGCCTCGCCGCGCCAGTCCGACTTCATGATCGTCGCGGGCACGCTCACCTACAAGATGGCGGTCCGCGCCAAGCTCCTCTACGAACAGATGGCCGAGCCGAAGTACGTGATCTCGATGGGCTCCTGCTCCAACTGCGGCGGGCTCTTCCAGGGCGCGTACTCGGTGTGCAAGGGCGTCGACAAGATCGTCCCGGTGGACGTCTACGTGCCCGGCTGCCCGCCGCGGCCCGAGGCCCTCACCGAGGGGCTCATCCGATTGCAGGAGATCGTCCGCCGCGAGCGGTGGACCGAGAAGCGCCGCCCCGAGGGCGCGCGCGTGATCCCAGCGACCCGGTAGATCGCGCTACCGGCGAGCTGTTCCACAGATCGTCGATTCTTCCGGCCTCCGGCGCCGGCCCCCTGGGCCAGGCGTGCGGGGGTACGGGGCCACCCGCCATCGCGGCGGCGTCCCCGGCACCATCACGCGGAGTGTGTGCATGACGGAACAGGAAGTCCACGAGCGGCTGTCGGCCCGGTTCGGCGACGAGGTGGGACCCCTCGGCGAGCCGAAGGCGGATCCGTTCTGCCTGGTGCGCGCCGCGCGGATCGCCGACGTCTGCCGGTTCGCGAAGGAGGACCCCGCGCTTGCGATGGACCTCCTCGAGGACCTCACGGCCGTGGACGCGCCGAAGCGGAACGTGATCGAGGTCGTGTACCACCTGTTCTCCTACCGGCACCGCCACGCGATCGTCCTCAAGGTCGAGGCCGATCGGGCGGCGCCCCGCGTACCCACCGTCGAGGGCGTCTGGCGCGCGGCGACCTGGTTCGAGCGCGAGGTCTACGACCTGTTCGGCGTCGAGTTCTCCGGCCACGGCGACCTCCGGCGCATCCTCCTGCCGGACGACTGGATCGGCCACCCGCTCCGCAAGGACTACCAGGAGGCCGGCGGCTACCGCGGCATCGACAACGTTCGCGAGAACCCGCTCGTCGAGCTCCGCCGCCTGGACGAGCGCGCCCGCGCCCTCCGGCAGCCCGAGGCCACCGTCGCGCCGCTCGCGCCCGCGCCGGCTCCCGCCACCCCCGCCCCCGGCGAGAAGGCCTGACCATGGAACGGCTCATCCTCCGGCGGCTGCAGGCGGACGGCGAGGAGATGATCCTCAACTTCGGTCCCCAGCACCCGTCCACCCACGGCGTCATCAACTTCATGGTGGAGACCGACGGCGAGGTGATCCGCAAGGCGATCCCCGACGTCGGGTACCTGCACCGGTCCATCGAGAAGATCGGCGAGCAGGTCGGGTACCCCGGCTTCATGCCGTTCACCGACCGGATCGACTACGTCGCCGCGATGTTCCCGAACGAGGGGTACGCGATCGCGGTCGAGCGGCTGCTCCAGGTGGAGGTCCCGCCGCGCGCCCAGTGGCTGCGGGCCATCTCCTGCGAGCTCTGCCGGATCGCCTCCCACCTCATCTCGGTGGGCACGATGGCGATGGACATCGGCGCCTTCACGCCGATGCTCCACGGCGTCCGCGAGCGCGAGACCGTGAACGACCTCATGGAGGCGCTCTGCGGGTCGCGGCTCACGTACAACTACCACCGGATCGGCGGCGTCGCGTTCGACCTGCCCGAGGGCTGGCGCGACCGCACCCTCCGCTTCCTCGACCACTTCGATCGGTTCCTCGTCGAGTTCGACCGGCTCATCTCGTTCAACGAGGTGTTCGTGAAGCGGCTCGCCGGCGTGGCGATCATCCCGGCGCCGCTCGCCGTGGACTACGGCCTCTCCGGCCCGAACCTGCGCGGCTCCGGCGTGGACTTCGACCTCCGCCGTGACATGCCGTACGCCGCCTACCCGCACTTCCGCTTCCAGATCCCGGTCGGCAAGGGGTTCGTGGGCACGGTGGGCGACGCGTTCGACCGGTTCTACGTCCGCTGCCTGGAGATGGCGGAGTCGTCGAAGATCGTCCGCCAGGCGCTCGAGTCGCTGCCGGACGGCGAGTACATGGCCAAGGTCCCGCGCCGCATCAAGCCGGAGCCGGGCGAGGCGATGTCGCGCGTGGAGAGCGCGCGCGGCGAGATGGCCTACTACGTGGTGTCGGACGGGACCGAGAAGGCGGCGCGGGTGCGGGTCCGGACCGGCTCGTTCACCGCGATGGGGATCGTCGACGCGATCTCGCCCGGCCTGATGGTCGCGGACCTCGTGGCGCTGATCGCGTCGCTCGACGTCGTCGCCCCGGAGATCGATCGATGAACCAGCCTGCCGCCCTCCCCGGCGCCCCGGGCGCGCCGACCTCGCCGGCCGCGCGGCGCCGCGCCCGCGCCGTCCTGGGCCTCACGCTCGCCGTCGGCGTCGGCCTCCCGGGCCTGCTGTTCGGCCTCATCGTGGCGCTCACGCCGCTCCGCACCGTCGTCCCGGCGGGCTGGTCGGAGGGGCAGGTCTTCCTCCTCCACGCCGTCGGGCTCGCCGTCCTCGCCGTGGTGCTCGTCACCTTCGGCGCGGTCGTCTCCGGCATCACGGTCTGGTGGGAGATGCGCGTGTTCGCCCGCATGTCCAGCCGCGTCGGCTACAACCGCGTGGGCGCCGGCGGCTTCCTCCAGTGGGTCGCCGACGCGGTGAAGCTCCTCCTCAAGGAGGACCTCGTCCCCGCCGACGCCGACGCCGTCCTCTTCCGCGCCGCGCCCTACTTCGTCATCGTCGGCTTCGCCCTCACCTTCGTCGTCCTCCCGTTCGGCGAGAGCCTCGTCGCCGCCGACCTGAACGTCGGCGTCCTGTACGTGCTGTCCGTCACGGCGCTCGTGGTGGTCGGCATCCTGATCGCCGGGTGGTCCTCCAACTCGAAGTGGTCGCTCTTCGGCGGCATGCGGTCCGCGGCGCAGGTCATCTCCTACGAGATCCCCGCCGGCCTCGCGGCGATGGTGCCGGTGCTCATGGCCGGCACGCTCTCGATGCAGGACATGATCCGGGCCCAGGGCGCCTGGCCGTGGGAGTGGAACGTCTTCACCAACCCGTTCGCGCTGGTCGCGTTCGTCGTCTTCTTCATCGCCCAGCTCGCCGAGGGGAACCGGACGCCGTTCGATCTCCCCGAGGCGGAGTCGGAGCTCGTCGCCGGCTACCTCTCCGAGTACTCGTCCTTCCGGTTCGCGATCTACTTCCTCGTCGAGTTCGGGAACCTCTGGGTGATGTCGGCCATCGCGGTGACGCTCTTCCTCGGCGGCTGGCAGGTGCCGTTCGTTGGGCCGGAGGTCTACGCGGCGGCGCGCGGCGCCCCGGGGTCGATCCCGGGCGCCGGCTGGTGGGGGCTCCAGGTCCTGTCGATGGTCGTGTTCGTGGTGAAGACGCTCGCCGTCCTGAACCTCATCGTCTGGATCCGCTGGACCCTGCCGCGCATCCGCGTCGACCAGATGATGTCGCTCTGCTGGAAGTACCTCGTGCCGTTCGCCTTCGCCTGCTTCGTCGGCACGCTCTTCTGGCAGCTGCTCGTGACGGCGGCGCCCTGGGCGGCGCGCGCGACGGGGTACGCGCTCACCGCGGGCTTCCTCGTGACCGCCTTCTTCTTCCTCCGGCTCACGCTCCGCAACGTCTCCGCGGCGGGCGATCGGGTGGATCTCACCAACTGGTGACGGGAGTCGAGCCATGGCACAGAACGTCCGCGCCTACGCCGCCGCCGTCGGGACCACCGTCCGGTCCATCTGGCACGGCATGTCCGTCACGCTCTCGCACCTGCTCCGGCGGCCGGTGACGGTCCAGTACCCGGACCGCACGCCGCTGCCCGTGCGCGACACGCTGCCGGCGCGCTACCGCGGGTTCCTCGAGGTGGACCCCGCCATCTGCACCGGCTGCCAGGCCTGCGAGCGCGCCTGCCCCATCAACTGCATCGCCATCACGCTCGAGAAGGACCCGGCCAACCCCAAGCAGCGGCTCGTCACCCAGTTCGACATCGACGAGGCGAAGTGCATGTACTGCGGCCTGTGCGTCGAGCCCTGCCCCACCGGCTCGATCCAGCACACCCGCGAGTTCGAGGCCTCGAGCGCCGACCTGCGCACGCTCACCTTCCGGTGGGCGGAGAAGCCCTTCCCCGTCTACAAGGTCGCGAAGGACGCGACGTACTACCCGCGCGCCCCCCTCGGATCGATCCTCCGCCCGATGCTCGAGGCGCGCCGCTGGGACGCGCGCGGCCCCGAGTTCCTCCCGCCGGAGCCGCCGAAGGTCACCCCCGACGCCCCGCCCCGCGCCCCGGGCGCGGCCGGCGCCGCCGCGCCGTCGCGCGCCGCCGCCGGGAAGGAGCACAAGCCGTGACCCGCAGACTCGTCGCCTGGGCCGCCGCCTCGCTGCTCGTGGTCCTGTTCGTCATCGCGGTCGCCGCGGTCGCCATTGCCCCCGCGATGGACGGCGCCGCCGCCCCGCGGCCCGGCCAGGGCGGCTTCGCCGCGGGCGCCTTCTACGCGCTCGCCGCGGTCACGCTCGGCGGCGCCGCGTTCGTCGCCCTCGCCCGGAACATCCTCTACAGCGCGGTCGGCCTGCTCGCCTCGCTGCTCGGGGCGGGCGCGCTGTACGTCCTCCTCTCCGCGGACTTCGTCGCCATCGTCCAGCTCCTCGTGTACGTGGGCGGCGTGATGGTGCTCGTGCTGTTCGCGGTGATGCTCACCAACAAGATCACCGAGGTGAACGTCTCCAACCGGTCGTTCGGCCTCTTCGGCGGGCTCCTCCTCTTCGTCGCCATGGCGCCGGTCCTGGTCGCGGTCGCGCTCCTCGCGCCGTGGCGGGCCCGTCCGCCGGGCCCGATGGAGCCGACCACCGCCGCGATCGGCGACGCCCTCCTCACCCGCTGGCTCCTGCCCTTCGAGGTCGCCTCGCTCGTCCTCCTCGCCACCCTCGTCGGCGCGGTCGTCATCGCGCGCAAGGAGCTCAAGGCCGACTAGCCCTTCGACAGGCTCGGGGTGAGCGGCCGCACTCGCCGCCCTCGTCGACCCACTTCCATGACCATCACGCTCGCGCACTATCTCGTCGTGGGGGCCCTGCTCTTCGCGCTGGGGCTCGTCACCGTCTCCACCCGCCGCAACGCCGTCGGCGTCCTCATGGGCGTCGAGCTCATCCTGAACGGCGCCAACGTGAACTTCGTGGCGTTCGAGCGGTTCGGCAACGGCCTCGTGGGCGGGCACGTCTTCGCCCTCTTCGTCATCGTGCTCGCCGCCGCCGAGGCGGCGGTCGGGCTCGCCATCGTGCTGGCCCTCTTCCAGACCTCGAAGAGCATCGACGTCCGCCAGGCGGACCTCCTCAGGGAGTGAGCATGGAACACGCCGTCGCGGATCCGCAGGCAGCGCGCCTGCTCTGGCTCATCCCGGCCCTGCCCCTGGCCGGGTTCGTCGTCAACGCCCTGCTCGGCGCGAAGCTGCAGCGGGCGTTCGGGAAGCGTGCGGTCCACGCCGTCGCCATCGCCGCGGTCGCGGCCGCGTTCCTCGTGGCGCTGGCCTGCTTCGTGGAGCTGCTGGGGCTCCCGGCGGAGGACCGGCTGCTGCACCAGCGGCTCTGGAACGTCTTCACCATCGGGCGACTCTCGGTCGACTTCGCCTTCGCGCTCGACCCCCTCTCGATGACGCTCGTCCTGGTGATCACCGGGATCGGCTCGCTCATCCACCTCTTCTCCGTCGGGTACATGGCCGACGAGCCGTCGTACTGGCGGTTCTTCTGCTACCTGAACCTGTTCGTCTTCGCGATGCTGCTCCTCGTCATGGGCGACAACCTCGCGGTGATGTTCTTCGGCTGGGAGGGCGTGGGTCTCGCCTCGTACCTGCTCATCTCGTTCTGGTACTCGGATCCCGAGAAGGCGAAGGCCGGCATGAAGGCCTTCGTGGTGAACCGGATCGGCGACTTCGGGTTCCTGCTCGGGATCCTGGTCCTCTTCTGGGCGCTCGGCGGCGCCTGGATGCCGCGGCAGGGCGGCGGCCTCCGCGCGACCGACTACCAGCCGGTCGCGGAGCTCCGGGCGCTCGACGGAGACGCGGCCGCGGCGCCGGCCGTCGCCGGCGTGAAGGTCGGCCCGACCCTCGCCTTCCGCGAGCTCCGCGATCAGCTCACGATCGAGGAGACGGGCGTCCGGAAGCGGCTCGACGGCATGACGCTCTGGGGCGTGCCGGTGCTCGCCCTGGTGGCCTTCCTGCTGTTCATCGGGGCGATGGGGAAGAGCGCGCAGCTCCCGCTGTACGTCTGGCTCCCCGACGCCATGGCCGGCCCGACCCCCGTCTCGGCCCTCATCCACGCCGCCACCATGGTCACCGCCGGCGTCTACATGGTGGCCCGGCTCTCGTTCCTCTTCGCGCTCTCGGCGAGCGCGATGGGGTGGGTGGCGCTCGTGGGCGCGCTCACGGCCGCCTTCGCGGCGACGATCGGCTTCTTCCAGTACGACATCAAGAAGGTCCTCGCCTACTCGACCGTCTCGCAGCTCGGCTTCATGTTCATCGGCGTGGGGGTCGGCGCGTACTGGGCAGGGACCTACCACCTCCTCACCCACGCGTTCTTCAAGGCGACGCTGTTCCTCGCCGCCGGATCGGTGATCCTCGGCTGCCACCACGAGCAGGACATGCGGAAGATGGGCGGGCTCGCGAAGCACATGCCCTGGACCCGCTGGGCGTACCTCGTCGCGTGCATCGCCATCGCCGGATTCCCGATCGCGAACGGCTTCTACTCGAAGGACGAGATCCTCTGGAAGGCGTTCACGAGCAACCACCTCGCGCTGTTCGGCGTGAAGGTGCCGTGGCTCGGCCCGGCCATCTGGGCGCTCGGGCTCCTCACCGCGACCGGGACCGCGTTCTACATGTACCGGTCGTACTACATGACGTTCAGCGGGACGTACCGCGGCGGGCCCGAGGCCGACGCCGGGCACGGGCACGGGCACGAGGGGCACGGGCACACGCCGCACGAGTCGCCGTGGACCGTCACCTCCGTCCTCGTCATCCTCGCCGCGGGCTCGGTCCTCACGCTCTTCCTCGGCCTGCCCGCGCTCTGGACGCACGCGCCGCCGCTCTTCGAGCACTGGCTCGAGCCGGTCCTCGCCCCTGCGACGAAGCTCTTCGAGTTCCGCGAGACCGACCATTCGCTCGAGTGGCTCTTCCAGGGGCTCGGCGTCGCGGCGGCCTTCGCCGGCTGGCTCGCCGCGCGCGCCCTGTACAAGGACGGCCGGAGCGAGGTGCCCGCGCGGCTCAAGGCCCGGTTCACGCGCGCGTGGACCGTGGTCTACGAGAAGTACTACGTGGACGAGCTGTACGCGTTCGCGGTGGTCCGGCCGCTCGCGCGGCTCGCGGCGCTGCTCGCCTGGTTCGACACCCACCTCGTCGACGGGATCGTCAACCTGGTCGGCGCGCTCGCCCGGTTCGCGTCGGCGATCAGCGACGTCATCGACCGCTACGGCGTGGACTGGGCCGTCAACGGGGTCGCGAACCTGACCCGCGGCGCGGGCGGCGCGCTCCGGCGCCTCCAGACCGGCCGCGTGCAGACCTACCTCTACGGCGCGCTCGGCGGCGCGCTCGTGGTCGTCCTCCTCAACTTCCTCCTCCAGTAGCGAGGCCCGACACAATGCTCGCCATCCTCGACGCGTACGTCCTCACCTGGGCCACCTTCGTCCCGCTCCTCGGCGCCGCGATCATCCTGGTCCTCGTCTCGCTCCGCTCGCTGCTCCGCCTCCCGAAGCGGCTCGCGGACGACGGCGCGCGCGTCGTGGCGCTCGTCGCGAGCGCCGTCTCGCTCGCCGCGGCGATCTACGCCTGGGTGCGGTTCGATCGCGCGGCGACCGGCATGCAGCTCGTGCACCGGTTCACCTGGATCGAGAACTTCAACATCGAGTACCACCTGGGCGTCGACGGGCTCTCGATCTCGATGGTCCTCCTCACCGGGATCATCTCCTTCGTCGCGACGATCGCCTCGATGCCGTGGTGGTCCGGCGCCCGCGCCGCGCAGATGGCCGGCATGGTCGAGGACGGCCACGGCGACGGCCACGCGCACCCGAAGCACTTCTCGGTCCGCATGGTCCCCGCGTACCTCGGGCTCCTGCTCCTCCTCCAGACCGGGATGATGGGCACGTTCGTCGCCCTCGACATGTTCCTGTTCTACGTGTTCTGGGAGGTGATGCTCCTGCCGATGTACTTCCTCATCGGCATCTGGGGCGGGCCGCGCAAGGAGTACGCGGCGATCAAGTTCTTCCTCTACACGCTCGCCGGCTCGGTGCTGATGCTGCTCGCCATCATCGGCATCTACTACAACAGCGCGCCGGCGCTCCTGGCCGACGGCTTCACCATGTCGAAGGATCACACCTTCAACCTGGTGGAGCTCGCGCGGCAGGGCGCCGCCGGCCAGTTCGACAAGGCCGCGCCCATCCTCGGGATGAGCTTCGCCAAGCTCGCCTTCGTCGCCCTCTTCATCGGGTTCGCGATCAAGATCCCGATGTTCCCCTTCCACACCTGGCTGCCCGACGCGCACGTCGAGGCCCCGACGCCCATCTCCGTCATCCTCGCGGGCGTGCTCCTCAAGATGGGCCCGTACGGCATCCTCCGCTTCAACTACCCGCTCCTCCGCGAGGCCACCGAGTGGGCCGCCGGGGCGATCGCCGCGTTCGGCGTCGTCAACATCGTCTACGCGGCCTTCGTGTGCCTCGCGCAGAAGGATCTCAAGAAGCTCATCGCCTACTCGTCCGTCTCGCACATGGGGTTCACGCTGCTCGGCATGGCGGCGATGACCCCTCAGGGCATCAACGGCGCCGTCCTCAACATGTTCACCCACGGGCTCATCAGCCCGATGCTCTTCCTCGTCGCGGGCGTCATCTACGACCGGGCGCACCACCGCGAGATCGAGCGGTTCGGCGGCCTCGCCCAGGCGCTCCCCGAGTACTCGGCGGTCATGGGCCTCGCCTTCTTCGCCTCCCTCGGCCTGCCCGGGCTCGCCGGCTTCATCTCCGAGTTCACGGTCTTCACCGGCGCCTTCCCGGTCTACACGACGTACGTGGTCCTCGCCGCGCTCAGCGTCGTCATCACCGCCGCGTACTACCTCTGGGCGATCCACCGCATGTTCCTCGGGAAGCTCAACCCGGCGTACCAGGGCTACCCCGACCTCAACTGGCGCGAGCGGCTCAGCCTCTACCCGCTCGGCGCCATGGTGATCGTGCTCGGGTTCTATCCGCAGGCCGTCCTGGACCACATCGCCCCGACGCTGCAGGAGCTGATCAAGGGCCTGACGCCGCTCTGATCCCGTGAACGAGCCCGCTCCCGAGCCCGAGCCCGAGCCTCTCGAAGAGACCTCCCCATCGCAGCGCAGGCCGCAGGAACCTCCATGGACCCCAACCCGCTGACTCCGTTCGTCCAGTCCAACCTCGAGTCCCTGGCCTGGTTCCGCCCGGAGCTGGCGCTCACCGCCGGCGTGGTCGTCCTCCTGGTGCTCGACCTCGTCTGGCGCCGGAGCCCGGCCCGGTCCGCGCGCCTCACGGTCGCGGCGCTCGCCGTGCTCGGGGCCGCCGCGGCGCTGCTCTGGCTCCAGCCGGAGGCGCCGCGACCGCTCTTCAACGGGATGATCGCGAGCGACAAGCTTGCGACGTTCTTCAAGTGGCTCTTCCTCGGGGCGGGCGCGGTCACCGTCGTCGTCACCGCGCTCGGCAGCGAGCTCGCGCCGGCGCGGCGGGGCGAGTTCTACGCGCTGCTCGCGGCGATCGTGCTCGGCATGTTCCTCATGGCGAGCGCGACCGACCTCCTCATGATGTACCTCGCCATCGAGCTCGTCTCGATGACGAGCTACGTCCTCGCCGGCTTCCGCAGGGCCGACCGCCGGGCCACCGAGGCGGCGCTCAAGTACGTCATCTACGGCGGCGTCGCGTCGGGCGTGATGCTGTTCGGGATGAGCTACCTGTACGGCCTCGCCGGCACGTTCTCGTTCTCCGCGCTCGGGGACGCCCTGGCCCGCGCGCTCCAGGGCGCCGGCCCGGAGCTGGCCGGGGGCCGGCTCGCGGTCGTCGCCGGCCTCGCCTTCGTCGCGGCGGGCATAGGCTACAAGGTCGCCGCCGTCCCGTTCCACATGTGGTGCCCGGACGTGTACGAGGGCGCCCCGACGCCCTTCACCGCGTTCCTCTCCGTCGGCCCCAAGGCGGCCGGGTTCGCGCTCGCGCTCCGGTTCTTCCTCGAGGTCTTCCCGCGAGGCGGCGAAGCGCTCGCCGCGGTGCCCTGGCCGGCGGTCCTCGGCATCGTGGCCGCGGTCACGATGACGCTCGGGAACCTGGTCGCCATCGTCCAGACCAACCTGAAGCGCCTCCTCGCGTACTCGTCGATCGCCCACGCCGGCTACACGCTCATGGGCCTCGCGGCCGCGTCGCTCGCCGGGCTCCAGAGCGTGCTCATCTACCTCGCCGTCTACCTCGTGATGAACCTCGGGGCGTTCGTGGTGGTGATGCGCGTCGCGGACGCCACCGGCTCGGAGTCGATCCTCGACTACCGGGGCCTCGTGCGGCGCCAGCCGATCACCGCCATCGCCTTCACCGTCTTCCTGCTCTCCCTGACCGGGCTCCCCCCGTTCGCCGGGTTCATCGGCAAGTGGTACCTCTTCACGGCCGTCTGGGAGCGCGTCGACGGGGCCGGCGGCGGCTGGTACGCGGTGCTGCTCGTCGTCGCCGCGCTCAACACCGCCGTGTCGCTCTACTACTACGCGCGGATCATCCGGGCGATGTTCCTCGACCCGCCGGCGGTGGCCGAGCCCTCGCGCCTCCCGCGCGCCGTCGGCTACGAGCTCATCGCCGGCGCCTTCGCGATCCTCGTGATCGTGGGCGGCGTGCTCCCGCAGCCGCTCATCGACGCGGCGCAGGGCGTTCGGTCGCTGTTCCCGGGCTGAGCCGCACGGCGACGATGTCGACTCCAGGCTTGGCGCTCGCGGCCCGATGGGCTACACGTGGGCGACGCTCGCCCGGGAGGCCCACGTGATCCGCCAGCTCGCCCATGTCTGCCTGTACACCGACCGCATGGAGGAGCTCCGCCGCTTCTACGTGGACGGCCTCGGGCTGCGGTTCGCCTTCCCGTTCCAGAACCCCACCACCGGCGAGACGTTCGGCCTCTACTTCGACGCCGGCCACTCGACCTTCCTCGAGGTCTTCGACCGGCGGGGCGCGCAGAAGATGTGGGGCGGCGACGATCCGCGCATCGAGCGCGGCACCGGCTTCCGCCACCTCTGCTTCGAGGTGACCGGGCTCGACGCGCTCCTCACCCGGCTCCGCGCGAAGGGGCTCGAGATCACCGAGCCCAAGGGCGGCCTCGACGGCTCGCGCCAGGCGTGGACCGCCGATCCGGACGGCAACCCGGTCGAGCTCATGGAGTACACCGGGGAGAGCCTGCAGCTGCGGCGCGGGTGAGCGCGCGCGGGGACGTGCGGCGCTCGCCCCGTGGCGGCGCCCGCGGCCCGGCGCGATAATGGGCGCATGGGTCGCCACAAGGTCGTTTCCGACGACGACGTGCTCGCGGCCGCGCGGCGGATCTTCCGCGAGCGGGGGCACACCGCGTCCACCCGCGACGTGGCCCGGGTCGCCGGCGTGTCCCAGGCGGTCCTCTACCAGCGGTTCGGGAGCAAGGAGCAGCTCTTCTTCCGGGCCATGGCCCCGACCGCGCCCGACCTCGAGGAGATGCTCGGTCCGGCGGAGCCCGAGGGCGAGGCGCACGCCTACGTGCGCGCGGTGGTCGAGCGGCTGGCCGCCTACTTCTCCGAGCTGCTCCCCGTCGCGATCCAGCTGATGCTCCACCCGTCTTTCGAGCTCGAGACCCTCCACCGGTTCGAGCACCTGAACGCGGACGCGCGGCTCGCCGCGGCGCTCACCCGGCGCCTCCAGGGCTTCGAGCGGCGCGGGGAGCTCGCGCCCGGCTCGGCGGCGGCCGCCGCCACCCTGATCACCACGCTGGCGCACGATCTCGGCCTGCGCTCGGTCCTCTCGCCGCGCGAGGCCGCGAGCGGGCGCCGCGAGCTCGGCCGCATGATCGACGTGATCTGGAGCGGCGTCGCGCCCGCGGGCGCCCGCGCCGCGCGTGGCGCGCGTGCGCGCGGGACGCGCGCCCCCGCCGCCGAGTAGCGCGGCGCGCGGGCGCCGCCACCTCTCCCAGCCCTGCTGTCCGTCCTCCGGGCGCACGCCCCAGCGGACCCGTGGCCCGGGTTGACATATGCGGTCGATCGCTTATAAATCCTTCCGCATGGCCCCGACGGCGCTCCACCGCACCGGAACCCTGGCCCGCGCGGCTGGCGCGCTGCTCCTCCTGGTCCTGGCTCAGACCGCGGCGACGGTGGGGCACTTCGTCCTGGGCGCGCACCGCTACGAGGACCCCGGGCGGCTCCACGTCGTCGCGCCCGCCGTCGTGGCCCTCGCGGTGACGGCCGTGGTGACCGCCCTGCTCGTCTGGCGGCCCGGACGGCTCCTCGCCGTGCTGCTCGCGGCCGCCGTGGGCGTCCCCTTCGTCCTCGTGTTCGGCCTCTACCACGGGGCGTGGGGGCACGCGCTGAAGTGCGTCCTCTTCGCCGCCGGCGCACCGGCGAGCCGGCTCCAGGCGCTCTTCGGCTCGGCCGACTTCGTCGTGCCCGACGACGCGCTCTTCGAGGCGACCGGCATCGCGACGTTCGGCCTCGCCGTCTGGATCGGCGCGCGCCTCGCCCGGCTCGTTCCCGCGGCGTGGCGCGGCCCGGGCGGCGGCGCGGCGACGGGTCCGGCGGACCCCGCGCCGCCGGCGCCGCCGGCCCCCCCCGCTCCCCGCCCGGCGCACCCGCTCCGCCTCGTCGGCCTCGCGGTCCGGATGCTCTTCGACGCGCCGTTCAAGAGCCTGGGGACGTTCGTCGGCGTGACCGTCTCGGTGTTCCTGATGGCGCAGCAGAGCTCCCTCCTCCTCGGAATCCTCGGCCGCGTCACCTCGTTCGTCCGGAGCTCCGGCGTGGACGTCTGGATCATGTCGGTGGCGACCGAGAGCACGGACGCGACCGACACGATCCCGGTCAGCCGCCTCTCCGCGGCGGCGAGCACGCGCGGCGTCGCGTGGGCGGCGCCCGTGGTCCAGGGGATCGGGACGGTCACCCGCCCCGACGGCGTGCGCGAGTTCGTGAAGGTGCTCGGGGTCGAGGCGCCGCGCTACGCGGGCCTGCCGCGCACGCTCGCCCCGGGGACCACCTGGGACTCCCTCCGGGCGTCCCGGCGCATCCTGCTCAACTGGAACGACCGGCCGACGTTCGCCTCGGCGGAGATCGGCGACCGCATCGAGATCGGCGGGCAGGCGGCGATCGTGAACGGCTTCTTCCAGGGGATGGACCCGCACAGTCCGTACTACTACGTCTTCGCCAACATCGACGACGCGCGCGCGTTCACCGCCTTTCCGCAGGACCGGGTCACCTTCGTCGCGGTGGGGGCCGCGCCCGGGGTGCCTGTCGCGGAGCTGAAGGCGCGCCTCGAGG
>Ga0196976_1000858_pt1 | contig 16579 bp, 34 predicted proteins | sample S3v_513CmetaG_FD_148644 | JGI IMG/M metagenome (GOLD analysis project Ga0196976, IMG submission 148644) | Soil microbial communities from Anza Borrego desert, Southern California, United States - S3+v_5-13C | ecosystem: Environmental > Terrestrial > Soil > Desert | place: USA: California...
CATAGGAATGACGTATCATTCTCATCTATTCCATGAGAAACTAAAACGTCGGTGCGACCAGTATGTTCGTCTGTTTCTTTGACAGTTACTATGACAATCAAGACCAGGACCTTGACTTCTCTTGAACCCACTCTGTATGGTCATTGTTTGCAATATGCCACTTAACATCTTCAGGGATATAAACAATCTTTAACTCATACCCATGCTCGGTTATTTTAGAACCATATTGCTCCCACATATTGATTAAAACTGGGTCGTCTCTGGGGATATCATCGTCATTAAGAAATAAACCCCATTCTTCCTGAATATCTTTAGTTACGTCTTCAGACTTAAACAACATATTGCTGCTCATATCATCAATATAAACTATTGTTGTAGCAATACCTTTGGCTTCATAATATTTCTTATGGAATTCAGCTGACAACCAGAGACCGCAATTTTGTGGATTTATTAATACTTTTCGCATAGTTTCTTACTCATAATGTCTGCATAGATAACGGCAGGCGCTTCGGAATTACCATCAATTTCGGTAAATTGAACATCATTATTTAGCAAAATATTCTTAATAGACAGGTCAATCTGTCTAGCTTCGTCTTCAGTTTGATTTCTACCAATAGGATTATATTTCTTTGTCCTATTAATGAAATAATTGTAATTGTCGTATGTATTCCATAGTTCCCATGTCAATGCTTGGAACGTCTGTGGCAAATACTTTGGGTCGACATAATTAATTGTCAATAGTAATGGACTGTCTGAAACTGCAACATCAACTTTGTCACGAAGTCTGGTGAGTCTTCGGTTCTGATTTGCGAGAACAAATAATTGGTCCGTTAGAAGAGTTTGAGTCTCATCCCAAGTGCAATCCTTGGCGTATTCAGTAACTTCTTCTACATTATAACCATTAGACTTCAAAAGATAAAACAAACCAGCTCTTGTTGTTGATTTACCAGCACCAGGCCCAGCGAATAAATTAATTACCTTCACAGAGTTTTCTTCCTTCTTCAGTGTCCCATAATTTCTTACCACATCCACAACAAGTTCTGTAATTGTAGTAATACGTTCTATCAGAAACCTTGATAGATTTTGTTGTAATCCATTCGCCTTTTATATGAAGACCTAACCAACAAAGAATTTTCATTATGATTGTTCCTTCTTAATGATTTCCATCAACTCATGGAATTTTATTGGAGTATAATTGATTTGCTCTACGGAAACACATTTATACCGAGTATCTATAGTCCCATCTTCATGTTTTACTCTATATGTATGAAGATGACCATGGATATTTCCTTTAGCCCATCTAGCTAAAGACTTTGGATGAATAGGAATATGTGTAAGAATAAAGTTATCCAGCTTATATGAACCATAAATCTCTTCGAAGTATGGTAAGTATTCAGACGTCCTGAAGATGTCATGGTTTCCTCTAATGAGGATTTTTCTACCATTGAGTCTAGCAAGAGTTTTTAGATGACGTCTATTAATCACAACGTCACCTAAATGATATATCTTATCCTTAGGACCTACCGTCTTATTCCAGTTTTCGACCATGGCTTCATCCATCTCTTCGATGTTATCCCATGGTCTCATTTTGGCTCCACCTTCGACTGTAAATTCACAGGCTCCTTGATGCCCAAAATGTGTATCTGAAATTATAAAGCTGTCATTCATACTTTATCTTGGTTTTCTGTGTCAGTTAATGCTTGGTACTCTTCCATAGCATAATCATACCCCTGCCAATTATCAACACCAGCTCCTTCAAGACAATTAAGAAGTAAACTATCATCAAGAAGGTCATCATATTCCTTTCTTGGGATAGTTACCATATCTGATTTATCTTTAGACTGCGACATTAGAACTTTCTTTCTTACCATATAGCTTGGTGTATTTTTCATCAAATACACGAGCAATTGTTGAATTGCCACCTAGAATCTTATATCCTAAGAACTTATTGGTTTTCTTCTTTGGATTCTTCTTCTCAGCATTCTGAAAGTGAAGCTCCATCTTGATGATTTTATCAGCCTTTTTACGAGCCAGACGAATATTTTTCTTCATACCCCTGTCAGTGTTGACGTAGGTTCCTTTGAACCAAGGCCAAAACATCGTTGGCAAAAGTGGTGTTGAATTTTCTGTCTTACGACGAGCCCTGAATTGCTCTTGGGTTTCATCTGGCTTACGGATATTAGGATTCATATTACCTTTCTAAATATTGTTTCCATTCAATTGGAAAGTTACAGGGAAATGGGAAGTTTTCAAACATCGGTGCTATCTGCTCGTCTTTATAACCAGCCAAACCGCATCCAATCCTGGTAAAGAACCATTTCATTTCTCCACCAGAGCTTGATTCTTCTAAATCTTGAATTATTAGTTCTCTTAATGATTCAACATATTGTTTTATACGTACCAAATCAATAGTACGTAGGTCGGAATCTTTTGTTGGAATTCCATAAGAGGCGAAGTATCTACCATATTTTCTTTCATTGTTATGGATTAAACCAAAAGGAGTTCCATAAGGTCTACCAAACAAATCTTTCGCTATCTTTGCTGCTCCAGCGCCATGAATACCAGCTAGATTAGACCCAAAAACAAATATTTCAAAGTTGTCTTGTGGAAGAGAGCCGTCTTTATGATACTTGTATTTTGTTTGCATTGATTCTTTTCAGATTTCTGTAGAACATATATTCTTTGTTCTTTTGTGGAACATATCGACGAAATAGAGTTGCTTTAATCCTAAGTGAGAATGCATAGTCTTTAGCACAATCACATAGGTAGGTTCTACCACCTCGGTCAGCAACATGAAAGTTACTTGGTCTAGTGTGTGGGCATTTTGAAAAACAATAAACCCAACCTGAGGCTTCAGAACCTTTACGCATTCACTGTAGCTTTTTCAATTATTTCAATACGTGGATTTATTCGTTCAGAATCCAAATGTCCAATGAATGGAACTACGTAATTAAGCTGTTCTTGTCTAGAATCTTCACCGTAATGAAGCGAAACATTAGTAATCACTGCAGCACCAGGATGAATCTCAACGACTCTTCCTTGGACATAACCAGAGTCATCCACAGTAAAGTATTCGCGAATCTTATCACCAACATTAATATCCATAATCAATTAATCTCCCAAGTTAAATAAACGTTAACTACTTTACCAGAAACTATTCGTTCCATTTTAAAACCAAAGTCAGAATATGTAGTTTGAATAGAATCAGCGAAGTCTTTGCATTCCTTTGAGACTCCGCTGTCTCCTTTTTCCAAATAAGAAGTTACATGAACTTTCTTTAGACCTATGGCTAATGCTTCATTCAATCTGAAATTTAAATGTCTAATACTTTCAGATGTTTCTTCAGGTACAGGTCTCATCAAAAGTCTATGTAAGCATTACCAACTTGAATTACCTTAACTCCGATTGGATGCCAAGTATTCATGACTACTTGCTTACGGTCATCAATAACAAAATGAACATTGAAGTTATCTGCGACATGGTTCCAGAAAATTTCTTCCTTAACAACCCAGTCTTTTCTCATGTCGTTCATGGCTCTCATGAAAATATGGTCATAATAAACATTATTATCATGAAGCCATTTTTCTGTGGCTGGTTGACAAACACCATCCCTGCCAGACAAGATAATTATGGTATGGTCAGCCTGGAAGTGATTGACCATACTCTTGACTACTTCATCAACATCGTCAACATGAACCTTATCCCATTCAAACGGACCACGCTTGTTGTTCATATGAGCAAGAGTACCATCGATATCAACCAAAATAGCTGTTGGTTTCAATGGATTAGGTACATATCTCTTACGAACGTCATAGTTCTCAATCAACTTCATGTACTGAGAATAGATAACTTGTTCACCAACAGTATTGACACGATTTTTATCTCGTTCGATACATTCAGCTAGTGGTGTGTCAAGGACCTTAACTTCAACTTCATATCCAGAAGACTCAAGCAAAGACTTCAACTGCAACATCTTGTCTTTGTTGAGGTTGGTGTCAGTGATAATTATGTCAACTCCATGCAGACCTATAGCGACATTCAGCGCTTCGTTCCACATTTCAGTAACTTTATCTTCCCATTTCCACTTCCAAATTGACCATAGATTGTCACGTTCTGGGTCATATGGTAGACCTTGTTTATTCAAGGCTCCTGATTTTTGTAGGAAATATGAACGAAATTTGTCTCGTTCTAGGTTTTGGTAGCCTGGATATTCTTTGACTACTGTAGACTTACCAGAACCTGAGATACCTACAACAATCACTGCTTTTTTAGTCATAATATACTTTCATTAACAATTTCAATAATTATATACTTATTCACATTTAATGTACATTTTTATTGGTGGTTTTTCTGCATCATTCCAATGTCTAACTACGTTTGTAATAATTGCGATGTTGGCTATAATTGCTAAAATGATGAATATTTTACTGTTTGCTGTCACGTAAATACTTTATTACATTGATGATATATAAAGGTAGACCAAAAACTAACATAACAAATGTTGCCAGATGTAATGTTGTTTGTTCACTATATCTTGATGAAATTTCCTTATCTTTGATACATTTAATCATATAATCCTCTGCAATAAGGAATAGTATGAGATTTATGATAAAATATGCTGTTATTACGTAAATCATTGGCTTGCTAATCTTTCTCTAATTTCTGCAAATGATACATCAGACAGTAATTTACCGTCTTCATATACTACTTTCAATAGACCTTGTTCTTCTTGCTCCCTGGTTTGTTTGTCATAAAGAACAAAATTATCATTTTCAAACTCAACACGAAGAAGACCCTTTGCTGACTTCTTCATACCTGAATCTGTCTTTGGGTCCTTGAAGATTTCAATTTCTTGAATACCTTCTTTAGTTTTCTTTGTACCCCAAGTAGCTTTCATAGCGAAACCTAAAGTATCTCTAGTATTATATTGATATGTGAATGAACCGATACCAAATACTACGTTGTCTGAAGCAAAACCTTTGTTTGCCAAACGAGATAAAATTTCGTCAGCTATGAATGGAGTAATAGAATCACCATAGATTAGACCAACGCGTGGATTCAATGTTCTAAATCCACGATTGTTTTCTGAACCTCCGAAGATTTCCCACAAACAAGATACAGCACCCTTTACTTCAGAATTTGTTAGAACATCCTTAGGGTCAAATGAACCATCCATGTCTACTTTTTCAGAAGGAATAGGACCCAATTCCGTTGCCATAAGCTCATGTGGTTCATATCCGCAAATGATTCGAATTGGATTTCCAGAATCTGGGCGGAATACAACCTTAGCCATACCAAGAGAGTCTGGTTTACGATTGATAATCACGTCTCTTAATTCCAGAGCATATTGAGTAATAGTCTTCCAGAAGTCGAATGAATCAGATACCACAGAAACAATACCCATTGGATATGTATCTTCAATCAAGCGTCGAATTGTTTCTTTCTCGTTTTCAATTCCTTCAAACGTCATTACTGAGTGTTCTGTTGCTGGAACAGAAGCACCAATAAAGGTTTCTTTTCCTTTATAGTAATAATCAATAAAGTCCAAAGCACCTAGACTGTCCGTGCCCATACTTGACAACAAGTGACCGGAACCTGACTTTGCTGCAGCCATGTTACCTTCCATACCACGAGTAGAGAAGTCATGAGCTTGCCATTGAATGAAGTCTTTGTTTCCGCCTGTAATATTCGCCCAATAATTAAGAATCGTCTTATATCGATTAGCGATAGTAGCTGATGTTGCCATCAACCATGATTCATTAGATAAAGTCGTTTCAAGGTAATTAGTTAACCAATAAAATTCCGGTTTTGTATTCATAATTGTGAATACAGGAACACCAATATTTACCTTGCTTCCTTCTGGAAGAGACTTTACTCGAATAGGAAGGTAACCCAATTTGTGTAGGGTCTTAACTTTATCGATGTCAAATCCAGCATCTCCAACGAATGGTCCAATTCGACGAAGGAATTCATCCTTAACAGTCTTCCATGGCTTATCGAAAAATTCTTCCTGCCATAGTTCGTGTAGTTCTCGCATAGTTGCTTGAATACCGAACCAAACAATCTTATTGTCCTTAAACCTACCAGGTACGGCCAAGTGTTTATCAGTTCTTGGTGTAAAATTTGAATATACGATTTCCGTACCTTTTGGGTACATAGCCATGTGACCCAACTTATATGAGTCTGTGTTTGTTAATGGATTCAACTTAAATGACATAATTAATTTCCTGTAATTTATAACCAGATTTGTTTTTAGGAAGACTCTGAGTAGTATAAAAAGCCTTGATACCAGAATCAATTAGTTTATCAAAACCTTGACTGAAAATACCATGAGTGACATATAAGCTAACAATAGCCTTAAAGTTCTTATGGATAAACATAGAGGTGTTTACAAACGTGGCTCCACCGTCACAAATATCATCTACGATTAGGAACCTATGTACAGCAGAAGATACATATAACCCTTGATGAACTTCGTAATTCTTATTTAGCTCAAGGGATATGATTTTTCCAGTTGACTGGTCTCGAACTTTATCAAGAACGAGGAATTTCATATCATCAAAACATTCCAAGTTAGAATATCGATTATATGCACCCTCATCTGGAAATACAATGACATCACATTGAGATTCTTCGATGGCGTTTTCGATATATACCTCTGGTGAATATGACGTCATTGCATCACGGAAAACAGCAACACTTGAGTGAACATCCAACGTTGTAATAGGACAATGTAATGAGCTGATGATATTCCTCAGAGTATATAGAGCAAAAGTAGACTCGTCACTAACTGGCTTGTCTTGTCTTGCATAAGGAAGATAAGGAATATAAATTTCAGTTAGGTTAGCTGTACTGGCAATCAAAAGATAATACAGTTGATGGACCCAAATCAGTTCAGCTTCACTTTCAAAGTTCCAGATAATCTTTACCTGCTTATCTTTATACTTCTCAACACCTATCTTCCATATTTGACTTGTCCCATCCGGAAAGATTGTTGGTGTAATTACTTGTGATTCACCGCTTTCTACATCATATATTGTAATCATTTATTGGTTCCAAATATTTTTGAATTTGTTAATGTTGTTAAAAACTTCAAACTCTACTAAAATCAACTCTTTGATTAACTCATCATCCATATCAATAACTTCCATTATAGGCATGGATGAAAACACTGAATTTGTTTTGAGTTTTTGAATAAACAATCCCAGCTCTTTACCAGATAAACCAGTGATTTTCATAATTATATCACCATTTATCTTGGATTTATACTCTTTTTGAATATTGTTTTCAGCAATTTTATTCAAAATTTCTCCAAAAACAAATGGAAAATTCTTAAGAATAACTTCAGAATAGAATGGTTCTCTAATCATATATCCACCAAGAGATGTTTTAGTTGGATAGTTATATGCGTTGGGAAACTCTTTTCCTTCCATCCAGTTAAGAAAATCTTTGTATGTTTGTCTCTTAACGTCCCTTATACGGGAAGCGTGGTTTCTATTATCCAGTCTGTATAAATCTGGATTGAAGTATTTTGACTTTGAAACAAATGTAAAAATTTCTTCAAGAGTATCGAACCCTCGATGATAGACTTCTTTATCTAAGTCTAACATTTCAAGGATAACATCGATATCTGTCGTCAAAGGGAGCTCAAGGAACACCTCTCCTTTTTCGTCTCTAACGATAAGAGTTGCTCCCTTATGGCCATACTTGAAACCAAGTTTCTTAGACATGACCCCGATGAAATTACCCAAATCATTATATGAGAAGTAATTACAAGCTGATTTGAAATACCTATCTGAAATGAGAATCAGGTCAGTCTGAACACCTTTATAGATGAAAGAAACAGCATCACCGTTCTTAACATATTCAGGATGATGTTCTTCCAAAACTTTAGTGTAATTTGGAATTAGGTAGTTTGAATTGATGATAACATCAATATCACCAAATGATTGTTTACTTCTGTATGATTTGGTGATATGAACATAGTCTTCTGGACATGATACTAAAAGGTTTGTCCTTACGTAATCAACAACTTCCATAGATAGGGTATCAAATTCTTCCTTCGATACCCTTCTAGTTCCTTCAAAGATGTTTCCGCCCATTAAATCTTTCTTGTTGCGTTGCCTATTTCAGTTGACAAATCAACCTTTAAACAGTACTTTTCTTTTGATGACTTATACCATTCAATGATTAAATCTATCAATTTTGATGACTTCTTTTCTTCAATTTCGTCGTCATCCAGCATAGCTCTATATTTCAGCATAGCTCTATATTGCATTGCTTCATAAATTTTCTTACTTTGGGTTTTGATTAAATTCCAAGATACACCTAGAATTACAATAAACTCAAAAAGAAATACAACCGCTGCCGGCCAATATACATGTACTACACTGCCACTAAATCCTGTTACGTACCACAACCAATTAGTCAAAATAATAACGTGAGCGAAAAATGCTAAGATTAAAACCAAAATTGACGAAAGAGAAATAGTTGTAATTGCCCTGAATGTCTTTCTTACTAATGAGCATACATCCAAGTTTTTAAATTCTCCTATAGACACATCCGCATACTCATGAAGAGCATATACATACAATTCCATTGGTGTCATAGTAAATCTAGTGAATTTCATCATAAACCTTTCCGTCATATAGACCAATTGAATATTCTTGTAAAACGTTTTTATAATTCTCAAGAATAGATTTCATACATCCAACATAATTGCTATCAGAGTAGTAAACTGCTCTACCACCATTATTGATAAAATCATCGATATTTTGTCGAGTGTCATCGATAAGAATAGACATTGGTGTTGCGAAAGATGCCTTTATTCCTTTATGAATGGTAAAGATAGACCTGGAAGGAAAACGATTATTTTCTAACCAATTTCTCTTTTGTTCAACAACAGCCAGACCAAGTTCGATATCATCAACGCAAGCAGTCGATGATAAAATTGTTACATCAGAAAAAGGAAGACCATTCAAATTAGATATAAGTTCCTTACCATTAGGCATCCAATCCAACTTTTCAAAGATTCTGTCTTCCATTACTGCTCGTTTAAACAGTTTTCGACAGAATCTTGGTTTTCCCTCCGGAGTAAGGTCGTTATCTACCTCACCTCCATGAACTTCAATATATCTTTTATTGAAGTCACAGATAACCCCATCCATATCCAAGTAAATGTTAAGCATCTGCTTGTTTTACTTGTGTCTTGCGACCGTTAGGAAGAATGTCATACATCATTGTCATTCGTGGATTTTTAGCCTGAGAAACTTCAGCTCCAATCATAGCCTTCTTAAACACTGAACGTAGTGTGCCGTCCATAGTAGAAAGAAGTCGCTTTGTAGACTTTGTAAGCCTGAAGTTTTTATCAGAAATTTTTGGTGCTTTCATTTAATTACTATTTCCTTAGTTTGGTTTAATGATTTCTTTTGTTGGAACATAAATTGCATCAGGTTCAAACAGTTGTTTATACCTATCAACAATATTCTGTGGTGGGATTGCAATCCCTACTGATGTCGCTGGATATGAAACCGATTGAACATATGGAACATAAGGTACCAAAGTAAGCCTTAGATTTCCAGTCTCATTTGGTTCAGTCATAACAACTGCAGGATTTTCCAGGATAATTCTAGAATCAGAGCCTGCGAGATAACCAGTTCCAGATGGGTCTTTTCCGATGATTTCCAAACCATTCATCAGGATTAAAATAATGTAGTTATTCATAATTTTCCTATTGATAATGTTAAATTATAATTTATTACTTAATTTTTGTACAATTTACTTATGTTTTATAATGACTTCTTCAGAAACTTTATATGCCATCACAGCCAATTGGTCATAATACTTAATTGTCATATCAATGATGGTTTCAATTTCTTCACGTGTGCACGCGATACGAACAGGAATCATTCTTTCTTCGAATAAACCCCCTTCAGGACAAACCCATTTTCCCTTTGCTGGAGTGAGTATAGTGATGCCCTTTGTTATCTCGTATACCTTCTTATCCCAAACACGATGATACTTAGTCGTGATTGGTTTTCCATCAACTCTATGAATTGTTGGGACAAGAATTTCCCAGAGCATTATGTTTTTATCCATGGCCGTCAAGGATTTCTAACATTTCACAGTAACCAGAAGATGCAACCATTACCTTATTAATATCTTCAAGGGTACCTGCAGGTAATAGATGTTTATATTGAGCAATCATATTATCAACTCTTATTTGAGCGTTTTTAATATCTTCAATTGTTTGTTTATGTTTAGCCATATAATTCCTCTTTACACCAATCAACTCTCATAAACCTGAATTGACTCCAAATGTACATAACAATGCTATTATAAAATTTCTCAACGGTAACGGATGTATTTGCACCAGTCCACTGAGGAAAATTAACATTAAAGAAACCCCAGACAGGTGCAGTTACTAATTTTGTCATATCAAAAATATGAGCAAATCTAGGTTCTGAACTAGCCTTCACGTAAGCATCCATCATTACATGAACGACATCTAGAATCAACATGTCTTGACTATACATAGGAGCTAAAACTCTGGCAACTCCATTCCAATCTGATGGTTGTTCTTCTTTCTTTGACTCAACCAAAAGAAGTTTTATTGTTGAATCCATGTCTTATCCTTTCTTGTAAAACCTAAACTCAAGGCGTAAACTGTTCCACGTTTAACTTTAGTTACCTTATGTCTGACTAAATCAGGTCTAAAGAATGATACAGCTCTACAAGTTCCCGTGTCAATCATTTTTAGATTTCCGCCTCTACCAAAAGGCAACCTTATGTTGATTCGATAATGACGCTTTCCTTCAACCTTATCAAAGTGATAAGGAATGAACGAATTTGTCGGATATTTTAGAATATAGAAGTCAAAGAACTTCCATTCAATAAGCTTTAGCTTAAAATATCCAGTGTCAATTCTTCCAGGTATGAACTTCATATGTTAAGTGATTATAATAGTGAATCAACACCAAAGTTTTTCATGTTCTTTGGTCGTTTTCCTGGAGCCCATACTGGTTCCAAGTGGTCAACAAATTCAGAATTTGGGTCCTCAGAATCATCAATTTCAATTCCGCAGAAACCCATGTTTGCGAGGGTGGATACGGCTCGATGCTCATTCTCAAAAATAACACCAGTGACGTATTTTGCTAGAATCAGAATTTGATTCTCAGAAGAGTCTTTGAAAGAAATTTGTTTGATAGCCATAATATAGTTCCTTCTCAATTAAATTTATAACGTAAGATAATTATACTATAATTATGTATTAAAGTAAACAAATGGCCCATAAATATTGAAAATTTATGGGCCATTTGTTTATAGTTAAGCTACAGCTTCTTTTGGTACCTTCAGACCAAATTGAAGAAGGTCTGTAACAATGTTTCCAGCCAGCACTGGTAGATTTTTCGTCTTTTGTGGAGGCTCAGGAATATAGCTTACCAGTTCAGGCAGAGCTTCCTTCAATTGAGAAAAAGTTGTGCATGAATAAGCAATACCACTAAGCCTGAGTCGAATAGCATTTCTTTCAGCGTCTTCTTTATCGCTTAATTCTTTTTGATTCAACCAATGAGTTAAATCAATGTCACCAATGTTTGGTAGATTATATGTATAGATACTTGGTGTGCGAGAGTATGAACGAGTTCTACCAGAAGACTTGTAATTTTTTATTTCTGTAAATGGTTTCAGGTAAATAAGTTTGGTCCTCTCAACAAGAGACGGGTACTTTTTCGAAAATTCAATGACATCAAGTGGAGCAGAAGATTCAATAACCTTTTGAATTTCCTCAACTGCGTCATTTAAATCGAACTTCTTTGTTTTACGAGGGATTCCTTTCATTACATCGTCAAGAAACTTTTCTCGAACAATATTTGTTAGCTTCATTTGTTTTCTCCTATATTAATCTAAGTGATACTAATTCATCATAGTCTAAAATCATTTCTCTCTTTATGGTCTTATTTGCAGCAAAGAGAACTTGTTTACAAATTCTTAAACGAGTTTCCTCATTAGCTAGTGTATTTGAACCATAAGAAACCCCACGGAATCCATCATGTTCATAAATCGTAAATCTCGATTCATAATATTCAATTGATGATTCTGCTGCTGAAATTATTTCTTCTTTTGTGTATGTTATTAACAATTGTTAATCCTTATTTTAAAGGTGTGTAATTGTATAACAATTTTAAAAATTTGTATATGTTTTTAACGAAAAAAAAGCCTCCGATTTTTAGTCGGAGGCTTTTATTAATTACTCAGATCAAATTCTAAAGCTTGTACAACTTTACAGTTTTTCCTTCTGTATTCATCTGGTCTAACTCCATTTAAGTTGCTTTGGTCATATAATAGACCATTCATATAGGTAATAAAATGACCTCTATGATATAACATTAATGCGGTTGATTGACTTCCATACAGTTCTACAAATATTCTTACTGTTCGTCTATCTCTAATTACATTAAATTTATGGCCATAACATGAAAACATGCTCTTCAAATTAGACAGAGTTGTTATGTATCTCCATTTAGGACCCTTTAGAAATTTAACTTTATAATCTGTAGTTACTTTTTCAAGAGGAATTTTTGTAATTACATGAATTGCCATAAGACCGCATAGACTTAATTTAGACACGTCTTTACCAAACAATGTTTTATCAAACATTAAAAACTCCATAATATAGATGATTTTAAAGAACGAGTTTGTACTACTTTTATATTATAACATAAAATCATGAAAAAGTAAACGATGAAAAATTTTTGAAATTAATATGGATATATTAGTGGGAAAATTTGAGTGAATCTGGAGTGATTCGGAGAAGGGATGGCGGAAGACGGAGGATTCGAACCCCAAGCCCTTTCAGGCTCCCACTGTTTAGCAAACAGGTCTAGCTCCTCGCTAGTTCATCTTCCGGTATTTTAAAATAGTCTGGGTGTTCGATAGATTCAAGAACCTGGAATTTCACCATAGGTAACAGTAGTTTAAAATACTTTCGTTTTACCTTGTAACATACGACCTGAGCCAGACTATTTTAAAATGAGAGTTATTCTGTTACGAGGAAACTCCCGAAACCCTAGTCAGCGATTAAGCTGCCAATGCATAACTTTCGTCATTTGCATTTATCGTTTTGTCTTTTTAACGTCAACTACCTGACGAGTTGCCTTTATCCTATCTACCCCAATCGAAACCTGGTCAGGCCCGTCAAAAGAACATTTGGTTAGACTTGAACTAACTTCAGCTTTAGCTTACCGAGTATGTTTCAACTCTGCATTTCCTCTTTATGAGCAAATGTTCTTTTGGTGGACCTGGGCGGAATCGAACCGCCGTCTTGAAGCCCTTACTTTAAGGTTTACAACTATTTTCTTACACTTTATAAAAATCTACTCTTTCAGAATAGTATCCATTAGACTCACCGTACCACCTAATGTCAACATATCCTTTATAAGTAGCTAATTTATAGAAAGTCCAAGTATAACTTTCGTAATATTCAGTTGGAGGTGATTTTTCAGCTTCATAAGCCTCGTCACTAACTTCTTGAGCAAGGTTTATTCTAGCACCTATGAGGTCCTTTACGTCTCCGGAGATACTCTCAATATAGACGCTCTCACAACAATCCTGAAAGTGTTCCATACGATAAGTTTCACCATCATCGGTTTCAAAGACAATATAGTCACCACCTACTATTACATCACGAAGATACTTACCTTCTAATACTTCTATTCCTACATATTGCATGTTGTTTCCTTTCATTGTGGTTTGTTGACTTCATTGTCACATTTCCACTCTGAAAGGTAATACCCCAGTCTTATGGCGTCTGAGGTGCTGCCACATCTAACAACCTTAGGTAGTCAGAATCTTGGTGCGGGCGACTGGATTCGAACCAGCGTCACGTGGATGGCAACCACGTATAATAACCAGGCTATACGACACCCGCATAATTTTGGTTGGAAAGGTAGGACTCGAACCTACATGCTAAACTGCCGTCTAGCGACAACGCGTTTGTCGGGGTATACCAATTCCCCCTCACTTCCCATCTACAATCCATTGCTTTGGTTTCTCTTTCCAAAACTGTTTATTCCAACCACCATCTGAAGAATCATATGTTTCTATTAATGAATTCATAAGATTCTTATGGCTTTCAGCTTCTTCTATAGTTTTGAAACCAAGACCACCTTTTTCGCCGTTTGGGTCAGATAAACTTCTAGCAATGTATTTATAAGTCATTTTCTTCTTTTCTTCCAATCATATACTTCACCATTCGGAAGTTTGCCATCAATTACAATATCAGCTCCTCTTTCACCAACAAAAACTAGAGGTTCATTAATATCTTTATTGACTTGTTTCTTGTCCCTTAACCATTGAGGGATTTCTTTTATTTCTTTCATAATATATGTGGTGGCCAAGGAAGGATTTGCACCTTCTAACGAATGCTTATGAGGCATCCCGCGCACTTTATTGCGTTCCTGGCCGAATCCATTACAGAATTACAGCACCTAAAACAAAGCCAATCGCGAACAGAGTTGCCTTTGTTGCTTTAGGATAATTGTCAATCCATTTCATAGCTACTGCTGCGTATGCTTGTACTTTAATCCAATCGATTTTCATTTCTATTCCTTTTTGAAGACGGGAGAATATCTCCCGTCTTATCAAGCGTTGTATACCTGCAACATATGGGCTCTTGAACTTGATGGTAAGAACTGTTTCAAGAAGTCCATTTGGTCCGCCTTGATATGACGATTCTTAAGAATCAAGGCTTCGTTCTTGTCAGGTACATATGGAAGATACAATAAATCCATATCAATATCTTCTAACAGATAGTCTGCCTTATAGTTGTTGCAAGGCTTACATGCTGTTACACAGTTCATCCAGATGTTCTTACCACCTAAAGATACTGGGATAATATGGTCTCTTGTTAACTTCTCTTCTCGGTGGAACTTACCACAGTAAGCACAGATACCCAAGTCTCTTCTGAACAAGTTCTTATTTGTTAAAGCCGGAGTTCTGTACTTAAGAACAACATCCGTCTTTACAGCAACAATTGAAGGAACTGTCATAACAGACTGTTCACCCGTCTTACCATTGATACCACCTCTTGCGGTGAAAACAATTTCACCTAATGACCAAGCAATATTGTCCTTCGCTTGGTGGCAAACTATATCTTGCCATGTTGACCATCTGTTAGGTTGACCAGAACGGTCAAGCGTTAAAATTAATTCAGCCATTCCAGCCCTCCTTTATAATTTGTCGATAAAATCGTGTAAACGTTGTGTAGCTAAAGCAATCTCTCTGTCATAGTTAAACCTCTTTACATAGTTTCCAGTTTTGAACGTAGGTTTAAAACTCATCAGTTCTTTCAATGATATTCTATATACCTTTGTATATTTATTATCAAGAACTACACTATCTATGACTGTTACAACTCTGATTAAATGTTCAGAGTAATCCTTTTTCTGAATCTTTCTAGTTTCGACGACAATATGAAAGTCGTCTCTATACTGTACCGCAAAATGACCTCTATTCAGTAGAAGTCTTCCATTATTGACTATACAATACGTCAAAATTTTGAGAACGACCTCTATTGGGATGTTCCGTTCAATGCATCTTTCTGCAACATGACCATAAGCTTGACTGATATAAACAAAATCAGTTGGGTATATACTAGGTCGAATTGTGTTATCAAATACAGTTATCCAATCGCGAATAACTGTACGAATCCTGGATATCTCCCGGTTCTTAGAATAATTAGTCATGATGGATATATTGAGAGAATACTACGTTTTGAAGTTCGTAGTAAAATTCAGTATATCGTTTGACTCGAGCCAAGTCCTTTTCAGTAACACCTTTAATTCTCTTCAAGTCGCTGTTATGCATGAGGTCAGCCATCTTAACAACAACTGCGTCTCTATTTCCTTTAACTTTTTCCTTGTACTCTTCGTAACTCTCACCGTTTTGTTTTGTAAGAGCGAATATTCCCAAAACTACTCTGTCAGAAAAACCCATAGACTTCAATTCTCTTGAAGTAACTGATGTGTCTTCAAACAAATCATGACCTATGGCAATGCATTGTAGTTCTTCATCTATTTGAACATCCTTCAAACCATAAGCAACCATTGGTAGATTATTCATCACAGCCAAGCAATGAAGAATATAAGGAAGCCCACCTTTATCGAATTGGTTTGAATGGGCTTCCGTTGCCAATAGAATCATTTTGCTTAAAAGAACTTTATTCATATTATTCTCATAATTTAATTAATAAAATATAATTATATCTTTAATGATAATAATTGTACAACATTTTTCAGTAATACGTGTTAATTTTTCCTTGTTTTTCAAGCTTTTTACGTGATTTTTCTTGAAGAACTTCAGGAGTTATTGGGTCTTCCATGTCAAACCAAGATATGTCAGTATATGGAGAACCATTAGACTCAAATCCAACAGTGAATTCTTTAATTTCACCAGAGCCCATTGATACCATAGCAGTAGACGATATATCCTTCATAGGATGACCTTCTTCTCTAGCAACATTTTTGAATTGCTGAATAATAGACTTCTGAGCTCGTCTAGCCTCATATGTCTTTCGTTGTAA
>Ga0196976_1000859_pt1 | contig 16568 bp, 25 predicted proteins | sample S3v_513CmetaG_FD_148644 | JGI IMG/M metagenome (GOLD analysis project Ga0196976, IMG submission 148644) | Soil microbial communities from Anza Borrego desert, Southern California, United States - S3+v_5-13C | ecosystem: Environmental > Terrestrial > Soil > Desert | place: USA: California...
TTCCAGCTCTGGAGGCAGCTCGCCGTGGTGTCGGGGGTGAGGCGCACACCGACGTGCGGCAGGCTCGCGAGGTCGGGGGCGCGCGAGGCGAGCCGCTGCTCGCGGCAGGCGAAGTGCGCGCCGACCTTCGTGGTGAGCCGCGGCAGCCCGGTCGGCGGCAGGAGCACGTGTTGCGCACCGCCGCGTCCCACGACCCATCGCGCGCGGTCGCGGAGCGCGTCGCGGGAGAGCGCGATCCGGGCGTCCCCGCCTTCGGGCGCGACGCGCAGCTCGACGGTGTCGGCGAGCCGGAGCCGCTCGAAGGGAGCCTGGCCGCGCAGGAAGGCGACGACGTCGTGGGCCGCCGAGTCGAGCGCGACGGGGGTGGGCGCACCTGTGGCCGGGCCAGGCGAGGTCATCGCGCAGGCCGCCGCACCCAGCCCCACCAGAAGCAGGAGCGCGCGCCTCAGTGCCATCGTCCTACCGTCACGTGAAGGTCGATCAGTCCGGCCGCGCATGGTCCGCGTTGTCCCGCACCGTGGTCGCCCCCTCGGCGTGCGCGCAGTGGGCGCAGCAGTAGAAGGTGCCGTTCGCCTCGATGCCGTGGCCGATCACCTTGCAGCCACAGTGGGCACAGACCGGCGCGAGGGCGTGGATCGCGCACTCGAAGCTGTCGAAGGTGTGCGTCGCGCCGGCGGCGACGACCTGGAAGGACATGTGGTAGTCGTTACCGCAGACCTCGCATCTGGCCACTGCTCCCTCCCGTTGGGGTCGGGGCAAATGGCCGGCATGACCCGGGCCACGAAGGCCACCGGGCCGCGGGTACTGCTGCCACGGACGGAACACGGAAGGGACACGGAGAAGGGCAACTGCTATTCGTGTCCGTGTTCCGTCAACCCGTCAACCCGTCGTTCGCCGCTCCAGCATCGCCCACCGCTCGTCCACGTTCGCCTGCACCTGTCGCACGTCCTCGTCGCTCATGTGGCGGAAGCGGCCTTGCGGGCGCAGGTAGCGCTCGACCGGCTCGCCCGCGTGCTCCATCGTGAAGCGCCAGCGCGTGCCGTCCTCCACCTCCATCAGCGGGAAGACGCGCGTCTGCACGGCGAGCCGGCCCATGTCGATGCTGCGCTCGTCGGCGAACTTCCACCCGGGTGGGCAGGGCGCGAGGATGTGCAGGAAGCGCGTGCCGCGCGTCGCCCTGGCGCGGCGCACCTTCTCCAGCAGGTCCACCGGATACGACACCGACGCCGTGGCCGCGTACGGGATGCGGTGCGCCGCCATGATCGCGAGGATGTCCTTCTTGGGGCTCGCCTGCGGCTGTCGCGCCGGAGTCGTGCTCGTCCAGGCGCCCCACGGGGTGGCCGAGGAGCGCTGGATCCCCGTGTTCATGTACGCTTCGTTGTCGTAGCAGCAGTAGAGGATGTTCTCGTTGCGCTCCGCCGCGCCGGACAGCGCCTGCAGCCCGATGTCGAAGGTGCCGCCGTCACCCGCCCACACGAGCACCGTCGTCTCGGTGTCGCCGCGCAGGTCGAGCGCGGCGCGCACCCCCGACGCCACCGCCGCGCCGGTCTCGAACGCGGTGTGGTAGAGCGGCACCTTGAGCGACGACTGCGGGAAGGGACCGGCGATGATGCTCCAGCAGCAGGCGGGGAGCACGACGACGGTGTTCTCGCCCAGCTCCTTGAGCACCATGCGCATGGCGAGCGCGCCCCCGCAGCCGGGACAGGCGAGGTGGCCGGCGGTCATCAGCTCCCGCTCCGGCACCCGGTCGGTGACGAGGACCTGGCTCATGCTTTCACCCCCACCCAGAGATCCGCGCGATCCGGCACGCCCATGTCGTCGGTGCGATCGATGATGTCCTCGAGCGTCTGCGGCGTCACGTCGCGCCCGCCGAGGCCGAGCACGTAGCCGTACACCATGGGCCGATCCTCCGGCGGCATGTCGTAGAGTGCGGCGCGCAGCTCCTGGGCGAAGATGCCGCCGACGCCCGGCGAGAGGTTGCGGTCGAGCACCGCCACGCGCTCGGCGCCGCACAGCGCATCGCGGAGCGCCGCCGCCGGGAAGGGCCGGAACAGCTTCACCTTCACGAGCCCGATCGCCTCGCCCCGGTCCCACGCCGCGTCCACCACCTCGCGCGCCGTGGAGGTGATGGTGCCCGAGGTGACGAGGATCAGCCGCGCGTCGGTCGTGCGATACGACTCGACGGCACCGTAGCGGCGACCGAACAGTGCCGCGAACTCGTCCTCCACCCGCTCGAGCGTCGGCTGCACCCGCCGCATCGCGTCCTGCAGGTGCCAGCGCATCTCCAGGAAGTCGTCCGGGCGCACCAACGCCCCGAAGGCGTGCGGGTCCTTCACGTCGAGCCGGAAGCGCGGCTCGCGCTTGGGCAGGAAGCGATCGACCAGCACGGGGTCGGGGATGTCGACCGGCTCCGACGTGTGCGAGAGATAGAAGGCGTCGAGCACGATCATCACCGGCAGCTCCACCAGCTCCGCAAGCCGGAAGGCCATGAGCGTGCTGTCGAGCACCTCCTGGTTGGTCTCGCAGTAGAGCTGGATCCACCCCGTGTCGCGCTGCGAGAGGCTGTCGCTCTGGTCGGCCCAGATGTTCCAGCCCGGACCGAGGGCGCGGTTCACGTTGGCCATCACGATCGGATGGCGAGCCGACGCGGCCCAGTGCAGCATCTCGTGCATCAGCGCGAGCCCCTGCGAGCTGGTCGCGGTGAAGGCGCGCGCGCCCGCCGCCGACGCGCCGACGCAGGCGGCCATGGCCGAGTGCTCGGACTCCACCTTGATGAAGCGCGCCGCGAGCGCGCCGCTCGCGCACATCTCCGACAGCTCCTCCACCACCTGCGTCTGCGGCGTGATCGGATAGGCCGAGATCACCTCGGTGCGCGCCAGCTTCACCGCCCACGAGACGGCGTGGTTCCCGACGATGACTTTCTTCACGACGGGACCTCCAGGGACATCATGATGGCGCCGCGCGGGCACTCCGCGGCGCACACGCCGCAGCCCTTGCAGTGATCGAGGTCGATCGCGAAGCGTCCCGCGGGGTCCCGCGAGATCGCCACGTCGGCGCAGTAGAGCATGCACAGCGCGCACTCGTTGCACACGCCGCACTCGAAGCAGCGCGCCGCCTCGGCGAGCGCCTCCTCGGCCGCCAGCCCGAGGTTCACCTCGGCGAAGCCGTCGGGCGCGTGGCTCCACGACCGTCGGCGGCTCACCGCGTGGCGGTCCCGATGGCGCGGCGCGCGCGCGAAGTCGGCGAGGTTGATGTCGCGCGGGCGCACGACCTCGTTCAACGGCGCCACACGGCGGATCGGGTCGTCGCCGCGCCACCGCGTCATGCTGGGCGCGCCCTGCTCACCGATGCGGAGCGCCTCCGGCTCGAGCGGGGGCATCACGCCCTGACGCGCACGGAACTGACGGTCGATGCCGATCGCCGCGCGCTTGCCGGCGGCCAGCGCGTGCGCCACGGTGCGCTCGTCACCGGTCACGTCGCCGCCTCCGAACACCGCCACCCCCACGCGGCCATCCGTCGTCTCGGCGGTCGCGCCCCACGCGTTCGCATGGATGCCGCCTTCGGTGCGCGGCGTGAGGGGCAGCCCGTCGAGGCTCACCTCCTCGCCGATCGCGAGCAGCACCGTGTCGGCCTCCAGCAGCAGGGGCTCCTCACCGCTCGGGATCGGGCGCCGCCGGCCGCTCGCGTCCTTCTGGCCCAGCTCCATGCGTCCGCAGGCGACGACGAGGTGCCCGTGCGTGGCGACGATCTCCTCGGGCGCGGCGAGAAAGCAGAAGCGCACCCCCTCGCGCTCCGCGTCCGCCACCTCGTCGGCGATCGCCGGCATCTCCTCGCGCGTGCGACGGTACACCACGGTCACCGTGGTGCCGCGTCCACCCAGGCGCAGCGCGGTGCGCGCGCAGTCCATCGCCGTGTTGCCCCCGCCGACGACGAGGACGCGATGGTCGTCGCCGAGATCGGGATGGCCGCCCTCGTTTACGGCGCGCAGGAACTCGAGTCCCTGACGCACGCCGGGGAGCGCCTCACCCGGCACGCCCAGCCGTCGTCCGCGCTGGGCGCCGATGCCGACGAACACCGCGTCGAACGCGCCCACCAGCGCCGGCCAGCTCGGCGCGCGCCCCACCTCGGCGTTGCAGTGGAAGACGACGCCGAGCGCCTCGATCCGCTCGATCTCGCGGTCGAGCACCGGGCGCGGGAGGCGATACGCGGGGATCCCCTGCCGCAGCATGCCGCCCGGCCGCTCGTCGCGCTCGAAGACGGTGACGCCGTAGCCGAGCCGCACGAGATGATAGGCGCAGGCGAGCCCCGCCGGCCCGCTGCCGACGATGGCGACCGACTCCGCGTGTCGCCGCTCCGCCGGCGGCGGTAGCGGTCCGTCGAGCACGCGGTCGCCCAACGCGCGCTCGATCGCGTGGATCGCCACCGCGCCGTCGAGCTGCGCGCGGTTGCAGCCACCCTCGCAGCGATGGTCGCAGACGCGGCCCGTCACGGCGGGGATGGGGTTCTCCCGCAGCAGGAGGTCGCACGCGTCGTCGATGCGGCCGGCGCGGAGGAGCGAGAGGTAGCCCTCGATGTCGACGCCGACGGGGCAGCGCTCGCGGCAGGGCGCGACGCGGTCGTGATACTCGGGATGGAGGTACTTCCACGACCCGGTGCGATTGCCTTCCGTGGTGCGATCGCTGACTGAGACGTGTGGCGTGCGCGGCGGACGCGAATCAGGCATGGACCACCTCGAGCAGCGCGGCGGTCCGGACCTGCGCCGCCGCGTCGCGCGCCGCGCGCTCGTTCGCGTCGGGGTGCAGCGGCACCTCCTCGGCGATCGCCGCGCACACGGCGTCGAGCGTCACCAGCTCGGAGAGGGCCGCGTAGGCGCCGAGGATCGCCGTGTTGACGATCGGCTGCGTGCGCGAGCCGAGTCCGTGGCGGGCGGCAATCGCCGTCGCGTCGACCGTGGCCACGCGGAAGCGCTCGAGAAGTCGCCCGAAGTGCTCGGGCGGCGCGTCGGAGTTGATGAGGACGCGGCCGCCCCGCGCGAGCCCCGCCGTCACGTCGATCGCGTGCATCAGCGTCGGGTCGAGGACGATGACCTCGTCCGGCCTCGTCACCTCGCAGCGCAGTCGGAGGGGCGTGCGGTCGACGCGCAGGAAGGCGGCGACGGGCGCGCCGCGGCGCTCGACGCCGAACGCGGGGAACGACTGCACCCAGTAGCCTTCGCTGAAGAAGGAGACGGCGAGGACCTTGGACGCGATGACCGCGCCCTGCCCTCCCCGTCCGTGAATGCGCAGCTCATGCATGCGACACTCGTCGGCTCGGCGCGTGATCGGTGGACCGCGGCGGGGCGGCGCGCGCGCAGCGCTCGCAGTCGCGGGCCGGGTCGGGACAGGGGACGCCGTCCGCCTGGAACTCCGGGCAGCGGTGGGGGGTGACGCTCGGCTCACCCATCCGGAGCCGCGGATCGAGATGATCCTGGAGATCCCGGAGGCGCATCGGTTCCTCCCGTTGGAAGGGAGTCACTGCAAAGTCCAGCGCGCCGCGAGCCCCGCGCGCCCGGGGAGGTCCGGGCGCGCTCGCGAGCGCGTGCACGGCAAGTCTGGGCGGGACTCCAGCGCAACGATACCGGGGAAAGCCGGACATCAGGTCGGCGGGGCACCGCGTCCTGCGTCCCCGGGTGCGCTACCCCTCACCAACGAGAACGCGCGGCCGCCGGGAGCCGGCGGCCGCGCGTCGGGCGATCGGGTGCGGAGGGCGCTCAGCGCACCACCCACTCCGTCGTCAGCAGGGTGGTGCCCCAGGCGAAGCGCAGCTCGCCGCGCGCCGGCGCGGCGCCCGGGGTCGGGACGAGCCAGAAGGTCAGGCTCTCCACCGTCACGGGCAGCGCCTGCGCGCGCAGGGGGATGCGCGCCGCGTCGTTCGCCGGTACGTAGCGGTTGAGCATCGGGGGCACGACGCCGGAGGTGTCGCGCTGGAGGATGAGCGTCCATCCCTCACGCGTGGGCAGGGTCCACACCTGGTACGTGCCCTTCGACACCGGCTGCCCGCCGATGGTGAGGTCGACGCCGGTCACGAGCACCGTCGCCTCGTTGGCGCCGGTGCGCCAGGGCTGCCCGTACGGCACGAGGCTGTCCGTGTGCAGCGCGCGCCCGCGCAGGTGCGGCTGCCCGTAGTTGACGAGGATCGTGGCCGGCCGCGCGCCCGCGGGCGTCGAGTCGCGCGGGTAGGCGAGCGTCACGCTGGCGGTGGCGCGGCTGCTCGGCGCGGCGCGCAGCGCGGCCTGCGCGAGGAGGGGCGCGGCGCTGGCGCCGAGGAGAGTGGCGGCGAGCAGGACGGGACGGAGTCGCATCGGTCGGGAGCGGAGGGTGAGCGCGTCGCCTCGATCGGCGAGGCGGACGGGGGAATCTGGTACGCGGGGAGGCCGTCGAGGAAGCGGTCGATGCTCAGGGTGCGCGCCTCCGCTCGGCCTCGTCGAGCCAGCCGCGGCGGAGCCGCTCGGCGGGAATGCTCGACAGGTACGGCTTGATGTCCAGGATGGGGGTGCCGTCGAGCATGTCGAGCCCGCGCACGTGGAGTCGCGGCCCATCGCGCTCGAGCAGCTCGACCACGGTGAGGCCGATCGGATTGGGACGCCGCGGCGCGCGCGTGGTGAAGACGCCGTGCGGTCGGTCGTCGGTGGGCGGCTGGGCGAGCAGCTCCCATCCTTCGACGCGATCGAACACCCAGAGCACGTAGAGGTGCGAGAACCCCTCGATGTCGGTGAGCCCGGCCTCGAGCTCGGGGCGCAGCTCGAGCAGTCCCTCCGCTTCGTGTCGCGCGCCGGGTCCACGGGGGATCTGCGCCGTGTCGGTGAGGGCGCAGCGGACGGTGCCGATGGGGGAGAAGGAGATCATGGAGAGTGGGGCGTGGGGCGTGGGGCGGGGGCGTGGAGGGAAGGTGTCACCCCGCACGCGCGAGACGCGACAGCGCCGACGCGTGTCGGGGCCAGGTGGCGTTACGTGGAGGTGAGCAGCGCGACCAACCCAAGCGCCGCGTTCCGCCACTTGGCCCGACAGCGGCTCCGCCGCTGCGGGGTGACGCTCTCAACCCAAGGCACGGGCCAACTCCAGAAGGCGTCATCCGGCATGGCACAGCGGTCGCGGGGCCTTCTCACCTCGAAGCGCGAGCGCCGATGCGCGGCCTCACGACTGCTCGTGGCGCGCGAACCGCTCCAGGATGAAAGGCCATCCTTCCGGCGAGGCGAGCGCCGCGCGGTACTCGGCGGCGCCCTCACCGTGCCACTCGAAGCCGTCGTGCACGAGCGTGACGCGCGTCGCCGCGTCGCCCACCGCCTCGAAGCGCACCTCGACCCGGCTCGCGCGCGCCGGATCGGGCACCGGCTCGCGACGGGGGCTGATCTGCCAGGTGAACGCCACGCGCGCCGGCGGCTCCCACGCGACCACGCGGCCCCAGTCGCAGCGAAAGCCGTGCGGCCCGCGCTCGAAGCAGAGCCCTCCCGGACGCGGCTCCATGCCGATCGCCTCGAGCGCCTCCTGCCCCCAGGTGTACTCGCGCGGCCACCAGCGGCCGAGCCCTTCGGTGAAGAGCGCGAAGGCCTCGGCGGGAGGGCGAGCGATGGTCTGCGCGAGGCGGATGGAGTCGCTCATGGTGCAATGGAAGGGGGGTGGGATACGACGGTCTCGACGAGCGCGGCCAGCCGGTCGAGCGCCATGCGCCACCCGGTCTCGTTGTCGGCGGTGGACACACCGGGCGGCAGCCCCTCGTGCACGGCGAGGAGCTCCGTGCCGCCATCCGCGTCGGCCAGCGTGATCGCGATCGTCATCGCGCCGCGCATCGCCGGATCGTCCGTCTCGAACTCATCCACCTCGACCACGCGCTCGTCCGGCACCAGCTCCGTGAACCGGCCGCGATAGCTGTCGCTGTGCGCCGTCGTCTTGCCCGTGCCCGTGGGCTGCTCGTAGCGGAGCGTCACGTGGATCGCACCGCCCACGCGCGCGTCGAGCTCGTGCACCTCGCAGGTCATCCCCTGCGGCACCTTCCACGCGGCCACGGCGTGCGGATCGAGCAATGCACGGTAGACCACCGCGCGCGGCGCGGCGATGAGACGGCGGAGACGAGTGGTGGTCACGGTGCCGGAATCTACGTGCAGGTGTGGGCGGTGCATGACGGGCGCGGAGCCCGGGGAGGCAAGGGGAGGATCGAACCCCATACCCCCGACTCCTCACGCACCGCTCACCGCCCGGGGTTCATTCGCGCCCCATCGGCGGCAGCGGTCCACCGCGGATGAACCCTGGGCGGTGAGCGATGGGTCGGGAGTCTGGAGTGCGGGGTGCCATCAACTGGGTCGCGTCCGCGACTCCGATCAGTGCGCGAGCTTGATGCCCACGAGGACCTTCACGTCCTCGAGCTCGGCCGGTGTCGCGACCGGCAGCCGGAATCCCGTGCCCTCACCGTAGCGCGGCGCACTCGAGATCACCGCCATGGTCGCGGACGAGAGCGGCGCATCCCGCACCGCGACCATCGCGCGGTCGCCGAGCACCAGCCCGACGAGGAACGCGTCGCGCTGCGGGATCAGGTAGAGGATGGTCCGCTCGCCGCGCTTGCCGCGCAGCGCCCAACCGTACTTCACGCCCGACGAGCGCCACTCCCACGCATCCACGCCGGCGGATTCCGTGGCCCAGCGGCAGAGCGCCGACCAGGCGCGCTCGCTCTCGCCGAGCGCGGTGGAGAGTTGCCGGCTCGTGGGCTCGGCGGGAGAGTGCTCCAGAGCGGAGAGTGACATGGGCGGCGTGAACGGAATGCGTCCTGATCGCGCGGTGTGAGCGTTCGAGTATGGCGATCGCGACCCACCGCGCGCCAGCTCGATGGTGCGTCACACCCGAGCTAGCGCGGAGCGGGCTGGCTCGACGGCGGGACCATGCCGCGCAGCCGGAGGTAGGTCACGACGTTGCCGTAATGTTCCGTGTCGTGCATCGCGTTCTCCAGCAGCACGTGGAGCCGCGACGCTCGACCCCCGCCGAACGCGGGACGGTCCAGATCGACGTCGTGCTGCCCGTGCGCGCGCTCGCAGATCTCCGCGGCCCCCAGGAGCGCCGCGAGGATCTCGGCTCGCGTCCGCGCACCGGTACCCGCACCGCCCGCGGTCGGCCGCTCCCCGAGCGCCATCTGACAGTAGCCCCGCTCGGACGCCGCCACGTGATCGAGCATCTCGCCGAAGCTCCGCACCTCCGGCGTCGGCCTGAAGGCGAACAGCGATTCCGGCGCGGAGGTGGCTGCCTGCACGAGATGGCCGTGCACTTCGCGCCAGGCGCGGCGCGCGAACTCCGCGTTCGACCGCGGCGCGGCTGCGGCAGGGGTCGTGCTCTGGCCCGACAGCGGAAGTGCACACGCGAACAGCAGGACGAGCGTGATTCGCGGCATGGGTACCTCACGTCGGTAGAAGCGCGGGTCTCGTCGCCGCCCGTATCGCCGCACGCTTGCGTGCCCGATGAAGCGGTCGAGTCTCGTCACGAAACTGGTTCGGGAGCCCCTCGACGGCGTCGCGCCCGTGCCAGGTGAGCGTCACGCCGTGCATCCGAGGCAGCTCGTCGACGATCTCCTGCCGGATCATCTGCACCGCGACGCGCAGCGCATTCAGCGCGTCGACGCCGACGGCGGCGCGCTCGAGCACCCGGTGCTGCGACGTCACGCGGACGCCGCAGACCCAGACTCCACCCTGGCCGTCGGGTAGCGGTCGGCCGAGTTCCACCTGCACGTGCCCGGCATCGCCCATCGAGTGCAGCTCCGGCCGGCGCTCGGCGAGCGTCAGCGAGTGAGCGAGCCATCAGCGCGGTTGGCATCGTTCTCTGGGTCGGAGCGGCCCCCTCTGATCGTCGCCCGCGCCTGGAATCGACACGCCGCGACTGCTGGTGGACATGCTATCGCGACGGCTCGCCCCCACCCACACCGCTGCACCCGTCTCGCGCTCCAGGCGCATCGGTTCACCCCAGCGGTCGAACGCGCGCAGCGCGGACGCGCGCAGAGACACGCCGTCGACCACCGCGCGCTCCGGCCACTGCGCGAAGATGCTCTCCACGCCTCGCGGGCTCACCGCCACCTTCACTCGCCCCTGCCGATACAGGTGGACGCGGAGCCCTTCCTCTCCGATCTCCATCGACACATCCGCCGCGCCAAGCGCGGCCGTCACCTGCGCGAGCGAGTCGCCGGCCGCAACGCCCTCGATCGCCGGCGCCGGGCGACCGGCTGGCCAAGGGAAGCGGAGAACCTCACCGGGCGACTGAGCGCCAGCTGGAGCGGCGAGCAGCGCGCCGACGAGCGTCAGCCGAAGAAGCCGAATCGGGGATGGGGTGAGGATGGGCTGGATGCTCCTGATTCGAATCATGCGCGCCGCCTCGTCCTCGCGCGGGGGACCGTGTCATTCGTCGTGAGCCGGGCGACGACCCACTCGAACAGGCGACCCGTGGTGGCGGCGAGCAGGCCGTAGGCCAGCACGGCGAACATCCGCGCACGAGCATGCAGCGACGACCCGGCGGCCGGCCACAATCCGTCGGCGATCACCAGCAGGAAGGCGAAGGTCGCCGCGAGCTCCAGTGCCCGGTTCGCGAACCGCAGCACCGGCCTGAGCGTCGGCGGAACGCTCGCCAAACGATCCCGTAGCAGCGAAGACATGATGGCCCGTGGAGCGAGCGTCGGGGCGATGCTCAGACGGCCGGCGGCGCCCCCTCGGGCGCCCCCTCCACCGAGAAGCGAAGGAGCTCCCGAACGGCGAGCACCAGCTGCAGCGCGAAGAGGGCGAGCAGGATCACCGATAGTATCCGCAATTCCGCGCTCGCGTCGTCGGCGAAGCCCGACAGCCCGAGAAGGGCGGTGGCCGCGTTGGAGCCGAACAGGAACGCCGACAGCACGGTAAACGCGATCGTGTTTCGATACCGCTGTCTGGTCTCCACGATGTGTCCCTCGGGGTGCCCGCGAGCAGCCCGGCATCGGGCATCGGCAGTGGAAAATCTTATCGTGCGCCGCGACGGAAGGCCACGGCCGAGTGCCGCCAGCTCAGCTAGTCGCGCGCCGGTACACCTGAAAGTTCCTGAGACGCACGTCGTTCGGGGCGACGGACTCCTGCACCACCGCCAGCAGCGCGCCGTCCTCCGATGCCACGCGTCGCGCGTAGGCGACCAGCCGCTCACCGCGCCAGGCCGAGCTGTCGAGCGTGCGTGCGTCCACGCGCGTGAGCGCGAAGGCGTCCGGCGCGCCCGGCGGCGCGTCGCTCGACGCGGGGAGCGCTTGCCGCGTCCCGTCCGCCGCGCCGCCGAAGGTGACCGACTGCCAGTCCGTGGCGCCGACGGCACGCCAGCGCGCCGTCAGCTCGAGCCGGCCGTCGTCGGTGACGGAGACGACGTAGCGTCCCGCCTCGGGCGGAGATCCGGCGGCATAGAGGGAGAGCTCGGGAACGAGGTCCCACGCTCCGATGAAGAGGTCTGCTGCGCTCATACCATTGGATAGGCGAGGAACGGACGCCTCAGGACACCGCCGATTCCGCCGGCGACGCGGCCACTGGACGCAGCCGATAGTGGAGACGAAGGAACGTCGCGCCCCACAACTTCAGCACGTGGTCGGCCCGCACCGACCCCTGCTCCGCCGCGTACACGTGGATGCACTCCTCGAGCGACCGCAGGTAGCGCGCCCACACCTCGCCCTCGCCGGCGCGCACCGTGAAGTAGAAGCCGGGGTCGCCGAAGCGCCGGCCGGACGAGACGATCGACAGCGAGCCATCCGCGTGCGCCACCGGCCGCATGAGGACGATGGCGTTCCCGTTGGGCAGCGGGAAGACCACCTTCACGCAGCGCCCCGCGCGCCCGGGCACGGTCGCGAGCGAGTACGCGCCGGCGTAGAGCACGTCCCCGCTGCCGACGAGACGACGCACCCAGGCGGTGTGGCGCACCGCACCGCTCGTCGGCTCCACGAGCTGCAGGACCTCGCTGGTCACGCCCCGGCTCGTGTCGAGCCCCGTCAGCGGCACGTTGAGCTGCTGGAGCCGGCGGCTGAAGAGCGATGCGAGCATCCGGCCGAATGGACGGAATCCACCACACCACTCGGCCCAGGAGTCGAGCTCGTAGCGCGCCGTACGGGCGTAGAACGCGACGACCGCCGGATGCACCGCCCCCGGGTCGAAGTCGGGGGCGGCGAGGGCCGCAAAGTCGGCGATGAGCCCCGCCCCGGACGATCGGCCGAGCACCAGCCCCTCGCGCTCGGCGAAGGTGTCGAAGAAGTCGGCCCCGATGCCTCCCGGATCGCCAGCCGGCCCGTCGAGCCAGGGCGCGGCAGCGAGGGCCGTGCGCCGCCCGGTGAGGTGGACCCAGCGCTGCGTGACCCAGTCGCTGAGGTATCCACGCGCGTCCCCGAGCCAGATCATGCGCGGCGCGGGCTCGGCAGGGCGGCTGCGATGATGGCGGCGGCGCGCAGGGGACGACCCATGCGGAGACCCTCGCGAGAGGTCACAACGACTTACGAGCCTCCACTCTGGCCCCACTCTGACCCCACCCCGGCCCCACTCTGGCCCCACCCCGGCCCCACTCTGACCCCACCCCGGCCCCCCTCCTCCCTCAGCGCGCCGGCGCGTTGGGGAGCGACGGGGCCGCCCCGTCGGCGACCGCGGCCGCCGCCTCCGGCGAGGTGACCACCGGATGCACCTCGAAGTCCACCAGGTCGCGCCACCGCGCCATCCAGGCTTCGAGCACGCCCGCGTCCTCGCACTCCATCACCTGGTAGCACCGCCGCAGGTCGGTGGTCACCCAGCTCGCCACGTAGGTCAGCCCCGTGGGCACGAGCCGCCCCTCGGCCGCGGATCGCGCGTACACGGGACGCGGGTCGCCGTTGCGGAAGTGTTCGATGACGAGGTAGAGCATGAGGGAGAACCTACCAGCCGGCACGGACGAGGGCCACACGTGCGGGCGACGCGGCATCCTCGACGCCGCTCGTGAGGTCCATGTACCAGCGCAACTGCACTTCGAGGGGCAACGTGGGATACGCGAACCGATGCACGGCGCCCAGCACGCAGCCCTGGCGCGCGTAGAAGCGGCAGGCGCCCACGTTCACGTTCTGGGTCTCCACCGCCAGCTGGCGCGCCCCACGCTCGGCGCTCCACGCCGCCGCGGCCCGGAAGAGCGCCGCGCCCACCCCGCGTCCGCGATGGCCCGGAGCGACGCGAAGATCCCACAGCACGGGGAGGTCCGACCGCCCTTCCAGCGACTCCACTCCCGGCGTATTCCACGCGACGACCGCCCCTCCGACGCGCGCCTCGTCCTCCCAGGCCGCGAGGATCGCCCACTCACGCAGGTCGAAGCGCCGCGGCCAGTCCGTCGGGTGGTTGCCGGGCTCCTGATCGTAGTCCTTGGCGTACGGCGTCGGCACCGGCTCCACGTGGAAAACGAGTCCCCCGAGTCCCGAGTCGAGGACCGTCACGCCGAGGGTCTCACGCACCTCGAACGCGATCGGCACCCGTGCATACTCCGCGAGCGTCGACGCGTCCTCGCGTGCGATGCGGATCGTCATCGCTGGTCGGACGCGCGCCGCGCTGTCTCGTTCACGCGCGAGGACGACCGAAGAACAGGACGTAGCCGTCGGCGTCCTCGACCTCGAAGCCGCGCAGGCCGTCGTCGTCGTCCTCGAGCCGTCGCGACGGCACGACGCCGCGCGAGAGGAACTCCGCCGCCAGCGCGTCCGGATCGGGCGCGTGGAGGTACGCGTCCCAGCGCGCCCAGCCCTTCCGTACGTCGCGCCGGTGGTTCGGCAGGGGATCCACCCCGACGTCCTTGACCATGATCATCGCGCCACCCCGCTGCACGATGCCGAAGAAGACATCGTCGCGCGTCGGCCCCTCGAACGTGACGTCGAACCCGAGCCGATCGCGGTAGAACGCCAGCGCGGCGGGCACGTTCCTGACGATGAAGAAGGGGGCGCTGCCGGAGATCTCGGAAGCGGTCATGGGTAGCCTCGGAACCGGCGTCCGAACCGACGCCCGACCATGAGTAACGTCGCCATGAGCAGCCCCCAGCCCGCGGCGACGAACAGGCGGCGCCCCGGAGAAGGCGCGGCCCACGGCTCGCGCCACACGAACGCGTCGAGCGCGAGGCCGATCAGGGCGAAGCCGGCGGCATTGCTCCAGGCGCGCCGGACGAATGCGCCGAGCAGGCCCTCCGCGCGCATCGCCGGCCGCTGACGCATCCACCTCGCCCCCACACGGGGCCCGCGCCGGCGCACCAACGTCCCTCAGCTCTCGATCTCGGTCGGTCGCCCGGCGAACCACTGGATGCCCGTGCAGTCGGCGCACACGAGCGCCACGGCGCCGTCGCTGAGCCACTCCACCCCGGCCAGCGTCGCCGCTCGACCGTCCAGCAGGAGATCGCGCGAGCGAAAGCTCGTGCCGGCACAGTGCACGCAGCGCACCTGCCGTCCACCCGCCGCGTACTCCCTCGGGCCCAGGTCCTCGTGCATGGCGCGTACGCCGGCCTTCACCGCCTTGATGATCCGATCCATCGGGACTCCCGATACAGGAGAGGTGCGTTGCTACCGCCAATCGCCTCACCTACACTGCCGCGCCCGCTTTCGGCGCGCCAGGGGAGCGATGCGACATGAGAGCGCTCTCAGTCGCGTCGATCACGACCGCGATTCCCGCCGCTCGACGAACCGGTAGCTCGCATGGCAGTCGTAGTCCAACGCGTGCTTCCGCCTGAGCTCCTGGATGTACCGCAGGTCCGCCCTCGTGTGCGGGCTGGCGACGCCGTCGCCGAGCGGCTCAAACGTGTGCAGCAGTGTCTCCTCGAGGCAGCTGCTCACGCTCATCCCCTTCCGTGCGGCGAGGTCCTGCAGGACGGCGGCGAGCCGTCGCTCGAGTCGCACCGGCACGTCGATCCGCTCGATCTCCAGCGGCGGCTCGCGACTCTGCAGGCGATGGCCGAAGGTCAGCGCATATCCGTCGAGATCCTGCACCGTGTAGTCGCGCAACCCCCACGGACGATCGCCGAGCGGCTCGACGAGCGGCACGTCGTTGGCGCGGTGGAATGCGTGCAGCTCATCGGCGTCGCCGACGACGAAGTACAGCGAGCACCCCTGCGGAGCCGGCGTTCCGAGCTCGAGGAAGACCTGCGTCTCGCCGACGTTCACGCCCGCCATGGTGGGCGGCTCCCCCCAACTGAAGGCGTGATGGAATCCGAGCCGCGACGTGTAGAACGCGACCGCGGCCGACAGGTCGGCGACGCGCAGGGTCGTGTGATGCCGCTCGACGTCGATGTGTGGCGCCCCGTCCGGCGGCATGGACTGGTCCTCGCGGCCGGCGCCGGTCACGGGAGCCTCGTCGGTGGCGTCGCCCCGAGGACGGTCTCCAGGTGACACGACAGTTGGTAGTCGCGCGCGCCCTCGACCGTCGCCTCGGCGATCAGCGGCGGCCACTCGGCATCGGCGCGCTCCGGCGCGGCGTCGACTGCGTCGAGAATCGCCTGCGCCAGCGTGCGCCACTCGGAGCGCGAGGCGAGGAGCATGAGGCCGTTCTCGCGGCCCGCGTAACGACGGATGCGCATCTCGGTCGGACTCCGTTGACACCAGACCTCTACATACGGATCCGAAATCGCAAGTTCGAGTCGGTTGACCGCCACTCAGCCGTCACTGCGCTTCGACGCGTACACTCTGCGCGTGCGTTGTCGCCTCGCCCGCTGTACGGTCCACTTCCGCGCCTCGGAGGCCGCCGCCTGCCCGACGAGGCGGGCTGCCTGACGCCCGGCAGGCCACGGGTCCGCGCTGCGGAGGCGCGCTTCTGAGATCCCCGCTGCCGAGGGTACGCCCTCGAAGGAGATCAGATGACCGCGCAGCAGCCTGCACGTTCCAATCAGCTCGACCCACAGACGTCGTCGCCGTACCGCGAGCCCCTCCCCACACCGCGACGCTGGCAGCACGGCACGGTGGACGCCAAGGCCGAGTGGGCGGCCCGCTTCCCCGTCCACGTTGGCGTCGACACCGGCAAGACCTTCCACAAGCTCGTCGCGCGAGGACTGGACGGCCGCCGGCTCGGCGCGCAGATGGTGCCGGTGAGCCGCGAGGGCTTCGACGACGCGGACGCGTACCTCACACGCACGTTCCCCGGGACTGAGCGCTCGCAGGTGCTGGTCGGCCTCGAGTTCGCGGGGCACTACGGCTTCACCTTCGCGCACGACCTCCACGCCCGTGGCTACCAGATCGTCAATGTGCTCGCCTCGGTCACCAAGCGGCTCAAGGAGGTCGAGGACAATAACCCGCGAAAGAGCGACGACAAGGACGCCGCCCAGATCTGCAAGCTGCTCGCGCAGGGCAATTTCGTCAGCTACCCGTTCCTGAGCGACACCGCGGCCGAGCTGCGCTTCCTCGCCACCGAGCGCCGCCGCCTCGCCATCGAGCAGACGCGCCACCGGAATCGCCTGCTCGCGGTCCTCGACCTCGCGTGGCCCGAGTTCATGCGCCACTTCTCGGTCGTCATCAAGCCGACGCCCATCGCGCTCCTCCAGGCGTGGCCGCTGCCCGCCGACCTCGCCGCCGCGCCGCGCCGGGCCGTC
>Ga0196976_1000860_pt1 | contig 16551 bp, 20 predicted proteins | sample S3v_513CmetaG_FD_148644 | JGI IMG/M metagenome (GOLD analysis project Ga0196976, IMG submission 148644) | Soil microbial communities from Anza Borrego desert, Southern California, United States - S3+v_5-13C | ecosystem: Environmental > Terrestrial > Soil > Desert | place: USA: California...
CCGATCCAACCCCTCGCGCAGCGCGCAGGACCCGCATGTCGATTCGAGAGGCTCGGCCAACTTCAGCTCCAGCTCAGGTGTTGACGAGGGCAACGCCGCCAAGGGCGATCGCGAACCACAGAACCATGCTTGTGACGGCGCGCGCTTTCAGCCCGGTCCAGCCCGCGACGTCAGGACCGCCACGCAGCCTCGACTCGGCGCGCGTCATCACAAAGCCGTTGACGAGGAGCGCTGCGATCAGTGCCATCTTCGACCAGAAGACCGGCGAATCGAAGTAGGTCTCCACGTCCGCCGCAAACATCAATACCCCTGATGTAGCCGAGAGTGCGAGACCGCTCAGGATCCACCGGTGACCGACGTGCAGCTCGTCGAGGTGACGTTGTTGTGTCTCGTGAGAGCTGCGAGCGGCGCGCAGCGTCCCCCGATCCAGCGCAATCGCGAAGCCTCCGGCGAGCATCAGACCGGCGATGTGAACGAACACGATGAGCGTCGGGAGTACGCTGGAGTTGCTGTAGGCTTCCGCCCATGGATCGAACATCGCCACGAGCGCCGTCGGGGCCGACATCTCAATCGTTGGTGAACTTCATGAGCAGTCCGCTGGTCAGCGACAACGCGATGGATGAAAGCGCCACGGTCCGGTGCAGCTTCCGCTTTTCGAAATCCGTTTCGGCCTGTTTCGATAGCCTGGCGCCGGCCCACACGAACCCCGCATCGGCAGCGAGCATCGACGCCGCGTGCAAATACCGCCTGGTCCGGCCCTGTTCGACATGGCGCGAATCCCACAGGTTCCAGCCGCCAGTCACCGTGTTTGCGAGAAACACGGTGCCAATGGCGACGGCCCCAATCGGATGTCCGGTCCGCGCCCATTCCGGTGCCGCGTCGCCCTTGTCCCAGAGCTGGCGACCCGCCGCATATTGAAACGCGAACAACGGGATGACGGTGTAGCTGAGCCGCCGGTGCAGCGTGAGGCGTCGCGCATACCAGTCACTGACTTCGACCGCACGGACCCGTGGTGCCGGCGGCGGAGTGTCTGACGGGACGGCAACGGTGAGTTGTGCAAACATCACCAGGGCGGCGAGCATTGGTATGGATCAGAAGTGGGCGGCCGGCCGCCTCGCAGCGCCCGGACCATGACGGAGCATCCATTGGGAAACCAGCGGTAGCCGTGCCGGAGTCACCTGAAGATGACAGGGCCGCATGACGATTGAAGCGCCGGCACTGAGCGCAGAGGCAATGGCCGAGTGGACGTCGCACGTGGAAAGCGTGCTCCGCGGCATCGCACACGCGCTGAACAACCGTGCTGCCGCCCTGAGCGCGCTGATCGAATTGGCGACGGAACCGGCGGAAGAGCCGCCCGTCATTCGCTCCATCCTCGGAACGGAGCTCGAGCGTGTGCAGGGGCTGGTCCGCGTGCTTCGATCGATCGGAGTGCCGCGCGGTGCCATCGAGGCCTTCACGCCAGGGGATGCCGCCGCCGAAGCTTCATCTGTGCTGGCCCTGCACTCCGATCACCGTGATGTGCCGGTAGAGGTGGACATCGCCGGTGCGCAGCCAATCCGGGTGCAACGCTGGATGTTCGTGCGCGCAGTGATCGCGCTGGGCGCGGGAATGACACGCGGTCCCAGTCGCGGACCAGCGCGCTTGACCATCTCGGCGGAGGACGCCTGGCTGGAGGTCATTGGGACTGACACTCCCTGGCGCACGACGCCGCTGGTCGCCGAGCTGGCGCGCGCGATGGGTGGTGACGCGCTACCCGACCGCTATGGCTTTCGCGTGCCGACTCTGGCGGCGCTCAGGCAGCGCGAAGGTCGCTGAGAACGACGCGCAGCTTGGCGAGCGCAGCGGTGCGAATCTGCGAGATCCGGCACACGGACAGGCCGAGCACGTCCGCGATTTCCTGGAGCTTCAGCTCCTCGAAGTAGTTGAGCGCGAGGACCGTACGCTCCTGCTCCTTCAGCCCGGCAATCGCTCGTTTCAGCTGCTCGACTTCGGCCTCGTGCGTCAGAAGGTCCTCCATCGAACCCGCGCGCTCATCGGTCACGGTGTCCGCGAGCGTGGCGCCGGCGACGTCAGCGCGAACGGGCTGATCGAGCGACGAGACGGACGCGCTTTCGGCGTCGGATTCCCAGCGGCGGATCTGTTCGACCGGCACCTGCATCACGTGCGACAGCTCGTCGTGCGTCGGGACCCGGCGGAGCGATGCCGTCAGGACATCGCGCGCGCGACCCATGTCGCGATTACGGCGGCGGACATTGCGCGGGACATGATCAACCTTCCGAAGCTCGTCGAGAATTGCGCCACGGATCCGGGGGACGGCGAAGGTGCTGAAGGAAAGGCCACGGGCTGTGTCGAAGGCTTCCGCTGCCTGCAGGAGCCCCATCGTACCGGCGCTTACCAGCTCGTCCAGTTCGGCCGCGGTGCTCAGCCGGTTGGCCATCTGGCGAGCGACATGATGGACTAGGCCGATGTGTTGCGTGACGAGTGCGTCACGGCGGGCATTGCCGGCATCCGGTTGGATGCGGCGATGCGTGGCGCGTGGCGGGCTGGTGCGGCGGCGGGCGGGGGAGGCGGCGGCGATCATTCGTCTGAGCTCCAATTCCGGCGTCGGAAGGGGTTGTCGCGGCGGAGAGGGCCGCGCAGCTCAGCAGTAAGGCAACGGTGGGGCCACGTTGGCGGCCGCTGTTAACGCGTTTAATTACAAAGGCTTATCCAAATTCTGTGGAGCTTTCTGAGTGCGGAAATTATTTCCGCCCGGAAAGAATTTCCTAGCTCTTTTGGCCGGAGGCCTCGCGTTGCTTCGCGAGCTTGTTACGCAGGGTGCGGTCGGACAGACCGAGCAATTCCGCCGCGCGGGTGCGATTGCCCCCGGTCTGGGCCAAGGCTCGCTGTATCAACGTCGTCTCCGCATCCTCGATGTTGAGCGAGGTGAGGACCACCGAACGATCCGGCCCATCCGGTGCGCCGGGAGATACCGCCGGTACGCCACCCAATGGCGTGCGGCGGCTGATGACGGCTGCGCGGATCGTGTCGAAGCTCGATGCCAGGAGCATCGAACCCTGGGTCAGGATCACACCCCGTTCGACAGCATGCTGCAGCTCCCGGACGTTGCCCGGCCATTCATAGCGCTGCAACAGGGCCAGCGCGTCCGGAGTGATCCCCGACATCTCGCGATGCAGTTCCGTGGCGGCGTTGTGCGCGAAATGAAGCGCGAGGATCGGGATGTCCTCCGGTCGTTCCCGCAGGGCAGGAATCAGGATGGGCATGACACTGAGCCGATAGAACAGATCGCGGCGGAACTCGCCACGCTCGACCATCTGCTCCATGTCGCGATTCGTCGTGGCGATGATGCGAACGTCTACCCGGATGGTGTTCGTGCCGCCGACGCGCTCGAATTCCTGCTCCTGCAGCACGCGCAGCAGTTTTGCCTGAAGATCCAGGCGCATTTCAGTGATCTCGTCGAGGAGCAGCGTCCCGCCGTGGGCCCGTTCGAAGGCGCCTTCCACGCGCTTGATGGCGCCGGTGAAGGCGCCCTTTTCGTGACCGAACAGCGCGCTCTCGACGAGGCCTTCGGGGAGCGCCGCGCAATTAAGTTTTACGAATGCCCGGTCGCGCCGGTCACTCTGGTCATGGATCGCGCGAGCGAGCAGCTCCTTCCCGGTGCCGGATTCCCCCTGCAGCAGGACCGTTGCGCGTGTCGGTGCGGCGGTGGATACCATCTGCAGGACCTGACGCATCGCGGCACTCTTGGCCACGATCTCGCGCGCGGCGCGGATCTCCATCACTTCGTCCCGAAGCGCCTGATTCTCGCGCTTGAGTCGCGTCAGCTCGAGCGCCTGCGCCACCGCATGTTCGAGCTGCTCCACCTGCAATGGCTTCGTGATGTAGTCGGCTGCACCTGCCTTGATCGCCGCGACGGCATGCTCGATCGTGGCATATCCGGTGAGCATGATCAGCGGGGTGTCCCGCCCATCCGCGCGCAGCATCTCGAGAAGCTCCAGCCCCGACAGGCCGGGCATCCGGAAATCGGAGATGATGAGATCCACCGGCCCGCGGGCGAGCGCCGCCAGTGCTTCGGGCACGTTCGTCGCCCCTATGGCGCTATGACCGAGCCGCTCCAGTGTGTCCTGGAGCACCAGTCCGATCGCGGGTTCGTCGTCGACGTACAGGATGGTGGCCATCGATTCCGGATCTTAAACGTTTGGCCAGGGGAGACTAAACAGGCGCGCGGTGCAGCCGATACTGAAGTGGGTAATGCGAGGGTACATGAGCCGCAAGAATCGCCAGACAGCCGCCAACGGCCAGGCAGAGTCTTCGATGAGCGAAGAGCACGTTGCGTTGCTCCGGCAGCGCGTCACGAACAGGTACTATGACGAACCGCGTGTGGTCGACGCCATGGCGCGTGCAATGATGTCATCTTTCGGGCGTGGCGATAGTACTGATCAGCGGGGCAACGGGGTTCATCGGCTCGCGCCTCGCGCGCGCCCTCGAGACTGACGGCCATCGCGTCGTCGCGCTGACGCGACGCGCCGGCGACGCCGGACGCTTCCAGTGGGACCCCGCGCACAAGCGGCTCGACGTGCGGCAACTCGAGGAGCTGGCGCCCGATGTCGTGATCAACCTGGCCGGCGAACCGATCGCGAAACGCTGGACCGCCGCACGCAAACGGGCGATCCGCGAGAGCCGCATCAATGGCACCACGGCCCTGTCCCATGCACTCGCGGGCGTTGAGAGAAAGCCACGTGTTTTCATCAGCGGGTCCGCCATCGGGTACTACGGCGCGTTTCGCGGCGATGAGCTTCTCACCGAGAGCGGCTCGGCGGGGGATGACTTCCTGGCCAAGGTCACCGCCGAGTGGGAAGCGGCGACGCAATCGGCGGTCGCTGCGGGAATCCGCGTAATCCTTCCGCGCACCGGAATCGTGCTCGCGCCGGACGGTGGTGCGCTGCAGCGCATGATTCTGCCCTTCAGGTTCGGGGTGGGTGGCCGGATCGGCAGCGGACGGCAGTGGATGAGCTGGATTTCCATGGACGACATGATCCGTTCGCTGATCTTCATGATCGGCGCGGAAAAGGTCGCTGGCCCGGTGAACTGCGTCGCACCGCATCCGGTCCAGAATGCGGAATTTGCGCGCACGCTCGGGCGCGTGATGCGCCGGCCGGCCACGTTCCCCGTCCCGGCATTTGCACTGAGGCTGTTGTTCGGCACGATGGCCGATCACACCATCATGGCGAGCCAGCGGGTGGTACCTGAAAAACTCACGGGTGCCGGCTTTGAGTTCCGGCACCCGCGGCTCGACGAAGCGCTGCGCTTCGAGCTCAGGCGATAAGGCGATCCAGGCGGTCGCTGAACACGCGACTGGCCATGAGGCGGGTACCGTCCTGCAGGATCACGACGTACTCGCCGTGGAACCAGGGCTGCAGCTCCCGAATGCGATCGACGTTGACGATCGCCGAGCGATGGATGCGCACGAACAGATCGTTGTCGAGCTTCGCCTCCATGTTCTTCATGCTCTCGCGGAGGACGTGCGCTTCGCCATTCGCGTGCAGCCGCACGTAATTCCCGGACGCCTCCACCCAATCCACTTCATCGGTTCGGAGGAAAATCGTCTTCCCGCCGGAGCGGACGACGATGCGGGTCGCTCGGCGCTTGCGCGCGCGGAGTTCGGCAAGGAGTTCTTCGATCAGGGGCTTGAGCTCGTCCTGATCCTTGCGCGGTTCGATGTTGTCGAAGTCGACGAGGCGGAGCGGGTATTCGCCGGTTGCGGGCATCTGTGTGTCCGGTTCGAGAGGGTTACCCTACGAATGGATTGGACACAAAGTTCCGGCGAATGGTTGGCGAGCCCGGGACGACCCGGCACCGCCAACTACCAGAATCATCGCTTGTCAGAACCCCGGCGGCCTCTTCAGGTGGAAATCCGTCGCCTTTTGAAACGCATGGGCCAGGGCGAGCGCCTTCTCGTCGCGGAAGAGAGGCCCAAGGAACGTGAGCGACACAGGTGTCTGCGGCCGCGATGCCGTGGGCGGCTGCGTGGTCCTCCCGGTATCGGTCGCGGCGCGGGTCGTATCCGGGCGCGGCTGCGGAAGAGGCGGCGCCTCACGAAACCCGTGAGGGATGATGACCGCCGGGTTACCGGTCAGGTTTGTCTGGACCAGCTGCCCGCCGGCATTCGTCGGGGTTACGACGACATCGAATGACTTGAACAGTTCCCACCACTGTCGCATGACCAGCGACCTGGCGCGATTCGCATTGATGTAGTCCACCGCCGGGATGAACTGCGCGGACCGGAAGGTGTTCGGCCATGCGTTTGGCCCCTGCTGGACCATTTCCTTCACCCGTCCCGACCGCACGAGCTCCTCGAACGCTGCTCCCGCCTCGGGCTGCAATATCAGGCTGTTGATGCCGGCGAAGCGCGGCAACTCGACCGGAACCAGGTTCGCGCCGATACGGCGCAGCACCTCGAGGGCAGCGTCGTCCTGCACCTTCGTGGGATGCAGCACGCGTTGTGGGTTTGTCGCTTCGCGTTCGGGCTGGTCGAACGCTGCCTTGACGTACCCAACGCGTAACGCGGACGGTGTGACCGCAGCGTTCCAGTTGAACGGATATTCCCTGACGGCGAGGTCGTGACCATCCGGCCCCTGGATCGCATCGAAGACCAATGCGCAATCTTCAACGCCCCGGCACATCGGGCCGATCTTGTCCATGCTCCACGACAGCGCCATCGCGCCGGTGCGCGGCACCCGGCCGTAGGTTGGGCGCAGGCCGCTTACGCCGTTACGTGTGGACGGAGACGAGATGGATCCGAGCGTTTCGGTGCCGATGCTGAAGCCCACCAGTCCCGCGGCGGTCGCGCTTCCCGGTCCCGCGCTCGAGCCGCTGGATCCCTGCGCCGGCCACCAGGGATTCCGGGTGATTCCACCAAACCAGTTATCACCTTGCGCCAGCTCACCCAGCGTGAGCTTTGCGATCAGAATCGCGCCAGCGTTGTCGAGGCGCCGCACGACCTCCGCATCTGCATCGATCGTCTGGTCCTTGTACGGCCCGGCGCCCCAGGTAGTGCGGTAACCCTTCACGGCGAGAAGATCCTTGGCGCCCCAGGGAATGCCATGCAGGGGTCCGCGATACCGGCCATTGGCGATGTCGTTGTCCGCCGCTCTCGCCTGCGCGCGCGCGCGCTCTTCCGTGAGCGAGATGACGCAATGCATCTCGGTGAGCTCCGACGGCTTGATCCGGCGCGAAACCACAAGTTGTGAAAGCTGCGACACGGTGTGAAATGCGAGCTCGTCGAGGGATCCAGGGCGAGCCATGACCGCAACACGCTCACGTACCATCGCCTGTTTTTGTGCCGCTGGCAGCGCCACGCCTGGAGGCAGAGGATCAAAGACCAGGACGGGAGCGATGCTGTTGTCCAGTGCGATGCCATGCAGTGCATCGATCGCCGATTTCTGGCTGGTGAGGTTACGCACCATCATGGCGCGCTCCTCATCGGTGAAGGAAACGCCGGCAATCTCCTCCGCAGCGGCGATTGTTTCCTTCGTGATCTCCGCGCCTGCCGCGACCTTGGCCCACAGCACGCCCGGAAGAAGCGAAGCACCGAGGCCGATGGACGAGAAGTAGCCGAGAAACTGGCGGCGGTCGGGAGGTGTGGGTGTCAGGGACATGGTCGCGGTGTTGGGGTCGCTATGACCTATGGGCGAACATCGCCCAAGGCAAGAGCGCAAACATGCGAATCAGGATGGAACGTCGCTTGCCCTTTTGCAGGGAAACCACAACAACGACAAAGCGAGCCGGACGATGCAGCTAAACCGCAAATGGATGTATTTCGCAATTGTGCCCATGATCGCAGCCGCTGTGCCCGGCGCGGCATGGATCATCGGGGGAGATGACGACAGGGCCGCCGTCGCCGACGCGCCCAACCTGTACCTGGTCGCCGACCTCTCGGACAAACGCCTCAAGATGTTCGAGGCGGACACATTGCTGTGGCAGTATCCCATTTCGGACGGGACGTCAGGGTACCCCACACCCAAAGGCAGCTACCGCATTCGCAAGCTCATCTGGAATCCGCGCTGGACACCGCCACCGGGCTCCGCATGGGCAAAGAAGTACAAGCCGAAGGGACCCGGCGAACCCGGCAATCCAATGAAGGTCGTGAAAATCTTCTTCCGGGAGCCGGACTATTACATCCATGGCACGGCTGAAACGGGAAGACTCGGTGACGCGGCGTCACACGGATGCATCCGCATGGATCCGGAGCACATCGCCGAGGTGGCGAAGTACATCATGGAACATGGTGGACAGCCGCGCGAAGAGAGTTGGTTCTGGCGCGTCCTGCGCTTCCGAAGTCAGGAGCGGCCGATCTACCTGAAGAACCCGATTCCGCTCACCGTCAAGGCATAGTCGGCAGACCGAACGGCGGGCATGCGGCGTTAGGTTTCGCTGCATGCCCGCTATTCGCTTTACTGAATTGCCTGACCACGCGCGCGTCTGGGTTTTCGCCAGCGACCGTCCGCTCCTGGGGGACGACGCACGTGCCCTCCTCGACGAAGTCGACGCATTTCTCGCGCAATGGAAGGCGCACGGTGCCCCGTTGCGCAGCGCCCGCGAGTGGCGGGACGATCGCTTTCTTGCCATCGGCGTCGATCCCGACGCGGAGCAGGCATCCGGCTGCTCGATCGACGGAATGTTCCGCGGCCTCCGCGAACTGGAACAGCGACTCGGCACGACACTCGTGGCTGGTGGACGCGTGTTCTATCGGGATGCCGCGGGCGCTCCGCAGCTGGCGCCGAGGAAAGAGCTGCCGTCGCTGGCGAAGCGCGGTGCGCTGACATCCGACACCGCGGTCTTCGACACGAGTGTGACGTCAGTGCGTGATTGGCGGAGCCACTTTGAAGTACGGGCGCGTGACACCTGGCTCGCGGCGACGGTCGCTCAGGCCAGCCAGCGATCGAGCCCGGCGGCGACAAACTCGTCGTCGGCCAGAAACGGATAAGCGCGACAGACACGTTCGATCTCTTCGGCTTGGCCTGGCGAAAGTGATTCGCGGGGATCGAGGCACCATGTCCCCAGGAGCAAGCCTTGCCGGCGCAGCACTTCGTGAATTCCGGCAATACAGCCGGCGAAGCCGTGCGCCGCATCGAAGATCGCACTATTCGCATCCGTCAAGGCAGCGGCTTCGCTGAGCAATTGCGCATCGACGATCCCGCCTTCCCGCGCCGCCTGCGCGCGACGCAGCAAATCGACCGCGCGACTCGTCCAGACGGCCCACTGTCCCAATAGACCGCCGTCGATGAAGCGCACCCGCGACACTCCGTCTGCGCGCACAGGAAAGGGAGTGACGAGATCCACGACGATACTGTCGTCGTTCCCCGTGTAGAGCGCGATATCGTTGCGTCCTGCGGCCGCGACCGCTCTGACGACATCGATGGTCTTGTACCGATCGAAGGGAGCGATCTTGATTGCGCAGACATTTTCGATCTCCGCGAACTCACGCCAGAACGCGTAGTCAAGGACGCGCCCGCCCACGGCGGGCTGCAGATAAAACCCGAACACCGGGATGACATCGGCCACGGCGCGGCAGTGTGCGATGAGTTGCCCCGGCGTCGCCCCTCCGAGCGCGCCAAGGCTCAACAACCCCGCGTCGTATCCATAGGTGCGCGCAATCTCGGCTTCGGCCACCGCCTGCGAGGTCGGTCCACAGACGCCGGCAACCATGACGAACGGGCGAGGCGCACGCTGACGTTCCTCCTGAAACGCTCGAGCTGCCAGTTCCAGTACCGGTCGGTAGAGCCCGTGGTTCGACTCACGGATGGCGAACTGCGTTGTGTGTACACCCACTGCGATCCCGCCGGCGCCGGCATCGAAGTAGTACCTGCTCAGGGCGCGCTGCCGACGCTCGTCGAGTGTTCGCGACGGCGTGAGCGCCAGTGGATGCGCTGGGATCGCCACACCACTGCGTAAATGCTGTCGCGCCGAAACGTTTCCTGCGTCGATCATCAGTACGCGCCGTCCCGGGCTTCGAAGTGCGTCGGCTTCCCAAGCAGCGGACGACCCTCACGCACCCAGTCGGCGACCCAATCGAGCATGAGGTCGAGACGGGTTTCGGGATAGCCAAACGTCTCGCGCATCCGGGCGGTGTTGCTCAACAACGCGTCGGTGGCTTCGCTCCCTTCGAAGCGCGGTTCGCGGCCGAGGCGCATTCCCAGTTGAGAGGCGAGCGAACGTACGGACAACAGTTCGGTGCCGGTCAGATTCAGCGTGTAGGGCGGATTCGACGCGTGCGGTAACAGCTCGAGCGCGACGCGGTTGGCATCCCCCTGCCAGATCACGTTGACGAACCCCATCGCGATGGGCACGGGCGTGCCGCGCCAGACCCGCTGCGCGATGTCCGTGAGCACGCCGTACCGGAGGTCGATGGCGTAATTCAACCGTACGATGGCGACGTGCGTTCCGCGCGTTGCGGCAAAATGCTCGAACATGCGCTCGCGTCCGAGACAGGATGCCGCGTACTCGCCCACCGGTGCGGGCGTCGTGCCTTCCGTCGCACCACCACCAGTCGCCGGTACGAGCGGATAGACGTTTCCCGTGGAGAACGCGACGATGCGCGAACCGGCAAACCGCTCGGCGCAGTGCGCCGGAACAACCACGTTCATCATCCAGGTGCGCGACGGGGCGTCAGCCGTCCCGAATTTCTGGCCGGCCATGAAGATGACGTTCGGTGCGTCCGGGAGTCGTGCGACTGCAGCGGCGTCGAGCAGGTCAGCAGCGATGACCTCGATCCCGTTTTGCACCAGCGCATCCGCCGCGCGTGATGAGCTGAAACGTGAGACGGCGATGATGCGGCGCGCGTGCGGCTTCCCCGCATCGGCCACCGCGGCTGCACGCGCCGCCATCCGTGCCAGCGTCGGACCCATCTTCCCACCGGCGCCGAGAATGATGACGTCGCCTGGTGTACGGCGAAGGGTAGCGATGGTCGCATCCCGCGGACGAGACAGCAGCTCGTCCAGTTCTTCCTCGGAGCGTGGCGTCGCCGTGGCCGCCGCGATCATTCCTGCCGTGGCGCCTGACCTTCCGCTTTCTGCACGGCAGCCTCGGCTGCCTGGAAGCCAATGCGACTATGGGTGCCATCGCAAAAGGGCTTCTTCACCGAAGCGCCGCACCGGCACAGCGTCACGGTCGTTTTCCCGGGCTTGAGTGGTGGAATCTGGATCGGCTGATCGTTGTGATCGACCAGGATGAAATCACCAGTGGTGACGTCGATGGCGAACGGTCCATTCTGTCGGACCTTGATGACGAGAGGCATTTGGCGGAGCCGTGTGTGAGAACGCTGGAACCTGATAGAATCATGCCAGGTGCGATAGCGCGAACACTACTCAGCGATGGAGTCGTACAATGCCAACGAGAAAAGCGAACGCCGTATGGACCGGTGGCTTGAAAGGGGGAAAGGGTTCGTTCAAGGGCGAAACCGGATTGGGGGGCCAATACAATTTCGGATCGCGTTTCGAGAGCGGAACCGGATCGAATCCCGAAGAGCTGCTCGCCGCCGCTGAAGCGGCCTGCTTCAGCATGGCGTTCGCCGGCGCGCTCGAGAAGAATGGAACGCCACCGACAAGCGTGGAGACCGACGCCGCGTGCACCGTGGAGAAGGCAGGGGACGGCTTCACGATCACGAAGATGGCGCTGACGGTAAAAGCGCAGGTCCCCGGGATTGCGAAGGATGCCTTCGAGCGCATCGCGCAGGCGACGAAGGACGGCTGTCCGGTGTCGCGTGCGTTAAAGGGCGTCGACATCCAGGTCCAGGCACAGCTGACCTGAGGGCGGTTCGCTCGCGGGGGTTACGGCGCGTAGTAGCTGCGGATGCACGCGGTGACTACGCGCTGCAGCATCGCGTTCTGCGCAGAATTGTCCAGGGCTTGCTCGACGGCTGGCAAGGCGTACCAGGTATCCTTGAGCACAATGAGCAGTTGCTCGGCGAGCATGCGCTTCTCCCGCGCCTCGACGGCCAGGCGCCGGAGCGCAGGCTCAACGTCGTGGACGGACCCGCGGCCATCGAGGAGCTGCTCGAGCGCCATCTGCAGCGCCGACATGGTCTCCGGCTCGAGCACTGGATCGTTCGAGGTGGAGTCGTGCGCCATCATCATTCGGTGCTGCTCCGGAAGCCGGTGCGGGAGAAATGCCGACGCGAGGTCGGATATTCGGATACGCAGATGCGAATGTCCGCGTTGTAATGCGGATCGTCAAGCGTTCGCAGACGCCCCCCGGTGCTCACATCAGTCCGCGGATCCAGCCACCATCGACGGCGATGGATTGCGCAGTGATGTAGCTGGCGCGGTCGCTGGCGAGAAACGCGACCATCGCGGCGAACTCGCGGGGATCGCCCAGGCGCCGCATCGGGATCTGCTGATCGATACGCCGCTGGATTTCCTCGACCGCGACGCCTTCAGCCTTCGCACGGACGGCATTGAGCTGCATCACCCGGTCCGTGCGGGTATAGCCGGGCAGCACGTTGTTCACCGTCACGCCTTCGGACGCAACTTCGTTCGCCAGCGTACGCGCCCAGCCCGTGACCGCCGCTCGAATGCTGTTCGACAGGATCAAGCCGTCCACCGGCTGCTTCACCGCAATCGATGTGATGTTGATGATCCGGCCCCAGCGGCGTTCGCGCATGCCAGGCAATGCATGCCGCGTGAGCTCCACCGCGCTGCGCAGTGTGAGGTTCACCGCCTGCTCCCACTGCTCCCACGAATGTTGCTCGAACGGACCCGCTGGAGGACCACCAGCGTTCGTGACGAGGATGTCGATCTGGCCGTAGCGACGCAGCGCCGCGTGAGCGGACGCGTCGACCCCCTCACGAGTCGACAGGTCAGCGACGACCGGGGTGACCTCCGCACCGGCAGACGCGATCGCGGCGCGTGTCGTCTCCAACTCGCTTTCATGGCGAGCGCAAATGACGACGCGCGCACCCTCCGTCCCGAGCTCCTCCGCGACGGCGCGACCCAGTCCCTTGCTGGCGGCGGCGACCAGCGCGACGCGATTCCGAAGGCCAAAGTCCACGGATCAGCGGCGCAAATAGGCGTCGGTCTTTTCGAGCCAGTCCTGGCGGGGCGGACTGAAGATGTCGACGTCCAGCGTGTCCTCGAGGGCTTCCGCCTTGTGCCACACGTTCGACGGAATGTGGAGCACCTCGCCGGCGCGGACGATGACTTCCTCACGCTCATCCTCGCCGACCCAGAACCGGAGCGCGCCTTCGAGGATGTAGGTGAGCTGTTCGTTCTCGTGCTGATGGCGCGGGACGATACACCCCTTCTTGAGGTAGACATGCGCCAGCATCATGCGCTCGCCGGTGACCAGGCGGCGATCCAGCATGGGAGACACCTGCTCTTTCGGCATGTCTTCCCAGCGGTACCAGGTGACGTTCGCAGTGCTCATTGAATGGCGGGGTTCTGGTTGTCCTGCACGTACACGGAACGGGAGGGGAGCCCGAATCTGATCTGATCGTCGCGGAATCGGCGGATCAGCTCGACGTTCACCACATGCTGGATATCGGCGTATTTGTTGAAGTCCGCATCGAGCACCCAATACACCGTCTCGAAGCGCAATGCCGATTCGGCGAGGGTCAGCAAATGCGAGCGGTCGAATCGGGTGAGCGGCTGCCGTTCGATGATCTGCCGGATCATCGCGGGAATGCGTTCCAGAACGTCGGGAGGTGTGTCGTACCTTACGTCGACCGTGAACACGACCCGCCGCTGCTCCATGCGCTTGTAGTTGCGGATGCGGCTCTTGAGCAGTTCGCTGTTCGACACGATGATCTGTTCGCCACCGAGACTGCGGATACGCGTCGTCTTGAGGCCGACATGTTCGACGGTACCCATCGTGGAGTCCACGATGATGAAGTCGCCGACGACAAAGGGCCTGTCGAGCACGATGGCCAGGGCCGCGAACAGGTCGCCGAGGATGTTCTGCACTGCAAGCGCGATCGCGATGCCGCCGATTCCGAGGCCGGTAATCAGCGCAGTGACATCGATGCCGAATGCGGCAAGCGCGGTGATCAGGAGAATCGCCCACAGGACGAACCGCCCGGCGTATCCGACCGCCTGGACGGTGGCGCGCGCACCAGGATCGCCATCGGTGTTCCTGCGCAGGTATGACTCGACGGCAAAGCCGATGATCCCCGTGCCCCATCGGCCGGCTTGCAGCAGGAAAACCGCAACCACGACGAGTTGCAGCGCCGATCGCGCGTTTTCCGGCAGCACGAGCAGGCGCGATGCGGCGTAGAGCGCAACACCGAGCAGGAAATACTGGCGCGTGCGCGCAATGAGATCGACGCCGAGATCGTCGACGCGGGTCTCGGAACGGACAGCCAGCACCGCAAGCCGGCGCATCGCGAGGCGTCGCGCGAACGCGACCACGACGTACACCGCGCCCATCGTGGCGATGGCGATCAGCCACTGCCGGACGCTGTTGCCGTACCAGATTCGGTCGAGGAGGTAAAGGTCGGGCACGCGCGCGAAAACTACGCGCTCAGTGCCGTCTCCGCCTCACTCGAAACACGCCGGCTGGGCATCGGCGTCCGGCACATGTCACAGCGTCCGCACGACCACTCGTCGTCGACCGGCTCACCAAAGTACTGCAGGATGAAGCGCGTGCGGCATTGCGCGGACTGGCAATACGCCACCATCGCGCGAAGCTTCGCGCGATCCTGGAGGCGTCGCTGCTCGTAGTCCGTGAGGTCGGCGCTGAGGTCCACGTCCGTCATTCTCGACTCGCTCGCGCGTTCCCATAGCCCGCCGCGGTACTCGCGCACCAATCCATGTCGCTTCAGGAGCACCAGAACGATCTTGGCCTTCCGGCGTGGAACGCCACTCTGATTCGCGAGGTCGTCGAGCAGCACGCGTTCGCCGAGTGGCACTCGCTCGAGCAGCAGTGCCACCCGTGCGGCCTCCTCGACGTCGGGATACTTGCCGCCGAGGAAATAGGATTGCACGCGACTGTCTTCCACCCGATAGAGAATCGCGCAGGTGGCTGGAAGCCCGTCGCGGCCAGCGCGCCCGGCTTCCTGGTAGTAGGACTCGATCGAACCGGGAAAGTGGTAGTGCACGACAAATCGTAAGTCCGGCTTGTCGATGCCGAGGCCGAACGCGTTGGTCGCGACGATGGCGCGGAACTCGTCTGCCATGAACCGGTCCTGGGTTTCCTTGCGGTCCGCGGCGGTCATCTTTCCGTGGTACAGGCCGACGGCAAATTTTTCGGCAAGCCGGTCCTTGAGACGTTCGGCTTCGCGTATGGTCGCGCAGTACACCACGCCGACGCCGCTCGTCTCCTCGAGGATGCGCACGAGCTCTTCGTCCTTCATCCGCTCGTTCACGGTCCGACGCACTTCGAAGTGGAGATTCGGACGCGCAAAGCCGGTGATGGTGATGTGCGGCTCCTGCATGCCCAGCTGGCGGATGATGTCCTGCCGCACTTCGTCGGTCGCTGTCGCGGTCAGCGCAACGATTGGCGGGCGTCCCAGCCGGGCGACGACGGATCCGAGCGTCAGGTAGTCCGGACGGAAGTCATGGCCCCACTGGCTGACGCAATGCGCTTCGTCTACGACGAAAAGCGCCACCTTCCGCGCCAGCAGCCGGTCAAAGAAATCCCGGTCCTTGAAGCGTTCGGGAGTCAGGTAGAGGATCTCGCCCTCGCCTTCCTCGACCTGGCGCGCGGTTTCCCGCGCTTCGGACGTGTTGAGGTGCGAGTGCATCGCCAGCGCGTCCACTCCGCACGCGGCGAGCTTGTCCTGCTGATCCTTCATGAGAGCGATCAGCGGGCTGACGACAACGGTCAGCCCCGGAAGCATCAACGCCGGAAGCTGATAGATCAATGACTTCCCGCTTCCGGTAGGCATGACCACGAGGGCATCCTCGCCGGCCAGCGCGGCGCGGATTGGTTCCCACTGTCCAGGCTGGAAGTCCTCGTGGCCAAATCGCTGCTCGAGCACGCTTCGCGCGCGTGCCTTGGTGTTCGTTGGCATGCACGCGTGAAGGGCAGGAAGCGTGCGCGAATCTTACGACTCGATCTTCTTCGTCTCCGTGCCCTTGATCTGGATTTTGCGGGGCTGCGCGGCCTGCATCTTCGGGATGGTCAGGAACAACACGCCGTGGTTGAAGTCCGCGGAGATCCGTTCTCCGTCAACGAATTCCGGCAGCCGCACCGACCGCTCGAAGTTTCCGACTGCGCGCTCGGCGGAATACACCCGGAGCTCGGTGTCCTTCGCGATCTCGAAGCCCATGGGCTTGGAGCCGCGCACCGTCAACACATTCTGCTCGAAGCTCACGTCGATGGTCGCGGGATCGACACCAGGCACTTCGACGGCGATGAGGTATGCGTCGGCCCGCTCCACAACGTCGAGGGGCGGTACCCAGCTGCGCACCTCTCCGGAACCGTTGAGCGAAGTTGCGAAGGCCTCGTCCAATGCACGATTCAGCGTCATCATCCGATCCAGGGTCGCATTCAGGCTTCTGTTCACCATCAGGAGTTCCTCCGTTGGGGTTCGTGCCGCACGGAGAAGCAGTGGCC
>Ga0196976_1000861_pt1 | contig 16509 bp, 17 predicted proteins | sample S3v_513CmetaG_FD_148644 | JGI IMG/M metagenome (GOLD analysis project Ga0196976, IMG submission 148644) | Soil microbial communities from Anza Borrego desert, Southern California, United States - S3+v_5-13C | ecosystem: Environmental > Terrestrial > Soil > Desert | place: USA: California...
CGTGAACTCGGCGCGGCATAGGCGGGGAACTGGCTGATCCACCCCTCCAGCGCCTTCATCAGCAGTTCCAGGCCCTTCTTGGCCTGCTCGGCGGGGGTCACCGGCTGCGTGGCGGGCGGCAGGACGGGCGGCGGAGCCGCCTCGGCGGGCGGGTCGGCGGCCAGCGCCGCGCCGGAGAGCATGGGGCCTGAGAGCATGGGACCAGCCAGCATCAGGCCGGCGGCGATCAGTCGGGACAGGGTACGCATCGTCACCTCCTCGCTCACGCGCTGGAGACGGATCATCATACTACCATAACGGTATGGAGGCGGTGCGGCATTGCGTTCCTGATCGCGCCGAATCATCGGTCCGCGAGCAGACAGTTGCCGATCCGGAATGTGGACGGGCAACTGCTCAACCGAAAGCGGAAAAATCCCACAAAGAATAACCACTCTCCGGACACCTCCCGGATACCCGGCTCCAGTTGCCCCAAGATTGCCACACGAAGGATTTACCTTCCATTAACTTTGCCGATCCTCGTCCGGCATTTGCATCAACGCAGCAACAAAACCGCTAAGGGCCGCCCCGCCTGAAGCCCGGTTGCCAAAGTAAAGACCACCGCTTGGCGTTAACTTTCTTTTCCGGTGGCACACACAAGCCCGGCGATCGCACGACACTTTGCGAATCGAAGATTTCACTTGATCTTGGCCGTGCGCGACAGGCAAGATCAAGCCATTCCGCATCAAAGACTAATTAAGAGTTTAAACTAAGGGTGTCCGGGGGATGAGCGAGTCAACTGTGCGCAAGAGGGGCCGACGCGGATCACCGGAATCGTGGTCGGTCGATACCCATGTCGGCCAGCGCGTGCGGATGCGCCGCACTCTTCTGGGCATGAGCCAGGAAAAACTGGGCGAGGCCATCGGCCTCACGTTCCAGCAGGTGCAGAAATACGAGCGCGGCTCGAACCGGATCTCTGCCGGAACTCTGTTCCGCCTCGGCCAGGTGCTGGACGTCCCGGTCAGCTTCTTCTTCGATTCCTATGAGGATCCGCAGGGCAAGTTCCGCTCCCGGCCGGTCGCCGATGGCGGATCGGAAGACAGCAGCGTGATCAGCCGGCGCGAGGCGCGGCTGCTGCGGCTGTGGCGCGCGGCGCCGCCGGCGGTGGCGGACGAGATGCTGGCGCTGCTGTCCGCCCTCTCGCCCCACCTGCGGGAGGCGCGCGAGGCCGAGGATCTGATCGCCATCCTGCCGCAGGACACGCGCTCCGCCCAGCGAAGCGACGAACCGCGCCGCGCCGGAAGCAAGGAGCCGCGCCGCCGCCGGCACGGCGCCGTGTGGGATCCCGCCGACATCATGCGCGCCGCCAAGGGGGAAACGCGTAGCTGACCCCCGCCCGGTTCGGGACGCCTCAGTATCGGAAGATGGCCGCCATGGCGGTGTCCGCCGGCAGCGCGTCGGCGGTCACGACGTGCACCTCGCCGCCGTTCAGCAGCGTGTCCGCCGCCGCCCGCTCCACCAGATCGATCACACCCTGGCCATCACCCTGGTGGCCACCATCCTGGCCTCCGGGCTCGCCGCCGACGCTGACGCGGTCGTTCGCCTCGTCGTAGCGGCCCCACACGCGCATGCCCTCGCTCAACAGCAGCGTCGCGACGCGGTTCTGGCGCGCCGCCGGCACGATGTCCTCCGGCCGGGTGGCCGCGCGCCCGGTGGTGCGGACGTCGCCGGCCACGGCGCGGAACTGGTCGACGGCCTTGTCGCGTGCCTGCGTGAACAGCGGCTCGACCAGCGCGTAGGCGCGCCGGTGGATCTCCTGGGCGTCCAGCGCGTCGGGGTTGGCGTCCACGGCGGCGTCGAGCAGGCCGTTCAGGTTCGACACCGTGCGGAAATGGCCGCGGATCTCGTCCTCGGCCACCAGCACCGTCGGCCCGTTGAACACCTTCAGATGCTCGTGCACGGCCACTGCGAGGCGGCGCAAACACTCGATCAGGTGCGCCTTGCGCAGCTCCTCCGGATCCTCGCCGAAGTTGTGCGTCTTCACCATGCTGACGGCCGAACCGCGGCGTTTGCCGTGGCGCGCGGGCGGCGCGGAGTTCAGGGAGTTTTCGTCATAGTCGGTCTCGGCGTGCACCTCCTGCACACCGTCCGGCAGCTTGGCCTCCTCCTCGCAGATGCCCCAGCGCGAGGCGGAGAACAGCCGCGCCCGGCTGGCGCTGACGGCCAGGACCATGAAGGCCCCCTCCGCCGCCAGCAGCGGCAGCAGCGGCCGCACCGACAGGCCCTGCGCCACCACGACCTCCTCCGGCGGCTCCATGGGCAGGCGGTGCATCTCGAACATGCCGTCGGCGATGAACATCGCCAGGCCCCGGTCCTGGTGGCGCCAGAACTCACCTTCGTCGAGGAACTTGGCGGCCGGCGTCACCATGGCCTCGGCGTCGGGGCGGCGCATGCCCAGCGCGGTCAGCCGCTCCACCGCCTGGCCCAACAGGTTCCTGAAGCGGATGGGATCCTGGCGGATCTCCCGTCCGGCGGTGTGGGTGGGCATGAAGAGCGACACTGCCGGGGTGGTGTGGACGGCCAGCAAACGGCCAAGGTCATCGCGTGTGAACATGGCGCACCGTCGTGTAGGGCTGAGGGAAACCTGTCGCCCAGCAACCGGGCGGCCCGGCAAAGGTTCCGGCTGGAATCGCCATGGGGAATTTCCATATGGACGCCCCGCCGAACGCTCACCTACAATCCCGCCGCCCTCCCTGGGTGATCCCGATTTGAGCGCCCATCCCGATTTAAGCGAAGGACGGCAGTATCCCGCGATGACCGGTTCCCTCGACCTTCGCCTCGTCAACGACCTTGCCGAGATCCCGCGCCTGGCGGAAACCGTCGAAGAATTCTTCGACGCGCAGGGCCTGCCGCCCAAGCTGGCCTTCAACTTCAATCTGGCGCTGGACGAGCTGCTGACCAACGTCATCAGCTACGCCTTCGAGCCCGGCACGGCGCACGAGATCGCGGTGCGGCTGACGGTGGCCGACGGACAGGTCACGGCGGAGCTGGAAGACGACGGGCCGGCCTTCGACCCGCTGACCGAGGCGCAGGCCCCGGTGCTCGACGGCGACATCGACGACCGCCCCATCGGCGGCCTCGGCATCCACTTCGTCAAGACGATGATGGATCGCGTCCACTACGAGCGGCGCGACGGCCGCAACCGCCTGACGCTGAGCAAGCGGGCGGACGCCTGATCCCCTGATAAGGATCCCCTGAAAGACGTTGGGCCGGCGCTTTCGCCCGGCCCATCGTGAAACCCTGCCTTACCAGTGCCGGACCGGCCCCGTGTCCACGTGCACGAAGCCGCTGCGCGGATAGTAGCCGACGCCGCCGGCCTGCATCCGCATCGCCTCCTGCGCCACCGCGTGCAGGTCGCGGCCGGGCAGCACCACGTCCACGGCCATGCCGCGGGTGTGATAGCTCTCCTTCGCCACGGCACGGGAGCGGCGGCGGGCCAGCGCGTTGGTCTTTTTCGAGCGGAAGGCGCTGACGACCTGGAACGTTTCCTGCGACTCGAGTCGCTGCTGAATCTGCCACAGCACGTCGAAAAGGCGCGGGTCGTAGCGGTGAACCTGCTTCGCGCGATGGTCGCGCAGCAGGACGTCCAGCCGCTTCAGCGCGTCGGGGCGGTACTTGCCGTCGGCCCAGAATACGTCGCTGAAATGTTCACCGGTGTTGATGTTGTGCAGCGACAGGCGCCGCGCCACCCCGCCGTACACGGCGGCCTCGGCCGTATTGCTGGTCAGCAGGACCGGCGGAACCACGGCCGCGACGGCCGCACCAAGACCAAGGCCAAGAAAACCACGCCGCCCAAGCGCCGGCGGCTGGGACTCGTCCGCGTCAAATGTCATTCCCACCCTCACCAAACGAAGCGGTTCCCTGCGATCTTTCGGTCCGGACGTGCACCCATTCGGGTCGCACCCGTCCCGTACTGTTCGTTGGCCCCGGCGACCCCAAAATATGGTGGTCATACGAAGGCGGATATCCGTATAGGCGAGGTGCGAATTATGATCAACCTGAAATTTGCCACAGCCCCGCCCCAAGGGATGGGCGAGTGGTCCGCAAGGTTGACCAGAACGGCACGATTGGAAATGCAACGTGTGATGCGTCGCCTTATGCTGCGCGTGCGTATACACTGCACCTGCGAATTGGCGTGGTGCGCGCGGAGTGAGAGGCGAAATGATGTCGGCACGTTATCCTGGTCCCGGAGCACGCGTCCTGGCGGCGCTGCTGGCGGTGTTCTGCTTCGCGTACACCGTGCCGGCCGGCGCCGAGACCTTCCGCGAGACGCTGGACGTCTGGATCGCCAAGCTGGAGGTCCGCGCCGCAGAGCTGGAGGCCGCACCGCCGGTCACCGTCACCCGCATCGGCGCCGGCGCCACCCTGAAGAAGGGTGAATCGGGCGAACGCGTCGGCCGCCTCGCCGCCCGCCTCGTCGAACTCGGCCATCTGGCGCCGGAGCAGCTGCGCACCGTCTTCGACGACACGGTGGACAACGCCGTGCGCGCCTTCCAGCTCGCCCAGGGGCTGAAGCCCGACGGGCGCGTCGGCGACGGCACGCGCCGCGCGCTCGACCGCACCGCGCAGGAAGCCGCGCTGATGATCCGGCAGAGTGCGGCGTCCATGCGCGCCGCCCGCGACGCCGGCCTGGAATCGGTGCTGTACGTCAACCTGCCGAACCAGACGGTGACGCTGGTCCGCAACGACCGGCTGGAGCTGACCATGCGCGCGGTGGTCGGCCGCCCGTCGCGCGAGACGCCGCTGCTGGAAGACCGCATCACCCACATCATCGTCAACCCGACGTGGACGGTGCCGCCCACCGTGCTGAAGCAGGACAAGCTGCCGCTGCTGCGCACCAAGGGCACGCCGGGCATCTCCAACGCCACCGTCTACCTGGACGGCGAGCCGGTGCCGCCGGAGGCCGTGGACTGGTCCCAGGTGTCGCCGGGCCGCGTGCGCATCGTGCAGCAGCCGGGCGACCACAACGCGCTGGGCCGCTTCCGCTTCAACCTGACGAACCCGCACAACATCTACCTGCACGGCACCAACGAGCCGCACCTGTTCGACCGCGAGGTGCGCACCATCAGCTCCGGCTGCGTGCGCCTGAAGGACGCCCGCCATCTGGCCGAGCTGCTGCTGGCCGACGTCGGCATCACGCCGCAGAAGATCGACGCCATGCTGGCCACCGGCGAGCCGCAGTGGGTGAAGGTGCGCTCCCTGCCCGTCCGCTTCGTCTACTGGACGGCAACGGTGGACGCCGACGGCGTGGTGCGCCTGCACAACGATGTCTACGACATGATGGACGAGGTGGCCGCCGCCGGCACCCGTTCCGGCGCCTGACGCCAGCGCCTGGGGGGATCTTGTAGCGGCCGTGACCTCCACCATATGGGGCGCATCGTCCACCAAGGAGATGTAGCCCCATGGGTCTGTTCGACATGTTCAAGGGCGGCGCGCCGCTGGAGATCACGCCCCGCCGGGCGATGACGGTGTCCCTGATCTACTGCATGGGCGCCGACGGCGAGATCGACCCGGAGGAGATCGGCCACCTGCTGTCCGTCCTGGGCCGCAACGCCACGCGCGAGGATCTCGACCGCTGCCTGAAGTACGCGCGCAGCACGCCCATCGAGACCTTCCTGCAGGAAGCGGCCCCGAAACTCGGCGAGCCGCAGCGCCTGTGCATCCTGCTGAACATGATCGACAGCGCCATGGCCGACGGCGAGGCCGAACAGGGCGAGCAGCAGCTCATCGCCCGTTTCCAGCAGGCCTTCGGCCTATCCGACGCCGCGCTGGAGCCCTATTTCCGCGCGCTCGTCGCCAAGAACAACCGCGCGGTCCTGGATATCTGAGGGACGCCACTGGGGGCGGCGGTCAATCCTCCGCCCCCTTGCCGCGCATCTTCTTCACGTCGGCCCGCTTCGCCTTCCCCTCCAGACGCCGCATTTTCGACCCCAGCGTCGGCTTGGTCGGCCGGCGCGGCGGCGGTGGCGGGGCGGCCGCCTCGCGAATCAGCTCCACCAATCGTTCCAGCACATCGTCGCGGTTCCGCCGCTGTGAGCGGTAGCGGTCGCCGACGATGATCAGCACGCCATCCTGCGTCATCCGGCTGCCGGCCAGCCGCTTCAGCCGCAGCTTCACGTCGTCCGGCAGCGAGGGCGAGCTTCGCACGTCGAAGCGCAGTTGGACCGCACTCTCCGTCTTGTTGACGTGCTGCCCGCCGGGGCCGGAGGCGCGCACGAACTCCTCGTGCAGTTCGCTCTCGTCCAGCGCGATGCGATGCGTGACGCGGATCATGCTCCCCACCCCGTGAAAACGAACCGGGGGGCCGAAGCCCCCCGGTATAACGTCAGCTGCGCACCAGCGGCTTGTACTTGATGCGGTGCGGGTTGACCGCGTCCGCACCCAGGCGGCGCTTCTTGTCTTCCTCGTAGTCCTGGAAGTTGCCCTCGAACCACTCCACGTGGCTGTCGCCCTCGAAGGCCAGGATGTGGGTGGCAATGCGGTCGAGGAACCAGCGGTCGTGGCTGATCACCACCGCACAGCCGGGGAAGTTCTCCAGCGCCTCTTCCAGGGCCCGCAGCGTGTCGACGTCCAGGTCGTTGGTCGGTTCGTCGAGCAGCAGGACGTTGGCGCCGGACTTCAGCATCTTGGCAAGGTGCACGCGGTTGCGCTCACCGCCCGACAGCTGGCCCACCTTCTTCTGCTGGTCGGAACCGCGGAAGTTGAAGGAGGAGACGTAGGCGCGGCTCGGCATGGTCTTCTTGCCGAGGTCGATGACGTCCAGCCCGTCGGAGATCTCCTCCCACACCGTCTTCTTGCCGTCCAGCGTGTCGCGGCTCTGGTCGACGTAGCCCAGCTTCACCGTCTCGCCGACGCGGAAGGTGCCGGCGTCCGGCCCCTCCTGCCCGGTGATCATGCGGAACAGCGTGGTCTTGCCCGCACCGTTCGGGCCGATGACGCCGACGATGCCACCCGGCGGCAGGCGGAACGACAGGTCGTCGACCAGCAGGCGGTCGCCGAAGCCCTTGGCGATCTTCTCCGCCTCGATGACCACGTTGCCCAGGCGCGGCGGCGTCGGGATGACGATCTTCGCCTCGCTGACCTGCTCCTTGCCGCTCTCGGCCAGCATGGTCTCGTACGCCTGGATACGCGCCTTCGACTTGGCCTGGCGCGCCTTCGGGCTCTGCCGGATCCACTCCAGCTCCTGGTCCAGCTTGCGCTGGCGCGCCTCTTCCGAGCGGCCTTCCTGCTCCAGGCGCTTCTGCTTCTGCTCCAGCCAGGAGGAGTAGCTGCCCTCCCACGGAATGCCCGAGCCGCGGTCCAGCTCCAGGATCCAGCCGGTGACGTTGTCCAGGAAGTAGCGGTCGTGGGTGACCAGCACGACGGTGCCCTTGTACTCCTGCAGATGGCGCTCCAGCCATGCCACGGACTCGGCGTCCAGGTGGTTGGTCGGCTCGTCCAGCAGCAGCATGTCGGGCTTTTCGAGCAGCAGCTTGCACAGCGCCACGCGGCGCTTCTCGCCGCCCGACAGCTTGGTCACGTCGGCATCGCCCGGCGGGCAGCGCAGCGCGTCCATGGCGATCTCGACCGTGCGGTCCAGGTCCCAGGCGTCGGCGTGGTCGATCTTCTCCTGCAGCTCGGCCTGCTCGGCCATCAGCGCGTCAAAGTCGGCGTCCGGGTCCGCCATCATGTTCGACACTTCGTTGAAGCGGTCGACCAGCGCCTTGGTCTCGGCCAGCGCCTCCAGGATGTTCTCCTGGACGTTCTTGGTCGGGTCGAGCTGCGGCTCCTGCGACAGGTAGCCGACCTTGGCGCCCTGCGCCGCCCAGGCCTCGCCCGAGAAATCCTTGTCCAGGCCGGCCATGATCTTCATCAGGGTCGACTTGCCGGCGCCGTTGACGCCGAGAACGCCGATCTTCGCCCCCGGCAGGAACGAGAGCCAGACGTTGTCCAGCACCTTCTTGCCGCCGGGGTAGACCTTGGTCAGGCCCTTCATGACATAGACGTATTGATAGGACGCCATGCGCCTCTCCGTCCCTTTCGCCGGGGAAATTGGAAGTGGAGGCGCCGCATCGGCGCCAAACCGGTTGACGCAGGGTTTTAGCGCATCAGGATGCCGGAAGAAACGGTGAAGGAAGGACTCCTCGTTTGCTCACCATATACGTCGATGCCGACGCCTGCCCGGTGAAGGCGGAAATCTACAAGGTGGCCGGGCGCACCGGCTGCAAGGTCGTGCTGGTGTCCAACGCGCCGCTGCGCCTGCCCAACGAATGCCTGGCCGAGCTGGTCGTGGTGGGGTCGGAGTTCGACGCCGCCGACAACTGGATCGCCGAGCACGCCGCGGCGCGCGACATCGTCGTGACAGCCGACATCCCGCTGGCCGACCGCGCCATCAAGAACGGCGCCGTGGTGATCGGCCCGACGGGGCGCCCCTTCACGCCGGATTCGATCGGCAGCGCGCTGGCCACCCGCGCCCTGATGGCCGACCTGCGCGCCATGGGCGAGGTGCAGGGCGGCAACGCCCCGATGGGCCAGCGCGACCGCTCCCAGTTCCTCCAGACGCTGGACCAGGCCGTGCAGGCCCTCAAGGCCGGCCGGCAGCCGAAGTGGCGGTAAGGAACACCCCTCCCCAACGGCTCCGATCAAGAACACGCAGCGGCCCGACGTGCCGACCTCAGCCCAGAAGGCCGCGGATGGTCCCCAGCAGAGTGTTGGCGTTGTCCTTGACGTAGCCGTCCTTGCCGTCGGTCACGAACAGCGCCGAGACCCTGGCGTCGGCTCCGTCGCCGCTGGTGGCGGCAAAAGCCTTCTTGGTGCCGTTCGGCGACCAGCCGGATTGCTCCAGCGCCTTGCCGAGCGCGCTGTCCTTGAGCATCGACAGCACTCCCTGGCCATCGGCCCCGGAGAGGTCGAGGAGCGGGCCGTTGGCCGCCGGCTTGGCATTGGCGTCGAAGAGGATGCGCACGCTTCCGCCCGCCTCCCCGTCCTTGGCCCCCAGCGCGATGTCGAGCGTGCCGACCGAACCGCCGCCCGCACCCGCCGCGCCATCCCCGGCCATCGCCTTGGGCTTCGCCAGCCCGTTCTTTTCGGCGAGTTTGTCGATCATGGCGACGGCGGCCCCGCCGGCACCCCAGCCGTCCTGTTCGGCGGTCAGGCCGAAGGTCTCGCTGACCAGCGCGTTCAGCTTGCCCGCGTAATCGGTGATCTCCTTGCGCGCCGCGCTCTCCTCCGCGACGGCGGGCCGCTCCATCTTCACGCCGGCCGCCGCCAGAAGCCCGGCATTCCCCCGTATTCCACCGTCCAGGTTCAGCTTCACGGGACCGGAGAAATTGGCGAAGACGGCGGCCGTGGGCGACAGGTCCACCGTGTCGACCGGCCCCGTGGACGCCGGACCGGACGGCGCGGCCGGGGACGCGGGCGCCTTGGCATCACCGGCATTGCGTGCCGCCGGCTGGTTGTGAACGGTGTAGCCACCAACGCCGACGATGCTCATGCCCCTCTCCATGCGAAAGCTCACGCCGGAAAGGAACACTGACAATCTCAGGTAAACAACAAGTTAATCTGACAGAATTTGCCGCCGATTACACAACCAGTTATTGCTTAGTTTGGTTTCTATCCTTTAAACCGCTGGGATTTTCACACCACCAGGAAGTCCATCGCACTTAGCCCGGCCCTCGACACACCCACCAGGGTCACGCTGTTGCCGGCGTTCAGGTCGATCACGGCGCCGCCGGCGCCGTCGGCGACCCGCGCCAGCACGTCGGCCGCGGTCGTAATGCCGGCATCGCGCGCCACGTGGATGCGGTCGGTGCCGTGCCTGAAGTCGGTGACCACGTCGCGGCCGACACCGACGTAAAAGGCGTCCGCGCCGCCGCCGCCGTGCAGCGTGTCGGCACCGGCGTTGCCGTACAGCGTGTCGTTGCCGTCGCCGCCGTCGATCACGTCCGCACCCTGCCCACCGAACAGCCGGTCGGTCCCCTGCCCGCCGAACAGCGTGTCGTCGCCCAGGTTGCCGTACATCAGGTCGGCACCGGCCCCGCCGCCCACCACGTCGGCATCCTGTCCGCCGTGCAGCGTGTCGTCGCCGGCCCCGCCGGCCAAGTCGTCCATGCCCTGGTTGCCGTACAGCCGGTCGTCGCCCTCGCCGCCGTCGGCGCGGTCGTTGCCGGGGCCGGCCAGCAGGCCGTCGTCGCCGGTGCCGGCGGACAGCGTGTCGTCGCCGCCGTTGCCGATCAGGGAGTTGTCGTTGGCGTCGCCCAGCAGGCGGTCGGCGCGGTCGTCGCCCGCCTGCATGTGGCCGATGGTGCGCGCGGTCTTCGGCCCGTACAGGTAGGCCACCGCGTCCACGTCCAGGGGCCCGAGGTCCACGGGATAGCGTATGTTGCCGGTGATGTAGGACATCACCGTCTGGTCGGTGTTGTCGAGCGACGCCGGCAGGAAGGGGCCGGGCGAGCCGCCGCCGGTGGCGTTGTAGTTGCCGGGGTGCTTCAGGCCGATGGCGTGCCCGATCTCGTGCACGTAGGTGAGGTAGGCGTAGCTGCCGAAGCCCGGCGCCAGATTGCCCGGATCGAACGTGGTGACCCAGACGTCGCCGCCACGCGGATCGTCCGCCAGGGGAATGAAGGCGTAGGCGGCGACGCGCTCGTCCAGTTCGGCGGCGCCGAAGCGGATCGTGCCGCCGGCCCCGGTGTCCGCCACCTCGACGAAGGTGATGTTGGCGGCGGCCGACCACTCGGCCAGCGCGGCGCGCGCGGCCTCCTTCATGGCGTCGTTGAAGGCCTGGAACGCGATCACCTCCGTCGGCTGGTAGTAGGACGGCGCGCGCGCCATGAAGCTGTAGGTGACGGTGACCGGCATGCCGAACATGGAATCGGCGTTCCAGCGGTAAGGGTCGCCCACCAGCAGGGCGTCCACCTCGGCGTCGCCGGAGTTCACGCCCTCGGGCGTGGGGGTCGGGTCGACGTCGTGGTCGGTGCCGTCGTCGCCGATGACGCCGCGGACGGTGCCGACGACGCCGTCCTCGATGTCGTCGACCACGCCGACGACGGCGCGCGCCAAGGGACGGAAAGCGTCGAAGGTGGTGGCCGGCATGCGCCCTCCGCGGCAAGGCCGGGCGCCGCGCCGCCCCCGGCCGGCGCCCCTACCACGAACGATTGTAGTGGGAAGCGCGCTACCTCCACAACCGGCCGTTCGGCGGCCTTCCCGCCGGCGGGCCTTGCCCGAATGCCCGGCCGGTCGCATCCTCTGGGGAACAGGAGAAGGGGACAGGACCTTGGAACGCGCGGATTTCCTCGTCATCGGCGCCGGCATGGCGGGCGCCTCGGTGGGTTGCGAACTGGCGGCGCACGGGCGCGTGCTGGTGCTGGAGCGGGAGGCGCAGCCGGGCTACCACGCCACCGGCCGCTCCGCCGCGCTGTACACGCAGACCTACGGCCACGCCGTGGTGCGGGCGCTGACGGTGGCGAGCTGGGACTTCTACACGCAGCCGCCCGCCGGCTTCGCCGAGCACCCGCTGCTCACCCCGCGCGGCGTGCTGCTGGTCGGCCGCGCCGACCAGTCGGCGGCGGTGGACGCCGCCTTCGAACAGGGGCGGCGGCTGACCCCGACGGTGGAGCGCTTCGACGCCGCCCGCGCGCTGGAACGCTGCCCGGCCCTGCGCGCCGATTACGTGGCCGGCGCGGTGTGGGAGCCGGACGCCATGGACATGGACGTGCACGCCATCCACCACGGCTACCTGCGCGCGCTGAAGGCGCGCGGCGGCACGGTGGTGACCGACGCCGGGGTCGGCGGGGTGGCGCGCCGGGACGGGTTGTGGGTCGTCGAGACGACGGACGGGCGGACCTTCGCGGCGCCGGTGCTGGTCAACGCGGCAGGCGCCTGGGCCGACGCGCTGGCCGGGCTGGCCGGCGTGCGGCCGGTGGGGCTGGTGCCCAAGCGGCGCACGGCGGTGACCTTCGACCCGGTGTTCGAGGAGGCGGATCTGGCGGCGGGACTCGGCGGCTGGCCGATGGTGATCGACGTGGACGAGACCTTCTACTTCAAGCCCGAGGGCGGGCGCCTGCTCGCCTCCCCGGCCGACGAGACGCCGGTCGAGCCGTGCGACGCGCAGCCGGAGGAACTGGACGTGGCGCTCGCCATCGACCGCGTGGAACAAGTCGCCCGCTTCCACGTTCGGCGTATCAGCCATCGGTGGGCCGGCCTGCGCAGCTTCGTCGCCGACAAGGTGCCGGTGGCCGGATTCGACGACCGGGCGGAGGGGTTCTTCTGGCTGGCCGGCCAGGGCGGCTACGGCATCCAGATGGCGCCGGCGTTGGCGCGCACCGCCGCGTCGCTGATCACCGGGGCCGGCGTGCCGGCCGACGTGGCCGGGCTCGGCGTCACCGCCGCCGACCTGGCCCCGGCGCGCCTGAGATCGTGAAAGGGGCGGTGAGGACGAGAAGGAGGGACCGCCGTGACCGCGACTCCGCTGATGCCGCGACCGATGCTGCGGCGCCTGGGCCTGGCGGCCGTGGCCGCCGGCATCACCGCCTGCGCCAACCCGGCCGCCGACCAGGCCATCAGCGCGCAGAGCGCGCTGGTCGGCATGCCCAAGTCCACGCTGCTGTCCTGCGCCGGGGTACCGGAGCGGCAGGCCGTGGCGGACAGCCGGGAGTTCTACACCTACCAGACCGGCCGCATCGTCTCCTACCCCGTCACCACGGGCTTCTACGGCGGGCCGTGGCGGCCTTGGGGCTATGGCGGCTGGGGCTGGCCGTCCTATGCGGCGGATGTGCGCAGCTATGCCTGCGAGGCGACCTTCACCCTGCGCAACGGCGTGGTCGAGCGGGTCGTCTACGGCGGCGGCAGCAGCCTGGGCGAGTGCGGCGCCATCGTGCGGAACTGTCTGGCCCAAACACCGCAGCCGCAAATGCCGCCGTCCCCGGCGCCCCAGTCAATGCCGCCCCGGACACAATAAGCCCACTCTAATTGTGTGATCACAAAGCAATAGCAGGGGCGCCAAACCCTTGTCCCTGCGGCGTTGCGTCGCTGTCGCTTTGGCGCAACAGTGCGTCGAAACTGTTGCGGGCTGCCTAGCAGGCGGGCAAAAACTCTGCTACACCACGGTCAACAACGCAGACCGCGCCAAATCAAACCCGACCATGCTGTGGGAGCAGATCCAATGACTTTCCTGAAGCGCGCCGCCGCCGCCCTGCTGGCGACCACCGCCGTCGCCGCCTTCGCCACCACCGCCACCGCGCAGGATTTCAAGGGCAAGTCCGCCGGCGACATCCTGGTGCGCGCGCGCATCGTCGGCGCCATCCCGCAGGAGAAGGCCGACCTGACGCTCGGCGGCGCCAACATCGGCAAGGGCCATGTCGAGAACGGCTGGACCCCGGAGCTGGACTTCTCGTACTTCTTCACCGACAACATCGCCGCCGAGCTGATCGCCGGCACCACCCGCCACAAGATCAAGGCCAGCACCATCCTGGGCGAAGTGGACGTGGGCAAGACCTGGCTGCTGCCGCCGACCCTGACGGTGCAGTACCACTTCTTCACCAAGGAGCGCGTCAGCCCGTACGTCGGCGCCGGCATCAACTACTCGCTGTTCTACAGCAAGTCGGCCGCCGGTGGCGTCGCCCAGTCGCTCAGCCTGAAGAACCGCTTCGGCTGGGCCCTGCAGGCCGGTGTGGACGTCGCCGTGGGCGGCCCGTGGTCGATCAACCTGGACGTCAAGAAGATCTTCGTGAAGACCGATCTGGACGTCGGCACCCCGCTGGGCAACATCCACTCCAACGTCCGCCTGGATCCGTGGGTCGTCGGCGTGGGCGTCGGCTACCGCTTCTAAGCACGCCGCAGGGCCTTCGGGCCGCTGCGCATAGGAAAGGCCGGGCACCCCGACGGGGTGCCCGGCCTTCTCTTTTGCGCGGCTTCCTTTCCGGGCACCGGGGTGTGAGCATCGCCGATGCGCGGCACCGCACACCGGCTGAACACCGATGGTGAACACCGATGGCGGCCCGCCCGGCCGAAAGGAGGTTCCATGCACGTGGCCGCCGTGTTGAAGAGGAAGGGCAACGCCGTTGTCACCGTCCGCGCATCCGACACCGTTGCCGACGTGGCGCGGGTGCTGGCGCAGCACCGCATCGGCGCGGTCCTGGTGCTCGACGAGGCCCGGCGCCCGGCCGGCATTCTGTCGGAGCGCGACATCGTCCGCGCCCTTGCCGGCGACGGCCGCGCCGCTCTGCTGCGCCCGGCCGCGGACCTGATGACCCGCGACATCGTCACCTGCCAGCCCACCGACACCATGGCGCAGGTCATGGCGCTGATGACCGACCGGCGCATTCGCCACCTGCCGGTGATGGACGGCGACCGCCTGGCCGGACTGATCAGCATCGGCGACGCCGTCAAGGCGCGCCTGGACGACGCGGAACTGGAGGTGGAGTCGCTGCGCGGCTACGTCGCCGGGCTGGGGTAAAGCGCGGCAGCGCGCCTTCGCCCGTAGGTTGGGTTGAGCCGAAGGCGAAAACCCAACGTTCTTGCGGCACCAACGAAAAAGGCGCGCCCCCGGTCCGGCGGCGCGCCTTTCTTCTGTTTGCGGGCCGACTCGCGTCAGGCGTTGGTCGACTGCGGGAAGGCCATGGCCGCCTGGGTGCGGTTGCGCACGCCCAGCGACTTGAAGATCGCCGTCATGTGGATCTTCACCGTGCCTTCGGACAGGCCCAGCTCGTGCGCGATCTGCTTGTTCGACTTGCCTTCGCGCAGGCGCTCCAGCACCTCGCGCTGGCGCTGGGTGAGCAACTGCTCCAGCGCCGGATCGGCCGGCGGCATGGCGGCGCGGCCGTTGTCCTGCGCCTCGCCACCCTCGCGCAGCACGGTCGGCGGCACGTAGACGCCGCCCGAGAAGATCAGGTCGAGCGCGCTCAGCATGATCTTCACGCTGGACGACTTGGGGATGTAACCGGCGGCGCCGTGCTCCAGCGCGTCGCGCACGTCGTGGTGCGCCTCCGACGCGGAAACGACGACCACCTTGGCGTTCGGCTGCTTCTGGCGAAGATCCTGGATGCCGCTGAAGCCCGGCCAACCGGGCATGCGCAGGTCGGTCAGGACGAGGTCGAACGTCTCTCCCGAGCCGCACAACGCGAGCATGTCGTCGAAGTTGCTGGCTTCCTGGAAATCGCTGCCTTCCTTCAACTGCTCGAGAAGCCTGCGCAGTCCCTCGCGGAACAGCACATGGTCATCACCGATCAGGATCCTCATCACTGCACTCCCGTACACGGACTTCAAAAGCCGGCTACCTGCGCCTTAGACAATGCCGACATTTCGCGCGGCATATGACGCAATTCCGAAAGATATAGCGGGGCTTTGTCTTGTGTATTGACTATTCAGATGTACCACGAACCGGTGACCCCGGACAACCGGAATTCGCCCTTTGTCACACGCCTACGCCATATGTAACGGGATCGGCCGTATTCAATGGCGCGCCGCGAAAGAGCCTGCCTCCACCGTTTCGAAAGAGACTGGCGGCTGGCTGGCGGGATGATCCAGGAGGGCACGCAGGCGCCGCCGTTCCTCGGCCAGCGCGGCGCGCAGCCGGCGCACCTGTACGACGGAAACCGCGGCGATGGCAACCACTCCGGCGGCGGCCATGGACAGCAGCCACGTGAAAAGCGGTCCGAGCGGCAACGCGCCGCTCACGGCACCCACGGTCAGCACGGCCGCCGACAGCGCCCCCGCCCCCACGCCGACGCCTGCGGCCGGCGACAGCCGGTGCCGCCCTTCCGGAATCGCCCAATTCGCTGCGCCACCCTTCCGACTGCCGTCGCGCATGCCCATCCTCCCTCGCGAACCCCCTGTACCTGACACGGTGATGATAGAGGGATTACCGGGAGTGGAAATTCAAACAATGTCCCTATGCGAATTCAGGGCATAGGCCGATGCGCCTATATCCGCGCGTGCGCCGCCGCGCCCGGCACACCCGGACGCGGCGGCGGCGGATCGCCTCAGAACAGCGCGTCTTCCATTTCCATCAAGGGCTTGGCGCCGGCCATGATGGTGATGAACAGGGTGTTCACCTGGGGCAGAAGCTTGGTCATGTAGAAGCGCGCGGTGGTCAGCTTGGCGTTGTGGAAGGCAGCATTGCCCTCCCCCTGCGACTGTTTGGCGCGGGCCGCCTTGACCATCTTCAGCCACATCCAGCCCAGCGCCACGAGGCCGAACAGGCGCAGGTAGTCGGTGGCCGCCGCCGCCGCCTCCTCCGGGTCATTCATGCCCTTCTGGGCGATGATACCCGTCGCCTGCTGGAGCTTGGCGAAGGCCTTGGCGAGCGGCAGCACGAACTCCGCCAGCGACTCGTCCTCCATGTCCGCCTGCAGCTCCTCCGAGATCGGGTGGAAGAAGCGGCGCAGCAGGCGGCCCATGTTCTGCCCCATCTTGCGGCCCACGAGGTCCAGCGCCTGGATGCCGTTGGTGCCCTCGTAGATCTGCGTGATGCGGGCGTCGCGGACGAACTGCTCCACC
>Ga0196976_1000862_pt1 | contig 16509 bp, 17 predicted proteins | sample S3v_513CmetaG_FD_148644 | JGI IMG/M metagenome (GOLD analysis project Ga0196976, IMG submission 148644) | Soil microbial communities from Anza Borrego desert, Southern California, United States - S3+v_5-13C | ecosystem: Environmental > Terrestrial > Soil > Desert | place: USA: California...
GGCAAGGTCGGTTCCGGCTGGGCGGTGGTCGGGGGCAGGAAAACATAGTAGCCCCAGAGCCGCCCGTTTACGCGCACCGCCTCCGCGATCGCCAGACCGGCCAGGGAGTCCTGGCCCGCCGGGAGCCAGCGCAGCACCAGCGCCGGATCGATGCGCTGCCCTTCGCCGCCGGCGCTGTCGTACCAGACGGTGCCGGCGAGATCGACCAGCATCGCCCGGGCGCCCGGCGGCAAATCGGCCATGGGTGCAGCCTGGCGAAGATCGCCTGCTCGGCCTTCCGCCAGGGCATCTCCGACGGCCCGGGACCGCTCCTGGACAGCCATCTGGCGGCCGAGCATGCCGTCCGCCCCAGGCAGGAAGCGGATCACAAGCACTGCAATGGTCAGGAGCGTAACGCCGATGGCCACGCCGACCGAGAGCAGAAAAGTAAGCAATAGCTTCCCACGGAGGTTCAACTGCAGCCGGGAGAGCATTCTCACGCCCCCTCGCTGAACCGATAGCCCAGGCCCCGGACCGTCAGCACGTGCCGTGGCACAGAGGGGTCAGCCTCGATCTTCTCCCGCAGGCGCCGGATGTGGACCATCACCGTATTCTCATCCGCCAGATACTCGTCGCCCCAGACCTGGCTGTAAATCTGTCCTTTGGTCAGCACCCGCCCGCGGTGGGTGACGAAGTACCGCAGCAATTCGTACTCCCTGGCCGTGAGCGGCACCGGCCGGCCATCTCGCCGCACTTCGCAGGCCGCCAGGTCGACGGTCAGGTCCCCGCAACAGAGGACCTCGCTGCCCGCCTTCTGCGTCCCCTGCTCCTTCAGTTCCCGGTAGCGGCGCAGATGGGCCTTGACCCGCGCCATCAGCGCCGCCCCGGAGAACGGCTTCATGATGTAATCGTCCCCGCCGAGTCCCAGGCCCAGGACCTGATCGATCTCCTCACCCCGGGCGGTCAGAAAGAGGATGGGCCAGTCGATGCCCTGGGTCCGCAGTTGCCGGCAGACCTCGAACCCGTCAATTCCCGGCAGCATCACGTCCAGCAGCACGAGGCTCCAGCTTTCGGCTTTGGCCATGCTCACCGCTTCCAGACCATCGGCGGCCCTCCCCGGCTCAAAGCCTTCCCGCCGGAGGTACATGGCGACGGCATCGGCGATGACGTCATCATCATCCACAATCAGAATGCGGCTCTTCTGCACAGGAGAACCCCCTTTGGCGCGGAACGTACGGCGTCTGCCGCCTACCGTTCGAGCCCGGCCTTCAGGCGGCCCGCGAGACCGCGTTCCAGTTCAACCTTGATCAGCGTGCCGGTCTCCTGGTGCTCCTCTTTGAGAATGCGGCCCCGTTCGTGGACCCAGGCCAGCCAGGAGGCCTTGGTGTACGGAATCATGACCTCCATGGTCTCGCGGCGGTCCTGCAGGGCGGCGTGAATCGCCTGCTGCAGGGCGTCCAGGTTCTGGCCGAGGGCGGCTGCCACGGCCACCGAGTTGGGGGTATGCAGCAGCAGATGCTCCAGGTCGCCGGGCTCCACCTGGTCCATCTTGTTATAGACGACCAGGGTCGGCCGGGCGCCGGCGCCCAGTTCAGTCAGGACGTCCACCACGGTCTGCATCTGCTCGGCCCGCATGGGATGGGACGCATCGACTACGTGCAGCAGCAGGTCGGCCTCGTTCACCTCTTCGAGGGTCGAGCGGAAGGCCGCCACCAGGTGATGGGGCAGATGGTGGATAAAGCCGACGGTGTCGACCAGCAGGTACGGCTCGCCTTCCGCCGGCTCCACCCGACGGGTGGTTGCATCCAGCGTGGCAAAGAGCCGGTCTTCGGCCAGCACGTCGGAGCCGGCCAGGACCCGGTGCAGGGTCGACTTGCCGGCGTTGGTGTAGCCGGTCAGGGCGACCACGGGCGCCGACCCGGAGGCCCGCTCGCTCCGCAGCCTGGCCCGGTGGATGCGAATCTCCTCCAGCTCCACCTTCAGGGCCGCGATCCGCTCGCGAATACGCCGCCGGTCCATTTCCAGCTTCGTTTCGCCGCCGCCGAAGCGGGTGCCAATGCCGCCGCCCTGGCGGGAGAGCTCTATGCCCTTGCCGGAAAGGCGGGGCAGGCGGTAGTTGAGCATGGCCAGTTCCACCTGGACCCGCGCTTCGCGGGTCCGGGCCCGCTGGGCGAAAATGTCCAGAATCACCGCCGTCCGGTCAAGGACCTGGCAGTCGATGATCTCTTCGAGATTGCGCTGCTGGGTCGGGGTCAGCTCGCCGTCGAAGATGGCCAGGTCGAATTCGAGGTTGCGGCGGCTCTCCTCGATCTCCTGGGCCTTGCCGGAGCCCACATAGGTGGCCACATCCGGCTTATTGCGGGGCTGGCGTTCCCGCCCCACCACCACGCCGCCGGCCGTATCGACCAGGCGTTCCAGTTCATCCATCGATTCATCGGCTGCCCAGCCGTCGCTCTGGCGGTTGGGCAGTTGCAGGCCAATCAGGAAAGCCCGCTGGGGCTGATTTGCGTCTCTGCTCTCGTGCATAAAGGGCACCTCCGGTTTTGTAAAGGTATCTTCTCCCCGGTGGTAAAGCTGAAGCCATGCTCTATGTACCTTGTTGAAGGACACAAAAAGGCCGCAGCCCTACCAGGGCTGCGGCCGCAATGCCATAGGAATGGCGAATGCTACCGAGCGCACACCGGAGAGGGCGAATTCTGCTGTTCATGGCTGTTGCGCAGCTTGATCCAGATCATCGTTCATACCCCTCTCGGAAACAACTTCCTGTTCAGTATAACCAGGAAACAACAATTCGTCAATTCCCCTTCACCAGCGTGAAGGCAGACTCGTCGGTGATCAGCTGGACCCAGACGGGGCCGGGCAGGAGCGGTGCGACTTTGGCGCCGGTAGCCGGCTGCAGGGCGAAGCCACCGTCGCCCAGCTTCCAGGTCCCTTCCCAGGCGGTACCGCCGGAGATGACCGTCGCCTTGCCGCCCTTGTTCATGGCCAGTGTCCAGCCATCTTCCCAGCCGTGGTTCTCGCCCTCCACGTTCAGGATGACGAGGTTGGTCGTGGCGATCACTTCGCCGGATGCCACCGTGTGGGGCGTGGTGCCGTCTTCCTGGCGGGTGTACTGCTTGCCGTCCCAGGTCCAGCTGAGCGAGTGGAGCTTGTGCCAGCTCACGTCGACCCGCTTTACGAGGTCGGCGGCGGCAGGCGGGGCCGCGGCGGGCGCCCGGGGCGTGGTGGGCACGGGTTTCATGCCGATCTTCCGCTCAGTGACGGCCCGGCCGAGCAGGTCGGTATTGATGTAGAGGTTATGCGGGGGCTCCCGGTCGCTGGACCGGTAGAAATAGCCGCCGGCGGTGTAGATTTCGTCCAGGTTGGACGGTCCCCAGGACTGCCGCAGAATGGCAAGGGCGTCATTATTCCCGCCGGAATGGGCGAAGGGCGCATGGTAGGCGTCAGCCATGCTGACCAGCCAGGTCCGGGCGCTGCGCACCGGGCCAATTTTGGCGGCGGGTTTGGACCAGAAGAAGGCGAGCGTACGGGTGATCTCCGACTCGGAGAGCCCTTCGACCACGAGGTCCGCTTCCAGATAGCCGGACTGCGGGCGGGCCTGGGGGCTGTTCTCGATCACCACGGAGGCCGGGCCGTCCCAGAGCGGCTGGGCCGGCTTGTCAAGCAGGTAGATGGGTCCGCTGATGGGGTCGGCGGGCTTGGGGGGCTCTGGCTTTGGCGCTTCCGTCTGCGGCGGGGGCTCAGGCGCCGGGGGCGTGGAAGCCGTGGGCTTGGCCTTGCTGCAGCCGGCAGCGGTGAGGGCCAGGGCAATCAGAATGACTGTCAGCGTGCGCTTCACAATCTCACCTCAGTTCAGGCTTTCCACACATACCGGGAAAACCCTGCTTGGGGGGTGTTGGGAGCGGCCGGGCACAGATTGGCTGCCCGGCTTACCGGGCCTCGGCGGCGGGCACGATGCCGACCGGGCGCCCTTCCACCAGCGCCTCCAGCAGCATCGCGACGCCGTCCTCCATGTTGGACGCCGTCCATCGGTCGGCTACCCGCTTCAGTTCCGGGTGAGCATTGGCCACGGCCACACTCAGGCCAGCCGCCGCCAGCATGTCGAGGTCGTTCAGATAGTCGCCCACGGCCAGGGTTTTGGCCCGGGGAATGCCCAGCAAATCGGCCAGGGCGACCAGGGCCTGCCCCTTCCCACCCTCCGCCGGCAGCACTTCCAGATAGCGCGGATGCGAGCGAACCAGCATCACCGGAATGCCGGCCGCCGTCAAGTCCGCTTCCAGGGCGTCGAGCACCGGCGGCTCCCCGATGGTCAGAATCTTCACCACGCTGCCGACGTTGGCCGGGCTGAGGTCGGGCCGGATGTCAACGGTTATGCCGTCGTGCCCCAGGTGTTCGGCCACGACGGCGTTAATCTCCCGGGCAATGCCCCGGCGCGGGCCATGAACGACGAAGTCGACGCCGTGCCGGATCATGGAGGGCCAGACCGCTTCCACAAGGGACGGGCTCAGGGGACGGCAGAAGAGGTCGGAATCGGTGATCGCATCATACCCAAGGCAACCGTTCAGCAGCACCCAGGGCGTGCGCTGCCCCAGTGGGCGCACGTGCTGCCCCGCCGCTTCCACGTTCCGTCCCGTGGCCACGGTAAACCTGCCGCCTGCAGCCTCATACCGCCTGATCGCTTCGATGGTGCGCTTTGATATCGTCTTATCGTCGCGCAGCAGTGTTCCGTCCATATCCGAGACTACCAGCAGATACTCCAAAACAGCGCATCCTCCCAAAAGGCACATCTTTGTTGAAAGCCGTTTTGGGTATTCGGCAGCCCGGCGGGCGCTTCCTCCCCTGTTACTGGTCGGCGCCCCGCGCGGCCTGCTCCAGGTCAGCCCGGGTGACGGCGACCAGGTCGTCGCGGGTCAGGTCGGCCCGGCCGACCAGGCGCAGCGCCTGGCAGCGCAGGGAGCGCTCCATCAGGTTCCGCACGGCCCGCCCGTTCCCTTCGTCGCCGCCCGTTGTCAGGGCCGTGGTCTGTAGCATTTGCCGCAGGCAGACCCGGGCGTCGGGCGTCAGTTCATACTGCCGCTTCTGCCACATCCGCTCGCCGATGGCCAGCAGTTCGTCCGGGGTATAGTCCGGGAAGTCGACGATGATGGGGAACCGGGAGCGCAGCCCGGGATTCTGGGCCAGGAACCAGTCCATTTCAGCCGGATACCCGGCCAGAATCAGCATCAGCTCGCCCCGTTGGTCCTCCATGGCCCGCACCAGGCAGTCGATCGACTCTTTCCCGAAATCCTTCTCGCCGCCGCGGGCCAGGGAGTAGGCCTCGTCGATGAAGAGCACGCCCCCCGTGGCCCGCTTCAGCACCTCGCGGGTCTTCTGAGCCGTATGCCCGATGTACTCGCCGACCAGGTCGGCCCGCTCCACCTCGACCATGTGGCCCGAGGGCAGCACGCCCATCTCCTTGAAGAGCCGGCCCAGCATGCGGGCGACCGTGGTCTTGCCCGTGCCCGGGTTGCCCGTGAAGACCATGTGCAGCCCGGTCGCCTCATGGGCCAGCCCCACCGCCCTGCGCCGCAGCTGAATCGCCGTGAAGGCCTGTATCTCCCGGACGTGCCGCTTGACGCCCTCCAGACCCACGAGGCCGTCCAGCTCCGCCAGAATCGCCGTCACCCGCTGCTCACGCTGCAACTGGGCCGGCTCCGCCGCGGCCGGGGCCGCCTCGCTCCGCCCGGTCGCCGCCTGCCGGCGCCGCAGTTCCATCGCCAGATTCAGCGCCTCGCCGGGGCTGATCTCCCCCCGCCGGAGCCACAGGCTGATATCCTGCAGCCGGTCGGGGCGCCTTGCCTGTAGTCGCATAAGCCTGCCACCTCGTGACACAAGCCTATTCCCCCGAGGGGTTGGCCTATGAGATCTGACCTGTCGGCAGAATGAAGGGAATCTTTCGGTGTACGTGGAAATAGCCGCCCAATCCGGCTGAATCCGGGTCCGGAGGGCGGTTATGAGACGGGCACGCAGAATCGGACTTGCCATTTTAGCAACACTGGGTCTGGCTGTCGCTGCATTCTTCGCGGCCTTGAAAAGAGCTTCCGTAGCTACGTGCCGAGGGTGTTTCCCGTAAGGGATTGCTTCCAGGTACTCCCGAATGGCCCTCTGATGGCGATATCGTGTCCGCTCAGGGAACTGTGGCAAGCCGTCGCGCTCAACGCCGAGACATTCTCCAATGTGGGCGATGACGACGGCGGGCACATCACCCGGGGATGGGAAGTAGCCGAGCCGCTGAAATGCCTTCAGCATAACGACCAGTACTGGGTCTCAGAACTGCTGGACCCTTGACTCACTGGCCGACATTGTCAACAGCCAGGGGGTTGCCATGAGCCGATCGGCGGTGGCTCACACCGGAGTACCAGTTGCTGTGGCATGCCCTGGAGCTTCTGAACGCCTGCGAAAGATGCTGCTGGAGGCCATCGGGCTGTATGAAGCCCAGCGTCCTCCTTCCTGGCACACATAGGGCCGGCAAGTAAGCAGCCGCAGGGGGCTAACCGCTCCGGCTGCTTTTCTCGAGTCGACAATAGTCAGATGGAAATAACATTTCTGAGCCATCCTGTTCCTTGATGATCGCCATGCATATACTCTACCCTAAAGAAGAACGCAACAAGAACGGGCCCAGGATTGGAAGGAGCTTACCTAAATGAACCTGCAACAGATCGTGAACCGTACCATCCCCCCGGTCCCCTGGAGCGAAGGTGACAACATTCCCTGGAACGACCCGGATTTCAGCCGGCGGATGTTGAGAGAACACCTCTCGCAGTCCCACGACGCGGCCAGCCGCCGCTTCGCCATCATCGACGGCCACGTTGGCTGGATCCACGCCAACCTGCTCGAACACGCGCCCTCCCGGATCCTGGATCTGGGCTGCGGCCCCGGGCTTTACTCCAATCGGCTGGCCCGAATGGGGCATACCTGCACCGGTATCGACTTTTCGCCTGCATCCATAGCCTACGCCCGGGAGACTGCCGCTCCGGCAGCGACCTTCATACAGGGTGACCTGCGGACGACCCGCTTCGATGACGGGTACAATCTGATCATGCAGATCTACGGCGAATTCAACGTCTTCCCTCCCGCCGTGGCCGGCGAGATTCTGCGGCGTGCGGCCAATGCCCTCGCACCTGGCGGGCAGCTCCTCCTGGATGTGTCCACTTACGCCGCCGTTAAGGCGATGGCCGCCACCCGGCGTGGCTGGTACTCCTCGCGTGAAGGCCTGTGGTCCGATCGCTCCCACCTGTGCCTGGAGGAGGCGTTCTGGGACGAGACAGCTCAGGCCGCGATATACCGAAACTTCGTGGTCGATGCCGAATCGGCGGCGGTGCAGCTATGGTCCTCCAGCTATCAGGCATACACCGAAGAGGCCTACCGTTCCATACTGGCACAGGCCGGGTTCACCCGGGTCTCAATATTGGACGGGCTGGGTGGCGCCCCGCAGCAGGAAGGTTTCGTGGCCATCATCGCCAGCCGGGACTAGTACTGTGTCTCACAACTCTTTCCCAATGTTCAGAGTTGAGAAGGAGCCCGTTGTTTTCCCGCGAACCACCCTGCATTGAAGTGCAAGGGTGGTTTTCGTTTGGTCGACGAAACCGATCGCATCACGCTGACTGCTGACGAGCAGAAGGGACTGCGCCGGCTCATGCGAAGCCCTGGAACTGAGCAGCGTCAAGCACTCCGCCGCGCCTCCATCGTCTGGCACTTGGCCATCGATGGCATGGTCCAGGCCGAAGTGGCAGACTCCCTTCGAGGACTCCCTTTCCGAGCTTGTACTCATGCTCGTCGAGCAGTCTGCGTCTACGCTCAGCCACGTTCGCCGTTCGGCGCGTAGGAGCCTTCTGGTGGAAAGGGATCATCGAGGAAGTTGCCATCAGTAAGGAGCCCGCGTAGATCGTGTAGGGTTGTTCGAGAATGCACCCGGTTCTGGGAAAGTTACAGGACGGAAGCGTTCATTTCACGGTTGCCGCAATCACCCTGCGAGCCCCTCGGACGGTCAGCACGCCGAGAACGCCGCCCAATACGTTAAGCAGGAGGTCGTCTACGTCGAAGCTTCCTAGACCAGTAAGCAGTTGAACAAGCTCAAGAAGCAGGCTGGCACCAAAGGCGATGGCTGCAATGTGCCGTACTTTGCTAAACCTCGGGAGAATCCATGGAACCAAGAGGCCCAGGGGACCAAAGAGGACGATGTTCCCGCCGATGTTCCACAGAGCGATGAGTCTGTTGAAATCGCCGTTCAAGTAATAGGCGATCGTCTTGAACGGCACGAAATTGGCTGCATACTGCAGTCTGAACAGCAGTCGGCCTAAAGAGATTTCCTCAACCATTCGTCCAGATGGGTGAATCCCCAACGATAAGTGGCCGACCTGGAACGAGGTGGTCCCGCTGTGCTTGAACAGGACCAGTTTCAGCAACACAGCGACGTACAACAGGAACAGCAGCCAAGCTAGTCTTGTTAGTTGGCGCTTAGAGCGCATCTATAGGTGCTCCCTTCGTCGTCAGTAATAGCCTTCCAGGCCAACTGGGGTAGTAGGGCTATCTGACGAGTCTCGGTCTTTAGGATTGACCCGGCAGGCGAATCTCGAAAACCGTACGTCCCGATTCGTTATAGGCGGTAATCGTCCCGCCATGTAGCTCCACAATATTTCTGGTGATGGCCAGCCCAAGTCCTGATCCGCCCGTCCGGGCCGATCGGGACTTTTCCACACGATAGAACGTTTCGAAGAGGTGCGGCAGCTCCCATTCGGGGATCGGCTCGCCGTAATTGGCGACGCGGATGCTGATCCGGCCGCCGTCCCGGGCCAGCTCCAGGTCGACCTGCTTGCCTTCAGCGCCGTAGCGGATGGCGTTGGAGACCAGGTTCTCCAGCACGCGGACCATCAGGTCCGGGTCCACCAGCGCACGGATAGCGTCCGGCGGAATCACCAGCTTGTAATGCATCCCGGCGCTTTGCAGAGCCGGCATGAACTCTTCGGCTAGCTGCTCCAGCAGCTCGCCCAGGTTGACGTTCACGGGCCGGAGCCGCAGGCTGCCGTGGCTGGTACGCGTGAACTCGAAGAGCTGGTCGATCATGCGCTTGAGCTGCTGGCTCTTGTCAAAGGCAATGCCCACGTAGTACCGCAGTTCCACTTCATCCCGATAGTGATCGTGCTCGACGAGCTCGAGGTAGCCCAGCATGGCGGTGAGGGGGGTCCGCAGGTCGTGGGAGACGCTGGTGATCAGTTCGTGCCGGCTCTGCTGCGCCTGCCGCTCCTGGGCAATGGAGGTCTTGAGCTGAGCCGTCATGCGCTTCAGGCTGTGCACCAGCTGGCCGAGTTCGTCCGGCGAATCGGGGGGCATCGCCGCGTCAAAGTTCCCCTGGGCGACCTGCCCTACGGCCCGGTTCAGGGCGGCGATGGTCCGTACCATGCGCTGCGTCAGCAGGAAAAAAGCCAGCACAAACAGCACCAGCCCGACGATCACAACCATCTGCACTTCGCCGACGTTCTCCTGCAGCATATTCAGGATCGAGTAAGCGAGGCGGTATTGCCGGAACAACTGTGCCAGCCCGTACAGGGCGCCCACCCCGGCCACGGCCGCTACGGCGCTGAACAGGAAGGCCCCGATCATCTGCCAGCGGATCGACTGATGCCATTTAGTCTGCAAGTTTGTAGCCTACCCCCCAGACCGTCTTGATGAACGTTGGGTGACTCGGGTTGTCCTCAATCTTCTCGCGGATTTTTCGAATGTGAACGATCACCGTGTTGTTCGATTGGAAGTAGCGCTCTTTCCAGACCCGCTCGAAGATCTCCTCCGAGCTGAAAACCCGGCCGGGGTTGGCCGCCAGCAGCAGGAGGATCTCGTACTCCGTGGGGGTCAGCGTGACGGGGCGCCCGTCCACGGTGACGGTGTGCCGCGCCTTGTCGATTTCCAGCCCGCGGACGGTCACGCGCTCATCGGGGGCCGCGGCGGGCGTTCCCGGGTTGAGGTAGAGGTATCGCCGGAGCTGCGCCTTGACCCGGGCCATCAGTTCCAGGGGGTTGAACGGCTTGGTCAGGTAGTCGTCGGCGCCGGTCTTCAGCCCGAGGATCTTGTCCACGTCCTCCGACTTCGCACTCAGCATCAAAATGGGAATGTTCCGGTCCCGGCGGATCTGCCGGCACAGCTCCAGGCCATCCATGCCCGGCATCATAATATCCAGGATGGCCAGGTCGATTTCAATCGAAGCCAGAATCTGAAGGGCGTCGGGGCCGGACTCCGCCCGCCAGACCTGGTAGCCATCGCTGAGCAGGTGGATTTCCACCAGTTCAGCGATGGCCCGCTCGTCATCCACCACGAGAATGCGTGTGCCTTCCATGTTGTCAACTCCGCTTCATGCGTATGCCCGCCAGCCCGGGGTCTCCTTGTGCCAAAAGCCGTAATCGAGCAGTATCGCGCTCTGATTGCGGCGCGCCCGCTTGGATCTGGTGCCCAGAACGATCCCGATCAGGCGGGTATCGCCCCGCCGGGCCGTGGAGATCTGGTTGTAGCCCACCGAGTCCAGAAAGCCGGTCTTCAGGCCGTCAGCGCCGCGATAGCGGCCGGGCAGTAAGTTTGTACCGGCGAGATTTCGGCCCCGATACGAAAAACACCTGTGGCAGTGGAGGAAAGTGAGCGCCTCAGGCACATCCGCCAGATAGGCCCGGGCCAGCAGGGCCAGGTCGCCCGCCGTGGTCTGGTTCTCCTCAGAGAGCCCGTGCGGATCGACGAACCGGGTGTGGCGCAGCCCCAAGCGCCGGGCTTCGGCGTTCATGGCCTCGACGAAGGCTGCCACCGAGCCGCCCAGGAGTTCGGCCATTGCCACGGCCGCATCACTGGCAGAAGGAATGGCCATCCCCTGCATCAACTGTTCCACGGTGACATCGTCGCCGGCCTCCAGGAACATGAGGGAGGCGCCATCCAGGGCCGGATGGCGGCAGGAGGCGTTGGCGCTGACCGGCACCCTGTCCGTCAGCTTGATGCGGCCGCCATGCAGGGCGCCCCAGGCCAGCCGGAGCGTCATCAGCTTGGCGATGGACGCCGGCGGGAGCGCAGCGGTGGGGTTCTGGGAGTAGAGTTCCTCGCCGGTGGCGAAATCGATCAGCAGAGCGGACCGGGCATCGACCCGGAACTCCCCGGGGCGGCCAAACAGGCGGGCCACGGCAGCAGCCGCCCAGCCTGGCAGATGTGCAGAACGCGTGAGCATGGAATCCCTCCATCGGGTATGGCTCTTTCTGCACACTAACTTACCGGGAACTCGTTAATCCCCACGCCGATAATTCCTTAAGACTTTCTTAAGTCGCGACGCCGGCGCAAGAAAAGCGGCCGGCTCACGGGTTACTCCTGCGGCTGGCCGCTTACATCGTCTTCATGATCCTAGACCCCGTGCAGTCGTTCTGCTCACGCACAAGTAACGCCCACATAAAAAAAGCCCGCCGTCTCGCGAAGACGGCGGGCTTCCTATGTACGGGGGTTCAAGGCGGGTCTTACACCTCAACTGCGCCTTCTTCCTTCGTGGCCATGACTGCGGCCAGGTTGACGTTCCGCATGGGCATGATGGTCGACAGCGCATGCTTGTAGACCAGCTGCTGCTTCCCTTCGTTCTCCAGAACGACGGTAAAGTTGTCAAACCCCTTGATGTGCCCCTTCAGCTGATACCCGTTAACCAGATAGATGGTGACAGGAATGTTCTCCTTGCGGCACTGGTTCAGGAACCCGTCCTGCAGATTCGGTAGTGTTTTGATCACCGGACTGCCCCCCGCTCTGTCTATTCGTTATGTTGACGCGGAATTGATACGAGACTGGAAACTCTTGACGAGAAGCTTTCTACGCCACCCGGCCATTTTCCTTCCACCAGCTTACCAATTAGTTCCACGCTTGAGAGACGTGCCGCCGGCTCGGTCAGATCGAGCCAGCGAATCCGCTCGTCCCGCTTGAACCAGGTAAACTGCCGCTTTGCGAAGCGGCGGGTGTTCCGCCCAATCAAGGCCGCCGCCTCGGCATAGGTCAGCAGCCCCCGGAAGTGCCAGACCATCTCCCGGTAGCCGATCGCCTCCAGAGCCTGGGTACCGGGTGGGTAGCGCTTCAGCAGGCGCCCGACTTCAGCGGCCAGGCCGGCGGCCAGCATCTGCTCCACCCGCAGGTCGATGCGACGGTAGAGCAGGTCCCGGTCCATCGTCAAGCCGAGGAAAAGGTCGTCGTACCGGGCCTCCGCCTCGCCGGCGGTCTGGGTCTCGGAAATCGGCTGGCCCGTCAGCTCGTAGACCTCCAGCGCCCGGATGATCCGGCGCAGGTCGTTCGGATGGAGTCTGGCCGCCGCCGCCGGGTCCACCGCCTGCAGGCGCCCGTGCAAGTATCCCGCCCCGTGCCGCTCCTCCTCGGCGGCCAGCCGCTCCCGCAGTTCGGGGTCGGCCTCCATCTCCGTGAAGGTGTAGTTCTGCAGCACCGAGCGGACATAGAGGCCCGTGCCGCCCACCAGCATGGGCAGGCGGCCGCGGCCCAGGATCTCCCGGATGACGCTATCTACCCTGGCCTGGAACTCGGCCACGGAGAAGGGCTGATCCGGCTCCTTGATGTCGATCATGTGGTGCGGGACGCCCTCCATTTCGGCGGGCGTGACCTTGGCGGTGCCGATATCCATGCCCCGGTAGACCTGCATGGAGTCGCCGGAGATGATCTCGGCGCCCAGCCGCCTGGCCACCGCGACGGAGATGGCGGTCTTGCCCACCGCCGTAGGCCCCACCAGAACCAGCAGGGGAAGTTTCACCGCTTGAACCTCTTCTCCAGTTCTGTAATGCCGATGCAGATCACCGTCGGGCGCCCGTGGGGGCACGTGTGCGGCGACTCGCAGGTCGACAGGTCGGAGAGCAGCGCCTGGATATCTTCCGGCTGCAGGGCGTCGCGGGCCTTGATTGCCGCCTTGCAGGCTGCCATGGCTGCGAGCACACGCTGCCGCCGCTCCAGCACGGTGGCGCCGGGCGCTACCTTCTCTTCCTGGAGCTTGTCCAGGAAGTCGCTGACCAGGCGGGCGGTGTGCGCCTCGCCCAGGCCGCTGGGCACACCCTTGATCAGCAGCGTGGTGCCGCCGAAGGGTTCGGCATCAAAGCCGCTCTCGGCAAAGATGGCGGCGTTCTCCTGCCAGTGGGCCATCTGGATCACCGACAGGTCGAGGGCGATGGGGAAGAGCAGCGGCTGCATGGGCGTGGTGGCATCCTGCGCGGAAATGAAGAGGCGCTCAAAGAAGACCCGCTCGTGGGCCGCATGTTGGTCGATGACGTAGAGCCCTTCCGGCCCATCGCAGAGGATGTAGGACCGGTGGACCTGCCCCAGGGGGCGCAACTGCCGAATCAGGGCAGCGCCGGATGAAGGTTGGTGGACTTCGGCCCAGTGGTGGTCTGTTGGCGCTTCGGCGGCCGGATCCTCCAGGGCCGCCCCCTCCCGCTCCCGCCGTTCCAGGACGCCCTGGAGGCCGCCGGGGGGCAAGGTGAAGGTGGCAGTCTCTTCGGCTGCCGTGTTCTGGGTTATCTTGCCACCGTCGAGGCGGAACGATACCTGCCGCGGCCCGGAAGGCTGCGAGGCCGGTGCCGGGGATGGCGCCTGGGTCAGCCAGGGGGGCGGCGTGGCCCGGCCGCCGCCCTGCCCGGGGCGAGTGGCTCCGGGGGGGACCCAGCCCCCGCCGGGGGGTGCGGCCGGGATCGCGGGCGGGGCCTGCCGGGCTTCCACGGCGGCCTTCTCCCCGGCCCGGTCGGGCACGCTCACTTCGCCATCTTCGCTGATGGTCGTGCCGGGAATCAGCAGGTGGGCGCCCAGCGCCTGGCGGGTCGCCTTGTAGACGGCGCCCCGGACCTCGCGCTCCCGCTCAAAGCGGACTTCGGCCTTGGCGGGGTGGACGTTGACGTCCACCTCCCTGGGCTCCACTTCTATAAAGAGGACGCAGACCGGATACCGCCCGTTGGGCAGCAGATGTGCGTACGCCTCTTCCATGGCGTACCGGACCTGAATCGTCCGGATGGCCCGCTTGTTGACGAAGAAATATTGATGGTTCCGCCCCGCCCTGGCAGCGCCGGGCCGGCCGACGAAGCCCCAAACTTTGGCGCCTGAGTCCTCGTACTGCACGGGCAGCAGTTCCTTGACCACATCGCGCCCCAGCAGGGCGGCGATTACGTCGATCAACTGCCCGGTGCCGGGGGTGGCGAAGACCTGCATCTGCCCGGAGTGAAAGCGCATGGCGACCTGGGGGTTGGCCATGGCCAGCCGGGTCAGCATGTCACCGATCTGGCCCAGTTCCGTCGCATTGGTCTTCAGATACTTGAGCCGGGCCGGCACGTTGAAGAAGAGATCCCGCACGGTGATGCGGGTGCCCGGGGGGCTGCCGAACTCGCCTTCATCCGCCGTCTTGCCGCCGTCGACAAAAATGCGATAACCCGCGAGCTGATCGTGCTCCCGGGTGACCAGTTCAAAGCGGGATACCGAGGCGATGGACGGAATCGCCTCGCCGCGAAAGCCCATGGTGGCGATCTCCAGCAGGTCTTCAGCCGAGCGGATCTTGGAAGTGGCATGGCGCATCAGGCTGAGGCGGGCATCTTCCGGCGACATGCCGCAGCCGTCGTCCGAGATGCGGATCAGGTCCCGCCCGCCCCCTTCGACCTCCACCACGATGCGGCTTGCCCCCGCATCCAGCGAGTTTTCGACCAGCTCCTTCACGACGCTGGCGGGCCGCTCCACCACTTCACCGGCGGCGATCTGGTTGGCCGTTCTCTCGTCAAGCACGGCGATTCTGGTCAAAGTTCATCCCTCCGGATATAGGGGCAGCCGGCCCTGGGGCGGCCGGCCGCGTGGATGACGTCCTACTTCTTCTTGTCGGCAGGCTTCTTCATGGGGCCGTAGAGCTTCTCCATCTTGGCGGTCAGGGAGTTCTGCAGGGCGAAGAGCCGCTTTTGCTTCTCGACCATCGACTTCTGGCGGAAGCCGCCGGTCAGGGCCATCTGGTAGAGGCTCATGGACTCCCGGTGCATGGTCAGGGTCTCCTCGTGGGCATCCTTGGCCTTGGCGGGCGCCTTGATCTTCTCCAGGTCGGCAATCAGCCCCTGGTAGGTGGTGATCACATCGCGCAGGGGCTTCTTGGCCAGCACGGGGTTGGGGTTCTCGCCCAGGGCCTGAACGGCTTCGACCTTCTCCTGCACCTTGTGCCGGTCGAAAACCCGCTTGATGTCAACGGCATACTTGCGGATCTGGAACCAGGAACTCCGGTAAAGGATGAAGCCGGCGGCGGCGGCTGCTGCTACGGCACCTACGCCGATGATAAGCCATTGCTGTCCAGTCACGTCTTCTGTCACTCCTCAGGGATATGTCCACTCCCGCATTGTCGCATGACCAACACCGCCAGGCAAGCCCTTCCCTCATAGGATGGAGAAAAACGGGGGTGCGGTTGATGTCAGGGCGTCGGGCGCTACCGGTCCTGCTGGGAATTCTCGTTGGATTGACCGTCCTCCTGCAACTGGGCCCGGTCTATTGGCCCGGGGGCGGCATGCTGCTCGCCATGGCGGCCACGCTGCCGGCGGCCGTCGCCTCGGCGCTGGTGCCAGGGCACTGCACGCGGGTTTTCCTGGCCGTCTGTATCCTCCTGGGCCTGCTGGCGCCGGAGGAGATGTTCATCTACATGTGCATGACCGGGGCCCTGGGGCTGATGCTGGGCTTGATGGTGCGGCGCCCGGTCTGGCAGGCGGTGCCCGCCTCAGCCGCCGTGCTGACCGGGGGCATGCTGATGCTGCCGTATCTGGGCGGCGTCTGGCCAATGGGTGGCCTTGAGCGCGGCTGGGGGCCTCTGGCGATGCTACTGGTCTACGGCGGGGTCGCCCTGGGCTACGCTGCGCTCTGGTTCTACCTGCTCAAGCGCCTGCTGGCCCGTCTCCCCTTCAGTCGCTTATACTGGAGAAAATAGCCGCGGGGGAGATGGGTTGTTGGACTTCGCTTACGCCCCGACCCAGGCCGCCGAATTCTCGGGGCCGGGCAAACATGCCGTGGTGCTCTACACCCCAGATTGGCGCGAGGCGGTGCTGGCGGTCCTGGGCGCCCGGCCCGGGTCATACGAGGCCGCCTGGCACTTTGCGCCCGAGCGCCGGGCCCATGTGCTTACCGTTACCTACGAAGGTGGCCTCCAGCTTTCGGTCGCCCTGATTGACGGGGTGCACAACGCTGTGCTGGCCCAGGTGGTCCGGGGCTCGGCCCTGGTGCTCTCGCCGTATCCGCTCTATCCGGAGCCGCCGGAGCAGACGCTGGCGAAGGCGTTCACGCCCGAGGAGTCCCTGGTGCTACCCCAGTTGCCCAGTCCGCTGTAGGGGTGGTCCGCTCCCGGATATGCTCAGCGGTCAGCGGCTCGGTAAAGTCGATGGCCACCAGGTGCACGCCCGCCGCCCGGCAAATCTCCGCCTTGCGGGCGTCACGGGCCTGCAGGTCTCGCAGGGCCTCCTCCCCGCCCCAGGCCTTGACCGTGTGGAAGTGCTG
>Ga0196976_1000863_pt1 | contig 16493 bp, 11 predicted proteins | sample S3v_513CmetaG_FD_148644 | JGI IMG/M metagenome (GOLD analysis project Ga0196976, IMG submission 148644) | Soil microbial communities from Anza Borrego desert, Southern California, United States - S3+v_5-13C | ecosystem: Environmental > Terrestrial > Soil > Desert | place: USA: California...
GACAAGTTCGATCGGGCTGGCGATCATGATGCTCATCGCAAGCATCGTCTTCGGACTCTCGTTCCTCACCTACGGCGTGCTGCTGTTCCCCTTTCTGCTCGTGCTATTCCTGTTTGGAATCGCGTTAGGGATCTTCGGCAGTGCGGTTGTGCTGCGGCTCGGCCCGGCGGCTGAGTGGTTTATCTGGCCAATCCCCGCATTCCTGTCGCCGTTCGCGGGGGTCTTTTACCCGCTCTCGACCTTGCCCGCCTGGATGCAGTACATCTCTTACATCCTGCCGCCTTCGTATGTATTCGAGGGAATGCGCAGCATCGTTGCGGGTCGCAGCTTCGACGTGCGCACGCTGGCGCTCGGAGTGGTATTGGCCGCGTTGTACATCCTGGGCGCGTCGTGGTTCTTCAAGCGCATGTATCTGCATGCCGTGCGAACCGGGCTTATCGCTCGCTACAGCGCCGAGACCGTGAGCTGATAGCTCCCCGCCCCGCCTGAGCAAGACCGACAGAGCGCAGCTGCTCTCGCCGCGCTTCTCGAGCGGTCAACTCCTTTCTAGCGATCTTCATCTCATCTTTCGTAAGCGTAAGTGACATTGGGGAACCGCAACGAAGGCCCGGTGTCGAGCGCCACTCGCCCGACCCTGGTTGCGCTTCCCCGCCAGATTTTGTGTGGGTACAGTCCCAGTTCCGGCTGGGCTGAAGATGGCACCATCGTCGGCGCCGAGGAAGGGAAGGTCATGGGATTGAAGCAACAGGGTCAGACCCTCACGGAAGAAGACCTGACCCAGAATCCCATTTAGCCGAACGATACACGGCCAGTTCGCATCGCGGTGGACCGTGTGCCGGACAAGTGGAATCGCTCCATACCTGAGATCGCAACCACTACTGTGACCGCACATCAGTAACAATCGGCGGCGAGTTCGTTTCGATGGAGGCCGTCGCGTCCTGCAATGGCCTTTCTGCTTTTTCAGAACTCAGGTTCAGGAAAACCACTCCAATGATGATCAGCGCGATCGAGACGACCTTCATCGTGCTGATCGATTCCTTGAACAGGAACATCCCGACCATCGTCACCATCGCAGTGCCCAGGGCCGACCAGACGGCATAGGCGGTGCCCACTTCCATTTTTTTCAGCGCAATGGCCAATGGCAGAAAACTCGATGCGTACAGTAGGCCCATGATCACCGTCGGAATCGTCTTGCTGAATCCCTCCGACAATTTCATGAATACGGTTGCTGCTACCTCCAATGCGATGGCCAGGAACAACCAGAGCCAGCACATAACAACTTCTTTCCGGTACGAGTTAAAAGTTACGTAAATCCCGTGCACGTTACCGTGCGGGAAGGGCTTCTTATGCCCATCGCTTGCATGCCAATCCAGACCTGCGATACCGGCGGTACGTGCCACCGATATTCGCTCTCCCGCGGTGCGTGGAGGAAGCTTGGCTACTCGGGCCGCGCGCATGACGAGCGTCGCGATCCTTGGCTTCTCAGGCGGAATCCCATGCGCAAATGTGCGCCGGGCAGGCAGACGAGTCGTACCCGATTGGCGTCGGCCAGGGCCTGCAAGGTTTGTGTTTACAAGAAGTGACGTGTGCGATGCCGACGCGGTACTAATGGTCTGGCAGCGAGAACAGACACACAGGAATTAAGAGAGTCTGGGCGAGTTTGAGTTCAGTTCTCATAGAAGCCTCGCTTCTACTTATATAGATGCGGGCCCGCATGGCTTCGTTTCCAAGTAGATGGCGTTAGGCATCAACAACTTACGAGCAATTAGCGCCGGGCTTGCGTGGCTGAGCTAGAATCTCGCTCATGGCAGACGAACCATTCGCCACAACGGCACAGCCGGAACCGCAGAAGAACTGGATCCCTATTGTGGTGGGCTTGGTCCTGGTAATCCTGATCGTTGCAGGTATAGCGATTATCGGACGCGCCCCGGAAACGCCAAAGGGGCAGCAGGACCCCTATGCCGAGAAGCTGCAGATTGGAAACATCCAACTGAGTGCCGCAGACAACTTCGTTGGCGGCACGGTCACGTACCTGGATATTCCGATCACTAACGGCGGCGACAAGACGGTGGTCGGCGGAAGCATGGAAGCGACACTGCGCAATACCCTGAATGAAGTTGTGCAGACGGAGACCGTTCCCATCCGTGTGCTGCAACCAAATCAGCTTGCCGGTTATCCCGACCTCGTGGATCTGGCTTCCTCGCCCCTGGCTCCCGGCCAGACCAAAACCATCCGCCTCACACTGGAACATGTCTCCGGCGACTGGAACCAGACCGCACCTGAACTTCGATTCCTGAACCTGAGCCTGAAGTGATCCGGCAGGCAAAACGAATCGGGGAGCCCAGCCGGGCTCCCCGCTCTATAGGAGTGTTCGGTACTGAACAGCTTTACTGATTGAAGACAACCTTGGACTTCAGGCCCGCGAGGCGGAGTTCCTGAAGGGCGTTCTTGCTGTCGCGAACGACTGCGCTGAACTCGGGCGCCGCGCCGTTCTCGACGAGCTTCGCGTCACCCGTAGCGATGACTTTGTTCTTCTGCATGAAGGAGACCTTCACGTCCGGGCCGTCGCCATCAATTGTGACTTTATAGGCGCCGGCTTTCAGAGTCGTGCCATTCAGTACTGCGTCGCTCTTCAACTCGACATTCTTTACCGTACCTGCAAAGGCCGATACTGCGAGACCGAGTACAAGTGCGAACATCAGGATCTTCGATACGATCTTCATGGAAAACTTCCCTCCTAGACAATCTGAAAACTCTCGCGACTCAGAGTCGCTAGAACTACTAGTAATCTTTTCAATTTAGCCTGACGGGCACATCCGTCGGCTAGGTTGTGCGCGACATCATCGTGTGATTCAGCACACGTCCACATGTTCCCGCGACCCACGCTGTGGACGAGTCCGGAACGCCCCGCAGCGTTCCGGACATCACAGACCGAAAAGTTCGAACCGCAGGAGTTCCACCAGCGTCATAGACGAACTCAGGGCAGAAGGGTTAGCAGCAGCTCTCCGGACGAGCTCAACTCTCGTTGACTTTTCGGGTTCAATATCGGGAAAAATGCTCCTGTGGGAGGCAGCTTCAGGCGAGTTGTGAGCTTTGCGTTTGTGCTGATTCTGATGTGCGGCCCCGCATTTGCGGAACTGGTGGGACCCCGGATAATAGAAGTGTGCAACAAGTGAGGGAGCGCGAGATGCGCTCCCGTTTTCTGCCCTCAAACCTTCAGCACGACCTTACCGAAGCTCCTCCGCTCCAGAAGCATACGGTGCGCCTCTCCGGCTTCCGCCATTGGAAGCACTGCGCCGATCACCGGCTTTAGACTGCCGGATTGCAGCCAGGGGCGCATTGATTCGAGCGCCTGCCCGATGAGTTCGTGATTCAGCGACAACTTGCTCAACCAGAGGCCATGCGCGCTCAGTGAACGCGAGTACATTGCCATAGTGTCGAAGCGCGGACGCTCGCCACTGGCGTTGCCGTAGAGAATCACGCGACCGAGAAACGCACAGCAGCGGAGGCTCTTGGCAGTGTGTTCACCGCCGAGCGAGTCGAAAACGGCATCGACACCTTCACGCCGCGTCAGTTCGGCGATGTGCTCCTCGTAGTCCTGTTCGTTGTAGTTGATTCCGTGATGAAGGCCGAGTTCTTTGGCCCGCGCGAGTTTGTCTTCCGTAGATGCCGTGCCGAACATCTCGACATCCAAATGCCTGCCGACCTGCACAGCGGCGGTACCGACTCCGCCGGCAACAGCGTGTATAAGGACCCGCGGTTTCCTGTCTGCCACCGCGGCGGGTTCGCTGGGCCGAATATTAGGAATGAGCCCCGATTTCCAATACAGCAGCCATGCTGTGAAGTAGTTCACCGGGAATGCTGCGGACGTTTCCGGAGTCCATCCGGCGGGCTGCGGCCAAACCATGCGACGGTCGGCTGCGACCTTCTCGGCACAAGCGCCGAATTGCGTGTAGCCCATGACCCGCTCGCCAGTCTCGACGATGGTGCCGGCAAACTCGCGACCCATTACGTACGGAGGTCGCGGTCCCCCGGGATACTTTCCGAGTGCGCCCAAAGCGTCGGCGAAGTTCATTCCGACGGCTTCTACATTGACGATGACCTGTCCGGGTGCGGCGGTAGGTTCTGGAACATCACGCAGTTTTAGGCCGTCCGGTCCGGTCGATTCGGAGACGACGATCGCTTTCATGGCAACGATTGTATGCGGGCGTGGCGGGGTGTAGGGGATAAGAAAAAACCGGCGCGCGTTCTCCCCCGAGATTGTGCGCCGGCTTCTTGAAGTCTCCCGTTTCCGGAAGACCACGGCCGCTCATCTTTCCCTTACGGGTCGGCCCAACTTGGTTTGCCTGTTTGGAAGCCCTATCGCGCAGACTGTTCCAGAGCTTCCCGGGTGCACCAAATTCGCACCCGCTACAAAAATGCGCTTGCATGTTGCCTTGGTCAACATCAATCAGAGTTGCTGCTCTTTACTTCTGGGATAACCCTTCGTCCCATAAGCGCAATCACAAGATGCAGGCTCGGCTCGGCGTTTCACGTAGTCCGATGACGGCCGCACGCGCCCGCAGGCCTGTACCCCGCAGGAGCCAAAGAAGCAGGGGCTTTGGAGCTCTGGTATATACTTCCGATACTTTTGGTTGTGCTGCCGTACTGCTTGGGGGTGCGGCATGGCGGAGCGGTCCTAAATTCATAGGCTCCGCTTTAACCGGGGTCGTCTCTATGTTTCGGCGACGCCCATCCCGTTCTTTTTGCCGATCCGTGTTGGGCCGCAGTGTAGATTCAATTGGGTCGAGCATAAGAGCGGGCCTGTAAGGGAGGTCCGCTTGGATTTGGTCATCATCAGGGCAATCTTCATCCTGACCCTCGGCGTGGCAAGCTGGTTCATCCAGCCTTTCGGGTTAGGTCGAGTCTTCAACGGCATCATCGGCGTAATACTGGGTCTCGCGGTCGTGCTCTTCGAGATCCGGCTGCGTGCGGTCAGTCTTAAGCGATTGATCGGTGCAGCAATCGGAAGTTTGCTGGGCATAATCGGTGCGTACCTCTTCAGTGTAGTCATTCGTACCAGCATTGCCGAAGGCCACCTTCAGAGCTTTCTACAGCTGTTCATCATGCTGCTGATGGCATACGTGGGTCTGATTGTGGGAGCCACAAAGGGTGACCTGCTGAACCTCTCGGCGCTGGGCGGGATATTCGGTGGCGAGAAGCAGGGCAAGAAAAGCTACAAGATCCTGGACACCAGCGTCATCATCGATGGCCGCATCGCTGACATCGCGGACACCGGCTTCCTTGACGGCATACTGGTGATTCCCTCGTTCGTGCTGCGCGAGCTTCAGCTTGTGGCCGACTCGGCGGACTCGCTGAAGCGGAATCGTGGACGGCGCGGTCTCGACATTCTGCAGCGGGTTCAGAAGATCACGACGCTCCAGGTGCAGATCGTGGAAGACGATTTCCCGGCGGTGCGCGAAGTTGACATGAAGCTGATCGAGCTTGCGAAGCTGTACGAAGGCAAGATCGTCACGAACGACTTCAACCTCAATAAAGTTGCACAACTGCACGGCGTGGAAGTCCTCAACATCAACGAACTTGCCAACTCGCTCAAGCCGATCGTGCTGCCGGGCGAGATCATGAAGGTCTTCATACTGAAGGAAGGCAAGGAATACAACCAGGGTGTCGCCTACCTCGACGACGGCACGATGGTCGTAGTGGACAATGCGCGCAAGATGATCGGCAAGACGATCGATATCTCGGTAACGTCTGTGTTGCAGACGACAGCAGGCAAGATGATCTTCGGTAAGTTCGACGAGCGCGGATCGGCCGGCAACGTCCGGCCAGAGCCGCGTCCGCCAGACACGCGGAAGAGCAATCCGCAACCGACGCTCGTCACCGAGAACCCGAATCCGCAGAACCAGTCCTAGTCGTCAGCTCTAATAAACGAGAGCCCGGCCAAGTGCCGGGCTCTCGTTCGTTCGCGGCTAAGACGTTGCGGGACGAACTCGACTCATGCCGGGTGCCGTGACTTCACGCTTCAACTGCCAGGCAAGCAGTTGGCGCAGGCGGCTCCTGTCTTCGAGCTTAATGTCGAGAATCTCAAAGCTGACCTCGTGTCCGCGGAGTTCGCGGACTAGCACGTGACTGCGACAGTGCTTGAGACCGATGGGCAGGTCGAGCGTCACCTCCGTTGAGGTGGGGATTCGCTTGTTGGTTACCGCCAGTCCGCCTCCGAGGCTTAGGGTCTTCAACTCCAGTTTGCACTTGCCGCTGGTCGAGGTGGCGATTGCAGAGAGCGACTGCGCGGGGGTCACGCGAGCGTACCGACGCTGGCGCACCCACGGTTGCGTGGGATTGAAGTCCAACGGCGCAACCTCGAGTTCTGCCTGGCTGATGTCGCTGCGGCCGAGCATGGGGCGGATCAGTGCAGACTGAGTGCGCAAGAGTGCCTGCGCCGAGGCAATACGCACCTCGCGCGGGTGCGCCCAACCGAAGAGTCCGCGCGAGGAAAACATCCTGAGCAGCGTCGTTGAGGCAGATACGTCGCGCAAGCGACCTAGACTCTCGATGGCCCGGACCTGCAAGAAAGGGAGTTCCGCCGCCGCTCCTTCAGCTTCAGCGAGACGCAATAATTTCTCCCGGGCGCCCGGCTGGTCGTCAGCCGCGAGTTCTTCCAGCGCGAGAGGTACGATCAGCGGGTCGAACACCGTGAGCAGGTCGCCAAGGATATTGGTGATCTCTCGGGATGACGCAGCGGCAATCTGCCGAACCACTCCGTCCTGGTGGAAACGTGACCATGACCTTACGCGCTTAGGCAGTTCGTCGAGGAGCGTAACGGGGCTGAGGCGGCTGAGCAGTCCGACGGTGGCGACGGCGTCGTTCGAGCTGCCCTTGAGCAAGGTGGTTGCCAGATGCTGGACGGAGACTTCGCCGAGCGCCTCGGCAACGTGAATAATGCGATCGCACTCCTCGCGTCGCGTGCAGCGGCTGAACTGGTACACAAACTCCTCGACTGCCGCGCGCGGCGAACTTCGCAGGACTTCGATAAGCCCCGCAGGAATGTGGTCGTCGCGTATGCCGTCCTGGATGAACTCGCGCAGGCGGCTTTCAACGGCAACGCGGGGACGCACGTCGCCTCCGATGACAGGGCGCTTCTCCTCGACCTCGCGCGCGTTCGCCAGCGAGTGTCCGAGCGCCACATAGTCGCGGCGCACCGTGGCTTCCTGGCTCAGGCGCACGAAAGCGGCGGCCATCAGCGGATCGATGATCCGCGAGGACTCGACGAGCAGTTGGGCTGCTGCCGTATCAATGGCGGTCGTGAGCAGCGTGACATCGACTGAGCCGTAGAGATCTGCAATTTCGCTGAGCCCGACGCTTACGCGCTGGCGGGCTTCGTTTTCTGAGCTGCGAATGCAGTCCAGGTACTGGCGCAAGATGAGCACCGGAGTTGAGTAGTCCCCCGAGTGCAGCAGGTCCTCGACATAGCTCCGGATGTTGCGTGCCGGAATGCAATAGGCTTCGGACGATAGCAGTACGTCGCGCTTGCCTTTGTCGGGAACGGCCGCCCAGAACTGACGGTCGAGGATGTCGGCGTGAGTTTCATACGGGAGGCCGGCACGCTCCATTCGCTCTTCGTGAGAGTGAAGCAGCTTGCGAAGCTTTGCGGTCTCGGCGCAGAGTCGTTCCAGCATCTCGCGCACGGCGTTCACGCGGATGTCGCCGCGATCGTAAGCGTCCAGCGCAAACCGGATCGCGAGGTGCTCGGCCAGCTTCAAGATAACCGAGCCGTCGAGTTTCTGGCCGGAATCGACTTGCGCGGCCATGACGACGAGGGCACGACGAAGCGAATCCTCTGTTGATGATGGCAGCTCAGAGATCGTGCGATGCACTTCACCGATGGCCGTCGACTCAAACGTCGTCTGCGCCACGCCCATGCTCTCAAGCACGCGCAGAACCGCTTGGAACTCCATCGACGTGACTGAGGCAGTGCTGGTGTTGCTCGAACCTGCGGAAGCGACAGCAGGAGTGGCCGTGCGTTCCGCTTGCCTTGTCTGGCCCTCTGCGGCGGTGATCAACTGAATGAGCTTGCCCGGGTCCTTCAGCCACTCCTCCGCCCCGTCAAGTTTTCCGATAGCGCGAGCCGCGATCTCCTGCGCGGCGGTCTGTCCATCGTCGGACTGCACGAACCGAATGCTGTTGACCTGTATGCCGGAGTCTGGCGTGAGTGCGCGCCGCAGTTCCCCGAGCAGGTTTACGGCTTTCGCGCTGCTGAAGACACGTGTGAGTTGCTCGAACTCCCCGATGGTGGCCGTGGGAAGGAATTGCAGGCTGGAAATGCCGGCCGCAGAGAGTGTGTTTGCGAAGCCGCGCTCGGCAAGGCCCATTTCAAGCGGCACGCCGTCTACGAGTACCTTGCCCGCAGCTACTCCAAGCAGCAATGCGTTCTGGCCGTCGAGAGCGCCGCGCACCTCGCGCCACGCATTTTCGAACTGCGAACTTGATTGCTTGTGATCGAAGCCGTAGAGCCTGACGTACTTCAGCAGGATGTTAAAGCTGCGGGCAAACGCCTTCGCGGCGGCGAATTGTGGAGACTGCTCCATGCCGTTGGGGAAACGCGGTACTCAGCTGCGCTCTAGCCATCACAAGAGTACTTGTACCGTTTCCAAGCGGCGAGATTACAGAAGGTAGTGACCTAGCGTAGCGGACACTGGCCGTCCGGACACTGCACTTGCGTTCCGCAAATTTGTGCCGTCAGATTCAAACTCTAGCGGCGCAGCTGCTTAGGTTGTGTTACTGCCGATTTGAACTGAGTCTCCTGCGGTCTGTATACTGCTGCCCCTTATGAGAGTCATCGTAATTATTCCGGCTGCCGGACTTGGCACACGCATGGCTGCGCCGTCCGCCACCGCGCAAGGCAAAGTGCCTTCGAAGCAATTCATTGAGCTGGAAGGCGCGCCGATCCTTGTACACACGCTCCGGAAGTTCGCGGCCTGCGACCAGGTAGATGAGATTGTGATCGCACTGCGGAAGGCCGAAGCGGACGCGTTCGAGGCGGAGTTGCAGGCACACAGCATCGGCAAGTCTGTGCGGATTGTTGAAGGTGGCGAGCACCGCCAGGATTCCGTGGCAAATGCGCTCGCGTCGTTGAACGCCTCCGATGAAGACATTGTTCTGGTGCACGACGCCGTGCGACCATTCGTCGAGCACGAGACGATCCTGAACGTGATCGATGCCGTGAAGAAGTATGGCGCCGCCATAGCGGGCGTTCCGGCCATCGACACCATCAAGCAGGTGGAACGCACGGCCGAAGGCGCCTTGATTACCGCAACCATCCCCCGCGAACACATCGTGCAGGCACAGACGCCTCAGGGGTTCCGCTACAGCATCCTGAAGAAGGCGTTTGATGATGCGATCGCGGATGGTTTCATGGGCACAGACGAAGCGTCGCTCCTTGAGCGCGCCGGACAACCGGTGCACGTTGTGATGGGGTCAGCAAGGAACATCAAGATCACGACGCCGGGAGACCTCGGACTTGCAGAGTTTTATGTAGCACAGGAGAGCCGGCGCAAGGCATCCTTGACGGACTGATAACATGCGGTTTGCCGCAGGCTGGCAACTGACCACTGGAGACTGCATTTGAGAATCGGTTACGGTTGGGACTCGCACGAATTCAAGCCGGGCATTCCGCTCAAGATCGGCGGCGTGGAGTTGCCGCACGATCAGGGACTCGCGGGGCACTCTGACGGTGACGTGCTCCTGCATGCGCTCACCGATGCGTTGCTCGGGGCTGTTGCGGCTGGCGATATCGGGGCGTTCTTTCCCCCGAGCGATCCCAGGTGGAAGGGTGCAAATTCCGTCATCTTCCTGGAAGAGGCGATGCGCCACATCGAGCGCGCCGGTTACCGCGTGGTGAATTGCGATACTACGCTGATACTGGCCACCCCGAAGATCGGTCCCCATTCGGCCCGCATACAGCAGCGTGTCGCCGAGTTGTTGAAGGTGCAGCCGTCCGACGTCGGAGTCAAGGCCAAGACTCCGGAAGGCATGGGAACCGACAACGCGGCGATCGCTCATGCAGTGGTTCTGATCGACAAAAAGTAAGCAGCTCAAGGAGCAGTCGTTTTTCCATATGAAGAACACCCTCGTTCTCTGTCTGCTGTTGTCCTTTCTCGTCACTGGTGCCGCTACCCAGCAACTCCCCAACGCCGACTTGTTGAATCAGCCGCCGCGTCCGGCAACAGCAGCGGAGTGTCCGAAGCTGGATGACTGGTCAACGCACACCGAGAAGAGTTGCTATCGCACGACGCCGAGGTATGAGGAAACACTTGCGTATTCTCGCCGGCTGGCGCAGGCCGCGCCGAAGCAGGTGAAGCTCGAAACCTTTGGAAAGACGAGCCAGGGGCGTGACCTCTTCGCGCTCATCGTAAGCAGAGACGGCGTGTTCGAGCCGGAGGCATTGCGCAAGGCGAACCGGCCGATCGTGTACATACAAAACTCCATCCACGCAGGCGAGATGGACGGTAAGGACGCTTCGCTGGCACTCATTCGCGACATCGTCGTTAGGAAGACTCTTGCGGCGCTGATCGATCGCGCGGTGCTGGTCGTGGTGCCCATCTACAATGCCGATGGTCACGAGCGTTTCGGCCCTTACAATCGCATCAATCAGAATGGCCCGCAGGAAATGGGCTGGCGAACGACGGCGAGACAGCTGAATCTGAATCGCGACTACATGAAGGCCGACGCGCCTGAAACGCGAGCGTTCCTGAAATACTGGAACCGTTGGCTGCCCGACTTCTTCGTCGACGACCACGTAACGGACGGTGCGGACTACCAGTACGACATCACTTATTTCCTCGACACCGACCAGAGCTCCCATCCCCCGCTCGGTAGCTGGATCCAAACGACGTTTCGCCCGGAGATGGAGAGGCGCATCAACGCCAGCGGACACCTGATCGGACCCTACATCGATTTCCTGGGACGCACTCCGGATACCGGCATTTCGACTTATCAGAGCCCGCCGCGTTTTGCGACCGGCTACGTCAATCTTCAGAACCGTCCCTCGATGCTGATCGAGATGCACATGCTCAAGGACTATCACACGCGAGTCACCGGAAATTACGAGACCCTGCGAGTGGTGCTTGAGTTGATCAACCGCGATGCCGACCAACTGGTTCGGATTGTGCGTGAGGCCGACCAGGCTACGATTGCCGCCGGACGCGAACATCGCGCTGAATTCCCGCTCGTTCTGGAGCCAACTGGCGAGACAAAGCCGTTCCAATACAAGGGCTACAAGTGGACGGTCGAAAAGAGCGAGATCACAGGGAACGAGTGGGTGCAGTACTCGCAAGACCCGATCGACATCGTCATTCCACAGCAGGTAGGACTCAGGGTGGTGCGATCGGCAACCATTCCGGCGGCGTACATCGTCCCGGCGGAGTGGACGCCCGTCATCGACACCCTTGTGGCACATGGTCTGGAACTGCGGCGCACAACGGCAGCGTGGACCGGAGAGGTTGAGGCATATCGCTGCGAGACTCCCCAATGGCAGCCGCAGCCGTTCGAGGCGCACCATCTCGCGTCGTGGCCGAAGCAGCAGCGGGACGCACAGGGGAACGCGTGTCGGCTTGTGCGCGAGAAGATGAACTTCCCGGCGGGCTCGGTTGTTGTTCCGATGGCTCAGAGAGCGGCGAAGGTCGCGATGCACTTCCTCGAGCCCGCCGGTCCTGATTCGGCGGTCGTGTGGGGATTCTTCGACGGTGCTTTCGAGCAGAAGGAATATGGCGAAGCATACGTTCTTGAGAAACTCGCACGAGACATGATGGCAAAGGACCCGAAGCTCAAACAGGAGTACGATCAGAAGGTAGCTTCCGATCCGTCGTTCACCGGTTATGAGCGGTTGAACTGGTTCTACCAGCGCTCGCCGTGGTGGGACGACCGCATAGGCTTGGTCCCGGTCGGGAGGCTGCAAACGCTGGATGGAGTGCCGGTCGGAAAATAAGCACATCAGCAGACAACTACAGGCACCTGCGTAGGGTGCCTGATTTCTTCCAGCGCGGACAGCCCTTATTTTCCGGCTGTCGCTGCATGCTCGCCGCGAAGCTTCGCTGCGAGGATTCGAACGAGCATCCCGTCAAAGTGTGTTCCGCTCTGAGCTTCTAATTCTCGAAGCGCTTCCGCCTCGCTTTTTGCGGGCGAGAACGCGTGCTCGGAAATCATGTTGACGTAAGTATCGGCCACTCCGATGATGCGCGCACCGAGCGGGATTTCGTCGCCTTTTAGTCCCTCAGGATATCCGCTTCCGTCCACGCGCTCGTGGTGGTGGCGAATGAAAGCTTGCAGGCGCGTGCTTCCCGGCAATGCGCCCACAATGCTGGCGCCCGTCTGGGCGTGCATCTGGAGCAGCTCATACTCTCTTTCGTTTAACAGGCCGGCCTTCGACAACACCTTCTCGGGAACGAGTATCTTGCCGACGTCGTGGACCGTTGCAGCCAGCGTGAGATCGCTTAACTCGTCAGCGGGCAACCCAAGCTCCCGGCCTATCATTCCGGCGTATCGAGCGACATAGTCCCCGTGACCTGAGCCGGTGTCTTCCCGGGCTTCGGACGCGCGGTTGAGAGTCCTGATGCCCGCCAGGAGCGACTCCGCGCCAAGCGCACCATCCGGAGAGCACAGCCGCTTCAGCGTCGCAATCAACTCGTCTATGTATTCCGGACCTGAGTCCTCGCGGTGCAGGAATCCCTCTACATAGGCGAGCAGTTGTTGGTTGTGCACGATGGCGGCAGCCTCGGGACCGTCTTCCTTCACAGCCGAGACGCGATTACCGCCGAAGTGCTTGGACGCATACATCGCGGAGTCTGCGACGCGGATAATCTCGTCCACGGTAGTCGCGTGTATCGGGAAGGTCGCGACGCCAAAGCTGGCGGTCACTTTACGGTCAGCAAGCATCGGGTCTGCGGCGACCCAGAGCCGCAGGCGTTCAGACAGGATGTGGGCCTGGTCCGCGCCGGTTTCCGGCATGAGGATGACAAACTCGTCGCCGCCGTAGCGCGCGACCACGTTCGATTGCCTCGACTTTTGCTCCAGCAGCCTTCCCACTCGCGCCAGCACAAGGTCGCCTTCGAGATGGCCCATCGAGTCGTTCACTTCCTTGAACCTGTCGAGGTCAATGAGCACCACGGAGAACGACCGGCCTGAGCGGGAAGCACGCTTCCACTCCGATTGAAGCGCTTCCATGAAGAAGCGCCGCGTCTTGATGCCGGTGAGCCCGTCGGTGATCGACTGCTGTTGCATCTTCTGGAAGATGAACGCGTTGTGCAGCGCGGTCGCGAGCAAGTCGGCGACGGTCCGCAGCAGCAGGACTTCCTCGTCGCTGAAGGCATCTTCGTTGCGGCTCTCGACGTTGAGCACGCCCAGCAGCATTTCCGAGTACGTCAGCGGCATGCATACCACAGAGGCCGCATCCGCCAGCAGCGCGGGCAGGGTGGTATCCCCGGCGTGCCTTATCAGCACCATCTCGCCCGTGCGCGCGACTTTGCCGAGGATGCCGTTGCCAAGCGGGATGCGGCGTCCGCGCATGCCGCGCACTGTTCCGCCTTCAGCCTTGATCTCGATCTCCTTGGTCGCGTATTCAAGCAGTCCCACTCCCACGTGGTCGAAACGGAAGTTCTTCTCGATGCCGCCAACGATTTCGGCCAGCATCTGCTCCGCGTCCTGGCTGGAGATGGCGGTCTTCGAGATGCTGTTGAGGAACTCGAGGTACCGCGACCGCTCCTGCTCACCGGCGAAGAGGCGTGCATTCTCCATCGCCACGGCGAGTTGACCGGCGGCCGTCTGGAGCAACTCGAGATCGCGCTGTTCGTACACGAACTCGCGCTCAAAATGCATCGCCGCCATCACCCCGGTTGGCCTGCCGCCCATTCGTATAGGTACGCCGGCGTACGACTTCGCCAAGCTACTGTGCTCCAGGCCCGTGCGCTTGCGGAAGGCGTCGATCTCCGAGCGTATAAGGAGCGGCTGCCCGGTTCGCAGGATGTGTTCGGTCAGGGCGTTCGTCAGCTTGCGCGAGCGCTTAGGCTGCACTTCTCCCTCGCGGACCTCGAATTCGAAATGCAATTCGCCGTCGCTCTCGAACGCGATGTAGAAGGTGCCGGTGTCGAACAGCTTGCCGAGTTCGGCGTGTATGGCGCGGAGCACGTCGTCAGGATCGAGGTGGGAGCTGACAACCTGCCCGATCTGCGTCAGCAACTCATATTCCTTCGTCCGCCGTTGCGCCTGCTGCACGAGGATGTGGTTTTCCAGCGTCGTGCCGATTTGCATGGCCACCGCCAGCAGCAGCCGCAGCTGGCCGGTGCTGAACGGTCGGTCGTCGACATGAGGAATGATCAGCACGCCCACCTTGCTGTTGCGCGTTTGCAGGCTGACAGCCGTGAGTGCACGGATGCCCCTGGCGAAAAGAGCAGACTTCAGTTGCTCAGAAACTTCAACGCCGCGCAGCAGTATCGGGTCGGACAGCGTGGGGAGGTCGCGAAAGGTCGCCAGCCCGCCACGACGGTATGCGAGTTCGCCGAGGATTTCAACGATCTGCCGTTGCTCGAGTTCGGCGAGGAACTCATCCGTGTATCCGCTCTGGACGGAGGGTAACAGGCCGCGCCACTCGTCAAGCGTGCAGAGCATGCCGCGCTCAGTCTTGATTAACCGCAACACGCGCTCGAGCATCTTGCGCAGCGCTGGAGCAAGATCATCCGGCGTTAGCAGCGAGCGGTTATCCACGTCGAGCGTCGAGAAGACCAGCGCGTTGTCCTGCATGGTCCGGCGCTCGTTCTCGAACATGACCATCACCATCGAGAGCCCCAGCAGCAATCGGGGCAAGGGGCCGACCCATGTGGCCGCCGATGAGAGCCACTGCGGCAAAAGCTCATGGAACTGCTGCGCCGAAAGCAGCCCTGCCCAGATGCACAGTGCCGCAGCAAGGAGTCGCATCCCGAGTGATTCGCGTATCTTCCCGGCGCGGTAAAAGGTTCCAGCGGCATAGACCATCAGGGCCGCGATACCTACGTCTATGCTCACGCGGGCCGGCAGAGGGGAGCCGGAATGTTGGTAGTTCCACACCGTCCACGCGACACCCGCCACCAGCAGGGCGCCGTCGGACCAATGCAGCCGGAAATCCTGGAAGATCGCGCGACTCGACGCGACGAGCGCAAGCGCAGTCAGGACGAGCAGTACCTGCGACACCGCAAGCGCCGCAGGTGAGCCGTTGGAGAGATGGACGTAAGTCGCGAGAGCGTGGCCGAAGTAGCAACCCCACGCGGCCTGCCAGAGGCGCACGAGCGGGTCGCCGATGCCGGTCTTCAGGTATGCGAGGACGAGCAGGAACACGAGGGCGACGCCCCCGGGAATGATCACCAGACTTGCAGAAGTGCTATCCATCGATTACCGGTTTCAGCGCGCTGGGGGTGGGCGCGGCGGGACGTCTAAGTAGCTGAACTATATGTTTAGCAGGAAGTTGCGTCAATCAAGAGAATCGCCCAGAAGTGCGTGTACGGGCGACGGATGGACCGCGCCCCGCCTACAGGTGCTTGCTATACTCAGTGGTTATGCTACGAGTCCGATTCGCGCCGTCTCCCACTGGGTTTCTACACGTGGGCAGCGCACGCACCTTTATATTCAATTGGTTATACGCCCGTCGCAATGGCGGGACGATGATCCTGCGCCTCGACGATACCGATGTGGGGCGAAATACCGAGGCTTCCGTAAACTCCATCTTCGACGGGCTTCGGTGGCTGGGACTGAACTGGGATGAGGAATACAAGCAGTCCGAGCGGCTAGCCCTGCACCAGGGCTTGGCCGAGGCCATGCTCCAGAAAGGGATGGCGTACCGCGACTTTACGCCCGCTCACGCGGAGGACGCGGAGAAGTCGGGTGCCCACGGCACGTGGCTCTTCAACGCCGACATGCGGAACCTATCACGCGAGGAGAGTGATCGCCGCGCTTCGGCTGGCGAGCCGTTCGCGTTGCGCTTCCGTGTACCGCGCGAGACCCGCGAGGAAGTCCGCTTCGTGGACGCCGTCTATGGCGAGCAGGCGAAGGCCACCGCAGACATCGAGGACTTCGCTCTCCTTCGCAGCGACGGGATGCCGACGTACCATCTGGCTTCTTGTGCCGACGACGTGGACATCAAGATCAGCCACATCATCCGCGGTCAGGACCATCTGACAAACACGTTCAAACACGTGCTCATTTTCGAGGCCGCCGGAGCGCCGCCGCCGCAGTTTGCGCATCTTCCGCTGCTGGTTGCGCCCGATGGGACAAAGCTTTCCAAACGCAAACACGGTCCGGTAGTGAGCGTGACCACCTACCGGGACGCGGGCTTCCTGCCGGAGGCATTCATCAATTTCCTCTGCCTGCTCGGCTGGAATCCAAAAGACGAGCGGACCTTCATGACTCTGAAGGAGTTGACGGAGGCATTTGCGCTCGAGGGCATCAACCGCGCAAACGCCGTGATCAACTTC
>Ga0196976_1000865_pt1 | contig 16473 bp, 14 predicted proteins | sample S3v_513CmetaG_FD_148644 | JGI IMG/M metagenome (GOLD analysis project Ga0196976, IMG submission 148644) | Soil microbial communities from Anza Borrego desert, Southern California, United States - S3+v_5-13C | ecosystem: Environmental > Terrestrial > Soil > Desert | place: USA: California...
ATGCCCGACATACCGCCCATGCCCGACATACCAGACATGCCGCCCATGCCCGACATGCCGCTCATGCCGCCCATACCGGACATGCCCGACATGCCCTGGGCATTGGCAACCGACGCCAGAGCGAACGTGCCAGCCACAGCAGCGATGATGGCAGCAGCGCGCATATGCTTCCTCATAACAAGGCCTCCGTTTGTTTTGTGTTTTGCCGTAACCGAGAGTTGATTCGCGTAACGTATGTTTTGTTTAAGACTGTCGGCACTCTTGAACACTCCCCAGCCGACCCTCGCCGCTCTTAATGCTTCAAGCGTCTTGATGCGGCCAGTTAGAAGGGGGGAGGGATCGGGCATCGACCTCAGCCGTGCCAATGCCGGATATCGTACTTCCCGGACATGCCCGGGAGGGTGAACGGGCTATACCAATTCCCCTGATCCTTCACGGTCTTCTCGACACTGGCCGGATAAGGCGCGTCGATGCCCTTGAGGGCGCGTTCGTACCAAGCCGCGTCCTTCTTCACAGTGGTGATCGCCGGAGCCCCAAGCGGGCGGTGGTTCGGGGTCAGGCCGGCAATGGGGTAGGACGAAGCGTCAGCGGCCTGTGCAACCGCGCCGATCATCGCCAAACCCAGGGCCACTGCGGACACAAAAGCTATTTTTCGCATCGTTTCCTCGCCGCTGTATGAACATTCTTGCGCTTGTGGCCCGTTAGGGGTGGCAAGCATTGCTCTCTAATAGGCCCTAACTTTCATAAGGGTATTAACAGAGGGGTTCGGGCGGTGTCAACCGGAGGGCGAGAAACCATTTGTGCCGCAACAGAATACTGGGATATGCCGACCCGATTTTCGCGGAAATGGTGCGGTGCAAGAAAGTGCCGAGGGGTCTGTCGGGGTGGTGATCAAAAGCTTTTGGCGGAAGAGGGGGAGCAGGCGTCGTGGAACAGTTGACCAGGCCAATGATATGGCACCGCTACAACAGGCTAACCCGTTGTCGTTTCAAGATAATATATTTTAAGCCAGATGTTGGCTGGCGGCAGTTCCCGGCCCGGCGACTTTGCGATAATGGACGTTCCGATGATTGCTGCGCTTGCGAAATGAAGACGGGGAATGCCTCCCCGTCTTGGCAAGAATCTCATTTTTTCGAAGATCTCAACGGATGGAGCGCCGGGGGAGAAAAATTGTCGCAGGTCGTGCGCCTCAACTCTTTGAGCCAAAATGGATAAACACCGCTGAAAAAGAAGAAAAAATTTAGCGGAATGTTTTCTATATTTTCACCCCCCGCGGGATTGATGGGGCGATGCTGTGATACGGGCGGCGGTTTGACGGCCGCAAAGGGCGAATTGATCGATAAAGTCTAGTTTTCAACAGGGGAATGGTGCAAAAAAAATACCGCCGGACTCGAAGGTCGGCGGTTTGTGTATTGGAGTCGATGGGGGGGGCAGAATGCCGGACCCTAAAAAGTTAAAAGCCGGCAGTGGATGCCGGCTTTAACTTCAGCGAATGGTCGGAGAGAGAGGATTCGAACCTCCGGCCCCTGCCTCCCGAAAGCAGTGCTCTACCAGGCTGAGCTACTCTCCGTCCCGTTCGCGGAGCGCTTATGTAGCGGTATCGAAGCGCTTCCGCAAGCCCTATTTCGCGTTCGCCTTAATATTCTCGATCGATGACGAAGTCGATGACGTCCAACATCGCCCGTTTGGTTGCCGAATCCGCGAAATGGCCGAGCGCGTCACGCGCAATGGCGCCGTAGTACCGCGCCCGCTCTACGGTGTCGCGTAGCGCATTGTGGTGAACGAGCAGTTCCTGGGCGTGCTCCAGGTCGGCGTCGGTCTGCTCCATGTCCTCCAGGCAGCGCCGCCAGAAGTCGCGCTCCTCCTCGGTGCCGCGCTGGATGGCCAGCACCACGGGCAAGGTGATCTTGCCTTCGCGAAAATCGTCGCCGACCGTTTTGCCGAGCCGCGCCTGGAAGGCCGAGTAATCCAGCACGTCGTCCACCAGCTGGAAGGCGGCGCCGAGGTTCATGCCAAACTTGCGTAGCGCCTCCTCCTCCGTCTTCGGGCGGTCGGCGACCACCGCGCCCAGTTGACAGGCGGCGGCGAACAGCTCGGCCGTTTTCGCCGTGATAACCTCGAGATAGGCCTGTTCGCTGGTTTCGGTGTCGTTGGAGGTGGACAACTGGAGGACCTCGCCTTCAGCCAGCACCGCCGAGGCCTGCGACATGATGCGCAGTACGTCGAGCGATCCGTCGTCCACCATCAACAGGAAGGCGCGGCTGAACAGGAAATCACCCACTAGCACGCTGGCCTTGTTGCCGAAAACGGCGTTGGCCGAGGCCATGCCTCGGCGCAGGTCGCTTTCATCGACCACGTCATCGTGGAGCAGGGTGGCTGTGTGGATGAACTCCACCGCCGCCGCCAGACCCCGATGCCGCTCGCCGGAATAGCCGCAGAGCTTGGCCGATGCCAGGGTGAGAACGGGACGCAGCCGTTTGCCGCCCGCGGTGATGATGTATCCCGCCAACTGCGGGATCAGATCGACCGACGAGTGCATCCGCTGGATGATAATGTCGTTCACCGCCTTCAGGTCGTCAGCGACCAGCGATGTCAGATCGTCCAGCGGCGTCGAGGCGGGCTTGCGCCGGCTCGGATCGAGATTGGTGACGACCGCCAACTCCGTGCTCCAACAATGATTGACGCGGCTGTTGAGGACAGCGAGCATACCCTGTGACTGGTTCCGGTCAAGCCGCTTGCCTCGCCTTATGGAATATGAAGGAACTCCTACGTACTACCGATGCGGTTCTCCTCTCCTGGGTGATGGCGTTGTTGGCCGACGCCCGCATCGAAATCATGGTGTTCGATCTGCATACGTCCATCCTCGAAGGCTCCATCGGTGCCATTCCGCGGCGGCTTGCCGTGGCCGAGGCGGATTATGAGCCCGCCCGACGCATCCTGATCGAGGCCGGGGTGAGCCTGCCCGCGCCATGACCTCCCTGGACATCACCCACGACACGCTTTTAGGCGGCCGCGTGCGACTCGCCCAACCGCGCCGGGGCTACCGCGCCGCCGTCGATCCGGTGCTGCTGGCCGCCGCCGTCCCGGCCCAGGCCGGGGAGCGGGTGCTCGACCTTGGCTGTGGAGTCGGCGCGGCGGCCCTGTGCCTGGCCGCCCGCGTTCCCGGCACCTCGCTGGTCGGGCTGGAGATGCAGTCCGACCTTGCCGAGCTTGGGCGCCGCAACGCGGCGGACAGCGGCTTTGGCGACAGGGTGGCGATCATGACCGGCGACCTGCTGCGCCCGCCGGCCCTGGGGAGCTTCGACCGGGTCATGGCCAATCCCCCTTATCTGCGCCCCGGTGCCCATACCGCGCCGCCGGTCGATGGCCGGGCGATGGCCCATGGCGAGGGCGAGGCCCGGCTGGCGGACTGGATCGCGGCCGCGCGCCGGCTGCTTAAAAACAAGGGCTGGTTCACGATCATCCACCGCGCCGATCGCCTTGACGAGATCGTGGCGTTGTTGCACCGGGAGCGGTTCGGCTCGCTGATTCTGTTTCCCCTGTGGCCCCGTGCCGGCGAGGAGGCGCGCCGAGTCGTCGTCAGCGCCCGCAAAGGGGGGCGGGGGCCGGCGACGCTGGCGGCCGGGTTGACTCTGCACGGGGAGGGCAACGCCTACACGCCCCGAGCCGAGGCGGTGCTGCGCGACGCGGCACCTTTGCTGTGGTAAGGTGGGGGCTTGCCCCGACGTCGCCACGACTATCTTAAGAGTATGCTGGAAGCCATCACCGCACGCCTGCCGTTCACCCCCAAGCCGCCCCTGGTTTCGGTCGTTCGCCTGCATGGTGTCATCGGCCAAGCCGGCCGTTTCGGGTCGGGTCTCTCCCTGACCGGGGTGGCCGGGCTGCTGGAGCGCGCCTTTGCCCCGGCCAAGCAGGCCGCCGTCGCCCTGGTGGTGAATTCGCCCGGGGGCTCGCCGGTCCAGTCTTCGCTGATCGCGCGGCGCATCCGCGATTTAGCGGCGGAGAAGAAGGTGCCGGTGATCGCCTTCACTGAGGATGTCGCCGCTTCGGGCGGCTATTGGCTGGCTTGCGCGGCGGATGAGATTTGGGCCGACGAATCCTCCCTCATCGGCTCGATCGGCGTGCTGTTCTCCGGCTTTGGTTTTCACGACTTCATCCAGCGTCATGGTGTCGAGCGCCGCCTGTTCACCTCGGGCGAGCGCAAGGCGATGCTGGACCCCTTTCTGCCCCAGCGCGAGGAGGACGTGGCCCACCTGCGCGCCATCCAGGACGACATTCACGAGGCGTTCAAGGCCATGGTCCGCGACCGTCGCGCCGGGCGCCTGAAGGGGGACGAGAATGTGCTGTTCTCCGGCGAGTTCTGGGCTGGGCGCAAGGCATTGGGGTTCGGGTTGGTGGATGGCATCGGCGATCCGCGCACCGTCCTGCGTCGACGCTTCGGCGACAAGGTGCGGCTGCGGTTGGTGGAGGGGCAGCGCGGTTGGCTGCGCCGGCGCCTGCGAATGACGGCACGGCCGGCGGGACATGGTTTGGCTGGCGAGGCTGCCGGTGCTGTCCTGACCGCGTTGGAGGAGCGAGCCCTGTGGGGGCGCTTCGGGCTGTAATCGGCGTTTTTCCGCTTTGGCCGGGAGGGGTGGTTATGACACTCTGCGGCCATGCTCAGCTTTCCCAAGCTCGTCACGCTGATTGTGGTCATCGCCGCCGTCTGGTTCGGCCTGCGCTGGCTGTCCCGCGTCGAGCGGGTGCGCAAGCAGGAGGGGCCGAAGGTAGCGCGATCCGCTACCCGCCCGCCGGCGCAGGCCGAGGACCTGGAGAAATGCCCGCGCTGCACCACCTGGGTGTCGGCCGATTCCGGTCCCTGCGGACGGCCGGACTGTCCCTACGGGCGGTGACCTCACCGCGACGGATTCGCGCAAGAATGTATCAGTTCCATCGCTTGATTCCCGAACAATGCCCGCGTATGGTGCATCGCGTTGCAACATAATATTAATGTGACCAAAGCCATGGCGTCCTCCGATGTCGCGAAGCCCTTGTCTTTTCAGGGGCTGATCCTCAAGCTCCAGAACTATTGGGCCGAGCAAGGCTGCGTCATCCTCCAGCCCTACGACATGGAGGTCGGCGCCGGCACCTTTCACCCCGCCACCACGTTGCGCGCGCTGGGGCCGGACGCGTGGAAGGCCGCCTACGTTCAGCCCTCGCGCCGGCCCAAGGACGGTCGCTATGGCGAGAACCCGAATCGCCTGCAGCACTATTACCAGTATCAGGTGATCTTGAAGCCTTCGCCGGCCAACGTGCAGGAACTTTACCTGGACAGCCTGCGCCACCTCGGCATCAACCCGGACCTTCACGACATTCGCTTCGTCGAGGACGACTGGGAAAGCCCGACCTTGGGCGCCTGGGGGCTGGGCTGGGAGGTGTGGTGCGACGGCATGGAGGTGACGCAGTTCACCTATTTTCAGCAGGTGGGTGGCATCGAGTGCGATCCGGTATCGGCCGAGATCACTTACGGCCTGGAGCGTCTGGCCATGTACGTCCAGGGCGTGGAGAACGTCTATGATCTGGACTTCAACGGCCACGGCGTGAAGTACCGCGACGTGTTCCACCGCGCCGAGCGGGAATACTCCGCCTACAACTTCGAGCACGCCAATACCGACAAGCTGTTGGAGCACTTCAAGGACGCCGAGGCCGAGTGTCAGGCGCTTCTGGACAAGGGCGTGGCGCTGCCCGCCTACGATCAGTGCATCAAGGCCAGCCATATGTTCAATCTACTGGATGCCCGCGGCGTTATCAGCGTGGTCGAGCGCGCCGCCTACATCGGCCGCGTCCGCGCTCTCGCCAAGGCCTGCTGCGAAGCTTGGCTCGCCGGGTCGCGCTGACGGCCCTCCCGCTGGAACACGAAGACGCGAAGAACGCCCGGAAAGAAGCCATGTCCGAACTCCTTCTCGAACTCTTCTCCGAGGACATTCCGGCGCGCATGCAGGCGCGGGCCGCTGGTGACCTGAAGAAGCTGGTCACCGACCGCCTGACCGCCGCCGGCCTCACCTTCTCCCGCGCCGAGGCCCACTCGACTCCGCGCCGTCTGGCGTTGGTGGTCGACGGGTTGCCCGCCCGCCAGCCGGACGTGAAAGAGGAGAAGAAGGGGCCGCGAGTCGGTTCGCCCGAACAGGCCGTCCAGGGCTTCCTCAAGGCCGCCGGGCTGGAAAGCCTGGAACAGTGCGAGCAGCGTGATACCGGCAAAGGCGTGTTCTGGTTCGCGGTGGCCGAGAGGAAGGGCCGCGCCACGGCCGAGGTGCTGTCGGAGATCGCCCTTGCCGCCATGGCCGAGCTGCCGTGGCCGAAGTCGATGCGCTGGGGTTCGTCGGCGGTGCGCTGGGTACGCCCGCTGCACTCCATTCTGGCGGTGTTCGACGGCAAGCCGCTGGCCGGTCAGTTCGAGCCCGGTGGCGGCATGCCGGCACTGGCGTTCGGCAACACCACCCGTGGCCATCGTTTCCTGGCATCGGAGCCGTTCGGTGTCGAGTCGTTCGCCGACTATGCCGAGAAACTGCGCAAGGCCCATGTCATCCTCGATCGTGAGGAGCGCAAGAAGCGCATCGCCGAGGACGCCGCCGCGCTTGCCGCCAAGGAGGGATTGACCGTCGCCCCCGACGACGGCCTGCTGGAGGAAGTTTGCGGTCTGGTCGAGTGGCCGGTGGTGCTGGTCGGCGCCATCGACGAGAAGTTCATGGACGTGCCGCCGGAGGTGCTGATCACCTCCATGCGCACGCATCAGAAGTATTTCGCCCTGACCAAGGCCGATGGCGCCATGGCGCCCCGATTCGTCGTGGTCGCCAACATGGTGACCCAGGACGGCGGCAAGGCGGTGACGGCCGGTAACGAGCGCGTGCTGCGCGCCCGCCTGTCCGATGCCAAGTTCTTCTGGGATCTCGATCGCAAGACCAGGCTGGAAGAGCGCGTCCCGGCGCTGGCCGATATCACTTTCCACGCCAAGCTGGGTACGGTGGCCGAGAAGGTGGCGCGAGTCGCGGCATTGGCCGCCGAGATCGCCGGCAAGGTGCCGGGCGCCGACTCGGATCAGGCCCGCACCGCCGCCACCCTGGCGAAGGCGGACCTCGTCACCGGCGTAGTCGGCGAGTTCCCCGAGCTTCAGGGCGTCATGGGCCGCTACTACGCGCTGGGCGAGGGCGAGAAGCCGGCGGTGGCCGAGGCCATCGCCGACCATTACAGCCCGCTCGGTCCCAACGACCGCTGTCCGACGGCGCCGGTGTCGGTGGCGGTGGCGCTGGCCGACAAGATCGACACCCTGGTCGGCTTCTTCGCCATCGACGAAAAGCCCACCGGCTCCAAGGACCCCTACGCGCTGCGCCGCGCGGCGCTGGGGGGGATTCGGTTGGTGGTCGAGAACGGTCTGCGTCTGTCGCTGATCGACGTGTTCCGCACCGCCCACCGCCTCTACGCTGTCGCTGGTCTGGCGACCGCCGATGAGGTGGCCCGCCAGCTTCTCGACTTCTTCGCCGACCGCCTGAAGGTGGTGCTGCGCGACAAGGGCGTGCGCCATGATCTGGTGGACGCCGTGTTCGCGCTGGGCGGCGAGGACGACCTGAACCGTTTGCTGGCCCGAGTGGCCGCGCTTCAGGGCTTCCTGGGTACCGACGACGGTGCCAACCTGCTGACCGCCTACCGCCGCGCCTCGAACATCGTGCGAATCGAGGAGAAGAAGGACGGCAAGACCTACGCCGACGCGCCGAACGCCGCTCTCCTCCAGCAGGATGAGGAAAAGGCCCTGGCGGCGGCGTTGGCCGAGGTCGAGCAGGCGGCCAAGCCCCGGCTGGACGCCGAGGACTTCGCCGGCGGCATGGCCGCGCTCGCCAAGTTGCGCGTACCGGTCGACGCCTTCTTCGACAAGGTGACGGTGAATGCCGACGACTCGGGCCTACGGGCCAACCGTCTCAAGCTGCTGAGCCAGATCCGCGCCACCTTGAATGCGGTGGCCGATTTTTCGCGAATCGAGGGATAGTCTCGATCCGCAGAGTGCGCATAACGACAACGCGTATGTGGGGGAGTCACCATGGGCAGCCAGGGCGCAACCAAGTGGGTCTACAGCTTCGGTGACGGCAAGGCGGAAGGCCGCGCCGAGATGAAGAACCTGCTCGGCGGCAAAGGAGCCAACCTTGCCGAGATGAGCAGTCTGGGGCTGCCGGTTCCGCCGGGCTTCACCATCACCACCGAACTGTGCACCTATTTCTATGCCCAAGGTCGGACCTACCCGGCCGATCTGACGGCGCAGGTCGAGGCGGCTCTGGCCAGCGTGGAAGGGATCATGGACGCCAAGTTCGGCGACGTGAACAACCCGCTCCTGGTGTCGGTCCGCTCCGGCGCCCGCGCTTCGATGCCCGGCATGATGGATACGGTCCTGAACCTGGGCCTCAATGACGTGACCGTGCTGGGGCTGGTCAAGCGCTCCGGCGACGCCCGATTCGCCTACGACAGCTATCGCCGCTTCATTCAGATGTACGGCAACGTCGTGCTGGACGTGGACCATCACCACTTCGAGGAAATCCTCGAACACCACAAGCGCGACCGGATCCTCAATCTCGACACCGAACTGACCGCCGAAGATTGGCAGGCGGTGATCGAGGGCTACAAGAAGGTGGTCGAGGACGAGTTGGGCAGGCCGTTCCCGCAAGACCCGGCGGAGCAGCTTTGGGGCGCCATCGGCGCGGTATTCGGTTCATGGATGAATCAGCGCGCCATCACCTATCGCAAGCTGCACGACATTCCGGCCGACTGGGGTACGGCGGTCAACGTCCAGGCCATGGTGTTCGGCAACATGGGCAGCGACTGTGCCACCGGCGTGGCCTTCACCCGCAACCCGTCGACCGGCGAGAACCAGTTCTACGGCGAGTATCTGGTGAACGCCCAGGGTGAGGACGTGGTGGCCGGCATTCGCACGCCGCAGCATTTGACCATCGTCGGCAAGCACGCCAACAAATCGACCCTGCCGGCCATGGAAGAGGTCATGCCGGAGGTGTTCAACCAGTTGAACGAGGTGCGCCTGAGGCTGGAGCGGCACTACCGCGATATGCAGGACATCGAGTTCACGGTGCAGCAGAACAAGCTGTTCATGCTGCAGACCCGCACCGGCAAGCGCACCGCCGCCGCCGCGCTGAAGATCGCCGTGGACCTGTGTGCCGAAGAGGTGATCGATCACGCGGAGGCGGTGAAGCGAATCGATCCGGCCTCGCTGGATCAACTGCTGCATCCTACGCTCGACCCCAAGGCCGAAAAGAAGGTGGTCGCGCGCGGCCTGCCGGCATCGCCGGGGGCGGCATCCGGCCGGGTGGTGTTTTCGGCAGACGAGGCCGAGGCCAAGGCCGGCATCGGCGAGGCGGTGATCCTCTGCCGGATCGAAACCTCGCCGGAAGATATCCACGGCATGCACGCCGCCAGGGGCATTCTGACGACTCGCGGCGGCATGACCAGCCACGCGGCGGTGGTGGCCCGCGGCATGGGCCGCGCCTGCGTCGCCGGTGCCGGTGATCTGCGAATCGACTACGCCGCCCAGACCATAACCGTGCGGGGCACGGTGGTGAAGGCCGGTGACATCGTTACCATCGATGGTTCCACCGGCGAGGTCATGCTGGGCGAGGTGCCGACCATTCAGCCCGAGTTGTCGGGAGACTTCGCCACGCTGATGGCCTGGGCCGATTCGTTGCGTCGCATGAAGGTGCGCACCAACGCCGAGACGCCGCTGGACGCCCGCACGGCCCGCAAGTTCGGTTGCGAGGGCATTGGCCTCTGCCGCACCGAGCACATGTTCTTCGACGCCGAGCGCATCATCGTCATGCGCGAGATGATTCTGGCGGAGAGCGAAGCTGGCCGCCGTGCCGCGCTCGCCAAGCTGGAGCCGATGCAGCGCCGCGATTTCGTCGAGCTGTTCACCATCATGAAGGGCCTGCCCGTCACGATTCGCCTGCTCGACCCGCCGCTGCACGAATTTCTGCCCAACTCGGATGCCGAAGTGGCCGATGTCGCCAAGGCGGCGGGCACCGACGTGCTGCGGGTGCGCCAGCGCTCGGCGCAATTGCACGAATCGAATCCGATGCTGGGCCTGCGCGGCTGCCGACTCGGTATCACCTATCCCGAAATTTACGAGATGCAGGCCCACGCCATTTTCGAGGCGGTGGTCGAGGTTGCCAGGAGCACGGGTGACACGGTGGTTCCCGAGGTGATGATCCCGCTGGTCGGCACCAAGAAGGAGTTGGATATCCTCAAGGCGCTGGTCGACAAGGTGGCGCAGCAGGTGATGGCGTCGTCGGGGCATAAATTCGAGTACATGGTCGGCACCATGATCGAGTTGCCGCGCGCCGCGCTGCGCGCCGGCGACATCGCCGAGTCGGCCCAGTTTTTCAGCTTTGGTACCAACGATCTGACGCAGACGACGTTGGGGATCAGTCGCGACGATGCCGGTTCCTTCCTGCCGGAATACCAGCGTACCGGCATCTGGGAGCACGACCCGTTCGCCACCTTGGACACCGAAGGTGTCGGCGAACTGGTGGCCATCGCCGCCACGCGGGGCCGCGAGGCCCGTCCGGGGATCAAGCTTGGGATTTGCGGTGAGCACGGTGGCGATCCGGCCTCGATTTCGTTCTGTGAGAAGGTGGGACTGGACTACGTATCGTGCTCGCCCTATCGCGTGCCGATCGCCCGCCTGGCCGCCGCCCAGGCAGCCCTGTCGTCCGACACGGTGAAGCGGGACTGACCACGTTTTGAGGAGAGCAGGGGCAAGCGCCTTGGTCTGTCAGGTTTAACGGGGCGTGGGTAACGGAAGCGATTATCCGCGACCTGTATGAGGCGTCCATGAATCTCGAAGCTCTGCGCGCGGCTTTGGCGCGCGGCGAAAAGGGGGCTCTGGCCCGGACTTTGGCGCGTCTGGAAAGCGACTCGGAGCATTCCGACGTCATGGCGTTGCTCGACACGGCATATGCCGAGCCAGTCGCCCAGGTCATCGGCCTGACCGGCCCACCCGGTGTCGGCAAGTCCACGCTGACCGGCGCTCTTATTACCACCCTGCGCGCCGCCGGGCGCACCGTGGCGGTGATTGCGGTGGATCCGTCCTCGCGCCGCTCGGGCGGGGCGCTGCTCGGCGACCGCGTCCGGTTGGCGACCGACCCGGAGGACGCTGGCATCTTTGTGCGCTCGATGGCCGCCCGCGACCGACTCGGTGGTTTGGCCGAACTCACCGTTTCGGCCATGGTACTGATGCGCGCCCTGTTCGACGTGGTGCTGATCGAGACCGTTGGCGTCGGCCAGTCGGAAACCGATGTGGCCGGGGCGGCGGACACTGTGGTGTTCTGCGTCCAACCCGGTTCCGGCGACTCGCTGCAATTCATGAAAGCGGGAATCGTCGAGATCCCTCACGTCATCGCCATCACCAAGGCCGACATGGGAGCCGCCGCCCGGCGGGCGCGGGCCGATGTGCAGGGTGCCCTTGGGCTGGCCGAATCCGGCGAGAACGGCTGGGCCGTGCCGGTATTGATGTTGTCGGCGACTCGCAAGGAGGGGGTGGAGGAACTGGTGGCCGAGTGCGATCGGCACTTCGCCACCCTGAAGGGGCGGGGGCGTCTGGTCGGCCAGCGTCGGGCACAGGCCGAGGCGTGGCTGGAGGAGGCGGTGCGTGACCGCTACGGCCGCGAAGGACTGAAGCGCGCCGGCTCGCTGACGCTGGCGGCGGGCGAGTCGCCCTTCGCGCGGCTCAAGGGGGTGGCGGCGGGCTTGGGTGCCTAGGTCCAATACCGTTCAGTGACTTTTCGCCTAAAGCGGGGTGATGGGGCGCTTTGGCGGGGCGGGCGCTGTTGAGGGTGGTGTGCCGGAGGGCCCGCCCACGAAATCGAAGCGCCCTTGCCCCGGCTCAGTGGCCCCTGTCTCAGCGAGCATGTGTTGCGGGGCGTTTTGGCCCGTGTGCTCCCGGTCGATCTGGACGATGAGGTGTTGCGCCAGACCGGCCGGCAGAATGCCCGCGCCCGCCAGTTGCTGCCGCGCGTCGCCGTCTCCTGCATCATGGCGCTGACGCTGTATGCCCACGCCTCCTACGAGGCCGTACTGTGGAAATTGGGCGAAGGCGCTTACGCCGGCTGCGCTGGGACGGGGTGGCCGTGGGCTTGGTCTGCAAGCCGGCGCCTCGCCCAGGCGCGGGGCCGCCTGGGCGAGGCGCCGTTGCGCGAGCTGTTCCGCCGTGTCGCCCGATCGCTGGCCGCATCCGGCACGCCGGGCGCGTGGTATCGGCAATGGCGGCTGGCCAGCTTCGATGGCACCACGCTGGCCCTGGCCGATCTGCCAGCGGTCGAGCACCACTTCGGCCGGTCGGTGGCCGCGCGCGACCAGCGACTTTCCCCAGTTGCGCTTGCTGGTGTTGCTGGAAACCGGCACCCACGCCTTCCTCGGCACGGTCGGGATCATTCGCCGCAACCTTCCCTTCCACGCCGCTTTTCCCCCTGACGGCCGACGACGGATGGAGGAGGCCCTCCGGCTCGACATCCCCGGCCAGCCAGCCGACCGCAGTCGGGGGGGGGCGTCACCGCCCGCCCACCGTCAAACGCAAGATGAGCAATTATCCCCCGATCCCGCGCCCAGCGATCCTCGCCACCCCGGCAAACCCTCAAGTATGCCGAGTGTGGTCTCATCGTATGTCGCTGAACGGTATTGGAGCTAATCGTCGAACAGTTCGACCTTGCCCTCAACCTTGACCCGGTTGAGCCGGTTCATGAACCGCATCTCGCGGTTGGCGGTGGCGGTCATGGAGTCGCGCTGCAACAGCCGGCGAAAGGCGCGGCCGGTGGCGGGGAAAAAGTTAACCCGGCGGGGCAGGATGCCACCCAGGTCCTGGCCCACCAGCGTCACCCCTTCACGGCGGAGATAATCGATGGCGAACATGGCGTTGGTGGCGCCGACGTCCAGCGACGACTCGATAACGCGGGCGCCGCCGAACAGCTTCGCCTCCAAGCACTCGCGCCGACCGCCGGACTTGAGGATATCGTTGATCAACCGCTCCATCGCGACCGCGCCGTAGCGGGTAGCGGGACCGAGCGCGGTATCGTCATGCTCCCCCGGCACTCCCGGAAGCAGGAAGTGATTCATGCCGCCGACCCGGGTCACGGGGTCGAAGATGCAGGCCGCCACGCAAGACCCCAGCGTGGTCACCAACATGGCGTTGGGATCGCTGGATACTCGATGGTGACCAAGGATGACGTTCAGGGATTTGGCGGCATAGCCAGTGGTGACGAAGCCGCCTTTCCTGCCGTCCCGTGTCGTGTTGTCCGCGCGCACCGGCGCCGCCATGCTGTCCAGGGGCGCCATGACATAGCCCTCCTCGCCGTCATTGAGGTTAAGGTCGGTCTAGTTTTATAATAATTGGGAACGTGATTGAGGAAAAGATTGTCAATGCGGTGATATGAAGAACTTGGGAGTTTCGGAAGGACGTCAAAGAGGCCGGATCCAGGTGGCGTCACCCCCCTTAGCGGTCTTCCGCACCTTGACCAATACCCGCAGGCCAGCCATCCATTGGCCTGGATGCCATCGTCGAACGACAGGACGTTGTTCTGATCGAAACGGGGCGGCGCGTAGGATCTTGTGCAGCGCCACGCGCGGGTTCAAGCTTCGACCGGCCAGTCTCCGGCTTCGCTCCGGAGCCCTCCCGCGTTGTGAGTCCAGGCACGGACGGCATCGAATCCCCGGTGTAATTTTTTCTTCACAACCAAAGGAGTAAACCTTTGTCAAAGGTGGCGAGTCGGTCCGCGACCTTGGCTCGGATAACGACTACGTCATAATAAAGAAGCAGGGGCGGGGCGAGGGAGGCGGATCATGGTCGGAACGATCGCGGCGACATCTTCATCCCATCCGTGGGAGCGCGTATACCCTCCCGGTATCGACTGGCGCACCCCCATCCCGGCCCGGCCGCTATGGGAAATTCTGGACGAGGCGGTGGCGCGCCACGGCGGACGGCCGTGCCTCGATTTCCTCGACCGGCGCTGGACCTACGCCGAGGTCGGCCAACTGGTCGACCGCACGGCCAGGGGTTTCCAGGAACTGGGGGTGGTGAAGGGCACGCGGGTGGGGTTGTGTCTGCCCAACACGCCATGGTCGGTGGCCGCCTACTTCGGCGCACTGAAGGCCGGGGCGGTGGTGGTCAATTACAATCCGCTGTACGCCGAGGCCGAACTCCAAAGCCAGATCGACGACAGCGGCACCGAGATCATGGTGACCGTCGACCTGGCCGCCATCCACCCTAAGCTGACACTGATGCTGGAGCGGACACGGTCGCTGAGGCGGCTGGTGGTGTGCCGGCTGGCCGACGCACTGCCGTTTCCGAAGAACATTCTGTTTCCCATCCTGAAGCGGCACGACATCGCGCGGGTGCCCTGGGGCGAGCGCCATGTGCCCTTTCGCCGACTGGTCGCCAACGATGGCGCCTTCCGGCCGGTAAAGGTGGACCCCGAACGCGATGTCGCGGTGTTGCAGTATACCGGCGGCACCACGGGCGTGCCCAAGGGGGCCATGCTGACCCACGCCAACCTCCACGCCAACGCGGTGCAGGCGGCGATGTGGTTTCCCGGCGCGCAGCCGGGGCAGGAGCGGCTGCTGGCGGTGCTGCCGTTCTTCCATGTCTTCGCCATGACGGTGGCGATGAACCTGGGGCTGCGGCTGGGGGCGGAGTTGATCTTGTTGCCGCGCTTCGACCTGGATCAGGTCATGCGGACCATCGACGCCAAGCGCCCCTCGCTGTTTCCGGCGGTGCCGACCATCTATACCGCCATCAACACTCACAAGGAACGGGACCGTTACGACCTGAGTTCGATCCGCTACTGCATTTCCGGCGGCGCGCCGCTGCCGGTCGAGGTGAAGATGGCGTTCGAGCGCAATACCGGCTGCAAGTTGGTGGAGGGGTATGGCCTGACCGAGGCCGCGCCGGTGACCAACTGCAATCCTCTGGAAGGGGTGAACAAGGCTGGCTCCATCGGCCTGCCGTTGCCCGGCACCATGGTCGAGATCGTCAGTCTGGAGGATCGCGTCACGGTTCTGCCGCCCGGCGGAAAGGGAGAGGTGTGTATCCGCGGGCCGCAGGTGATGGCCGGTTACTGGAACCGCCCGGACGAGACGGCACTGACGCTGGACGGCGGGCGTCTGCACACCGGCGACGTCGGCATCATGGATGAGGACGGCTACGTTTTCATTGTCGATCGCATCAAGGACATGATCCTGTGCGGTGGCTACAACGTCTATCCGCGCAACGTCGAGGAGGCGATCTATCGTCACCCGGATGTCGCCGAGTGCGTGGTGGTCGGCATTCCCGACGACTATCGTGGCCAGACGGTGAAGGCCTTTATTCGCCGTATGGACGGCACCAGCCTGACCCAGCGGGAACTGTGCGATTTTCTCACGGACAAACTGTCGCCGATCGAAATGCCGAAGGTGGTGGAGTTTCGCGACGAGCTTCCAAAGACCATGATCGGCAAGCTGTCGCGCAAGGCGTTGTTGGAAGAGGAGGAGCGCCGCCGTCAGGCACGGGAGCAAATGGGCCGTGAGCGCTGATCCGCAAACCCCGCCGACCGACGAGGTGCGGCGCCGGAGGCTGAAGGGCTTCCTCAATCATCTCATCGTCTACTTCGCGGTGATGGTGGTGCTGTTGCCGGTCAATATGCTGACCACGCCGCAAAACCCGTGGATTCTCCTTCCCCTGGTCGGCTGGGGGGCGCCGCTGGCGATTCATGCCGCCTATGCCATGGGGCTGATCGGTCGGCGCTGAGGGTGGCGCAGCCCGCGCTTGTTGACAATGTTGCGTTTTTGCTATGCAAGACCCAAGCCCGGCCATCGGCGCGGGTCAAGGTTCCGTCAGAGGAAAGCCGCGTCCGCCATGTTCTCGAAGATTCTCATCGCCAACCGTGGCGAAATCGCCTGCCGCGTCATCAAGACCGCGCGGCGGATGGGCATCAAGACCGTCGCCGTCCATTCGGAGGCGGACGCCAGCGCGCTGCATGTCGAGATGGCCGACGAGGCCGTGTTCATCGGCCCGTCGCCGTCGGCCCAGAGCTATCTGCTCGCCGAGCGCATCATCGAGGCGTGCAAGAAGACCGGCGCCCAGGCCGTGCATCCCGGCTACGGCTTCCTGTCCGAGAAGGCGCATTTCTGCGAGGCGCTGAAGGAAAACGGCATCGTCTTCATCGGCCCCGACGTCAAGGCCATCGGCGCCATGGGCGACAAGATCGAGTCGAAGAAGCTGGCCAAGGAAGCCGGCGTCTCGACCGTGCCCGGTTATCTCGGCGTCATCGTCGACGATGAGGAGGCGGTGAGGATCGCTCGCGAGATCGGCTATCCCGTGATGATCAAGGCCTCTGCCGGCGGCGGCGGCAAGGGCATGCGCGTCGCTTGGAACGACGAGCAGGCGCGCGAGGGTTTCCGCTCCGCCACCAACGAGGC
>Ga0196976_1000866_pt1 | contig 16434 bp, 16 predicted proteins | sample S3v_513CmetaG_FD_148644 | JGI IMG/M metagenome (GOLD analysis project Ga0196976, IMG submission 148644) | Soil microbial communities from Anza Borrego desert, Southern California, United States - S3+v_5-13C | ecosystem: Environmental > Terrestrial > Soil > Desert | place: USA: California...
GAAAACCCAACGGCAGGACCGCCGCCGGCAGACTGGACACGCCCCGCCCGGCTGCCTACACATTCGGCCTCTCTCGACGTGGAGCGCCGCCATGACCGACCAGGATGCCGTGCTGGCCCTCAACCAGGCCTTCTACCGGGCCTTCGCCACGTACGATTATCCGGCCATGGAGGCGCTGTGGGCGCGGCGGCTGCCGGTCGCCTGCCTGCATCCGGGCTGGCCGCTGCTGGCGGGGCGGGAGGCGGTGCTGCGCAGCTGGCGCGAGCTGATGTCCCAACCGGAGCCCACCGCCGTGCACGTCCGCAACGCGGTGGTGCAGATGTACGGCGACACGGCGCTGGTGCTGTGCGAGGAGATGATCGGAGGCGGGGTGCTGGCCGCCTCCAACCTGTTCGTGCGGGAGGACGGGGCGTGGCGCATGGCGCACCATCAGGCCGGGCCGCTGGCCCCCGCCGCCCAGCGCCGCCCCGAACCCAAGGCCGACACGCCGCCGCGCCGGCTGCATTGAGCAGCGCTCAGGACACCCGTTCCCGCAGCGCCTCCGCCACCCGTTCGATCACCGGTTCCCACGCGCCCGGCGCCTGTTGGCGGAACAGGCGCATCGTCGGGTACCAGGGGCTGTCGTCGCGGCCCTGCAGCCAGCGCCAGCAGCCGTCGAAGCGGGACAGCACCCACACCGGCTTGCCGAGCGCGCCGGCCAGATGGATGACCGAGGTGTCCACGCCGATCACGAGGTCGAGCGTGGCGATCAGCGCCGCCGTGTCGGCGAAATCGCCCACCTCCCCCATCGGGTCCACGAGGTCCATGCCGGCCGGCGGGTCCTTGGTCTGGACGGCGGCGTCGCCGTCCTTCTGCAGGCTGACGAAGCGCACGCCGGCCACGCCGGCCAGCGGGGCGAGCTGCGCCAGCCGCAGGGAGCGGCGGCGGTCCACCAGATTGGCGTGCGGCATGTTCGGGCGCGGGTTGCCGGCCCAGACGAGGCCGACCTTCAGCACGCCGTCATCCGGCAGCCGCGCGCGCCACGCCGCCACGTCGGCCGGATCGGGGAAGAAGTAGGGCACCTCCGCCGGGACCGTGTCCAGCCGCGTGCCGAAGGCCAGCGGCAGGCTCATCATCGGGCAATGCAGGTCGAAGGGCGGCGGCGGCTCGTTCGGCTCCAGCACCCGCTCGACGCCCGGCAGGGTGCGCAGCAGGCGGTGCAGCGGCGCGGGCGCCCCCAGCAGCACGCGGCCGCCGCGCTGCGCCACGAGCGGAGCGTAGCGCACGAACTGCAGCGTGTCGCCGAACCCCTGCTCGGCGTGCAGGAGGATGGTGCGGCCCTCCAGCGGCTCCCCCGTCCATTGCGGCTGGGGAAGGCGGTGGGCGGCGAGACCGGGGGTGCAGAAGCGCCACTCGTACTCGAACCAGCCGTTTTGCATGTCGCCGCGGCCGAGCAGAAGGAACGAGCGGTTGACGCGCGCCTCCACATAGCCGGGGTGCAGGGCCAGCGCCTGATCGTAGCGCGCCAGCGCCTCCTCCTGGCGGCCGGCGCGCTTCAGGGCGTTGCCGTGGTTGACGAGGCCCTCCAGGCTGTGCGGGTGCAGGGTGAGGGCGGTTTCGAAGGCGGCCAGCGCCGCGTCCGTCCGGTCCTCCGCCAGCAGCGCGTTGGCGCGGGTGAGGTGCGCGTTCACGTAGTCCGGGAACAGGCAGAGCGCCGCGCGGCAGGCGGCCAGCGCCTCCTCCGTCCGCGTCAGGTCGGTGAGCGTGACAGCAAGGTTGTTCAACGCCTCCGCATAGTCCGGGCGCAGGCCGAGGGCGGCGCGGTAGGCGGCCTCGGCGTCGTCGAACCGTGCTTGCGTGTGCAGCGTGATGCCCAGGTTGTTCTGCGCCTCCGGATACTGCGGCTGGAGCCGGAGCGCGGTGCGGTAGGCGTCCTCCGCCTCCGCCAGCCGGCCCAGCATGTGCAGCATGACGCCGAGGTCGCAGAACGCGCCGGGCTGCGGGTACTGGGCGATGGAGCGCGCGATCAGGTCGGCGGCACCCGCCACGTCACCCTGCTGGTAGCGCTCGATGCCGAGCCGGTGAAGGGTCCCGAAGTCGAGCAACTGAGCGTAGGGTTCCGCCACGTCGTTCCACCGGCGCATGATTGAAGGAGCGCCGGATCCTACCCGTCTGCCGCGTGCAAATCCAGGCGTGCCGCTCAACGATCCTCGAACACGCGCACCAGATCGACGGCGACGCGGTCGGCGACCACGCGTTCGGGGTCGCTGTTGTTCAGCGTCACCACGGCCCAGCGGTGGGCCCGGGAGAACGCCATGTAGGCGTTGAAGCCGCCGGTGGAGCCGCTGTGCCAGTAGATCGGCGTACCGTCCGCCGCCGGCGACACGAACCAGCCCAGCGCCATCGCCCCCAGCCCCAGCGTGCCGGGATCGGCCAGCGCGCGCCCCTCCACCTGCACGGTCTGGGCGAGCGCCAGGGTGCGGGCCGCGTCGTCGCCGCAGCCGCCGGGGCAGTCGCCCAGGTTGACGCGCAGCCACGCCACCAGATCGTCGGCGGTGGAGTAGAGGCCGAAGGAGGGCTGCATGGCCGGCGCCTCCCAATCCGGGACCGGGCGGCCGCGGGCGTGGCCGACGGCCTTGCGGGCGCGCTGCTCGGCCGACAGCGTCAGGGTCGTGTCCTTCAGGCCGAAGCGGGCGGTGACCACGCGCTTCAGCAGGTCGGGGTAGCTGGCGCCGGCCGCCGCCTCCAGCGCCTCGCCCAGCACGGCCATGCCGACGTTGGAGTAGCGGAAGCGCGTGCCGGGCGGGGCGGCGAGTTCATAGCCGGCCAGCCAGGCGTCCACCTCGGCGCGGGTCAGCGGCTTGTAGGGGTTGCGGGGGTCCTCCAGGCGCGACCAGGAGAAGTTGGGCGTCTCCGGCACGTTGGGCAGGCCGGCGGTGTGGGTGGCGAGGTCGACCAGCCGGATCGGCCGCCCGTCGTATTCCGGTACGCGCGGGCTGGCGGCGAGGTGGCGGCGCAGCGGGTCGCTGGCGCGCACGGCGCCGGCGCGGATCAGCTCGGCCAGGATGGTGCCGGTGAAGGGCTTGGTCAGCGAGGCGATCTGGAAGACGGTGCGGCCGTTGGGCCGGCCTTTCGCCTGTCCCCCCTGGGCCTGCCCGCTGTCGCCGAAGCCCAGGACCAGCGTGCGCCCCTCATGCACCACGCCGACCACGAGGCCGCCGTGTCCCACCTCCCCCAGGCGGCGTTCGGCCACCGCCGTCACCGTGTCGCGCAGGCCGTCGGTGCGCACCGCCGCCGCGGGCGCGGCGAGCCCCACCGAAACGGCCAGCGCCAGCCCGATCCCGAGTCCGCGCGCGTGCATCGACCCATCCCTTCCCGGTGCCATAGGGAAGGAATGGGAAGCGGCGGGGTCGAGCGGGACGGACGCGGGCGGCGATCAGGCGGATGCGCCGGCCGGCGCGGAGGGGGCTAGACCGTTTCCTCCACCACGACCTTGGTGGTCACCGCGGCCGGGTTGGGGGGCGGGTCGAAGCCGTGCGTCTCGCGCACGATGAACAGCGGGCGGCCCTTCACCTCGGCGAAGACGCGGCCGAGGTAGTCGCCGATGATGCCCAGGGTGATGAGCTGCAGCCCGCCCATGAACAGCACGGAGACGATCAGCGATTCATAGCCCGGCACGTCGACGCCGAAGAACAGCGTGCGCAGCAGGCGCAGCACGATGTAGACGAAGGCGAAGCCCGACACCGCCATGCCCACCAGGCTCCACACCCGCAAGGGGAAGGTGGAGAAGGCGGTCAGCCCGTCGATGGCGAAGCGCAGCAGCTTGACGAAGCCCCACTTGGTGTCGCCGGCCGCGCGCTCCCCCTGCTCGTACGGGATGGATGCCGTCTTGAAGCCGACCCAGGCGAAGATGCCCTTCATGAAGCGCGTGCGCTCGGGCATGCGGTTGATGACGTCGACGACCTTGCGGTCCATCAGGCGGAAGTCGCCCACCTCGCGCGGCAGCTTGACCTCCGACAGATGGTCGAAGACCCAGTAGAACATCTTCGCAAACGCGCGCTGCTTGAAGTTCTGGCCGACGCGCGCCTTGCGCACGGCGACCACCACGTCGAAGCCCTCGCGCCACTTGGCGATGAACTGGGCCAGCATCTCCGGCGGGTGCTGGAGGTCGGCGTCCATCGGCACCACGGCGTCGCCGCGGGCGTGCGCCAGACCGGCGGTGAGCGCCAGTTCCTTGCCGAAGTTGCGCGACAGGTCGACCACCTTGATGCGCGGCTCACGCCCGTGCGCGGCGACGAGGCGATCCACGGTGTCGTCGCGGCTGCCGTCGTTGACGCAGACGATCTCCCACGTCAGGCCCAGCGTGTCGAGCACGGGGACGAGGCGGGCGAACAGCGCCTCGACGTTCGGCCCCTCGTTGTAGAAGGGAACGACGACGGACAGCCGTGGCCGCGCCGCCGGAGCGGACGCCCGCAGGGCTGGGGAAGACGCGTCGGGAAGAGTCATGATCGGCCGCAAGGTCACATCAGGCATGGCCGGACCTCCACGGTCCGAAAGGCCGCCGAGCGTATAGCATGATCCCATCCCGAGGGCAAAATGCCTCTCCCGTGGTCAGTGTGGTCATTCGGAGACCAGGATTTCCCGATCTTCATCCACCACCCGCGACGAACACGCCGGCCGCCCCCGCTATTCCCGGAAAATCCACGGCGTCCTCGCCCGCCGGGCTTGCGGGAACATGCGGGGAGCGGGCAAATAGGGCGGTTACCCGCGCATTCCCGCAGCAGCACCGGTCATCATGATCCTTACCCCCATTCCCGCCGACGTCATGCCCGAGGCGATCGCCACTTTCGCGCGGCACCTGGAGGGGCAGCCGCTGGCGGCGGCCGCCTTCCGCCGCATCGCCGACACGTGGCCGGTGACCGGCGGCGTCGACACGCCGGAGCAGCGCGCCCAGGGCGTGGAATTGGCGCACGCGCACGGCATCGGCACGCTGGACGAACGGCCGAGCGCGTCGTTCATGTGGGACGGCGAGGTCATCCGCACCGACGTCGAGGCCACGGTGATCGTGCACGAGGTGGCGCACTGGCTGGTCGCGGCGCCGGAGCGCCGGCATCTGATCGACTTCGGCCTGGGGCCGGGGCCGGAGACGACCAAGCTGGTTGAGGCCAAGGCCGACAAGAAGCTGACCTTCCAGCAGTGCATGCACGAGGAGGCGCAGACCTCGCTGCTCGGCATCCTGTGGGAGGCGGAGCTGGGCCAGCCGGCCATCCTCGCCTTCCTGGAGCAGAACTGGATGGAGGCGTGGGAGCGGCCGAGCACGGCCGAATGGTTCGTCGGCCATGTCGCCGAGTTGCGCGAACGGGGCCTTATCGACGACGATGGGCGGCCGACCACCGCCCGCGCGTGGGCCGACCAACGGCGCCTGCAGAGCGCCGCTTAAGATCGCTTAAGATCAACGAACACAAGAAACCGGTTGAACAGAGGAGGTTGACGCATGACGACCCGGACCCTGCTGGCGGCTGCCAGCGCGCTTGCCCTGCTCGCCGGTCCCGCGAGCGCCGCCGAAACGCTGAAGATCGGCATGATCACCACGCTGTCCGGCCCCGGTGCGGGCCTGGGCATCGACATCCGCGACGGCTTCGCGCTGGCGCTGGAGCATCTGGGCGGCAAGCTGGGCGGCCTGGACACCCAGGTGGTGGAGGCGGACGACCAGCAGAAGCCGGACGTCGCCGTGGGCCTGACCAACCGCATGGTCGAGCGCGACCGCGTGCACATGGTCACCGGCGTGGTGTGGTCCAATCTGGCGCTGGCCATGATGCCGACGCTGGCGAACGCGCAGACCTTCTTCATCAGCCCGAACGCCGGGCCGTCGCAGCTGGCGGGATCGCAGTGCAACCCGTACTTCTTCAACGTGGCGTGGCAGAACGACACCATCCACGAGGCGGTCGGCCAGCACGTGCAGGAGCAGGGGTTCAAGAAGGTCTACCTGATGGCGCCGAACTACCCGGCCGGCAAGGACGCGCTGGCGGGCTTCAAGCGCTATTACAAGGGTGCGGCGGCCGGCGAGGTGTACACGCAGGTGGGCCAGCTGGACTACGCGGCCGAGCTGGCGCAGCTGAAGGCGGCGGCGCCGGACGCGGTGTACGTCTTCTACCCCGGCGGCATGGGCATCAACTTCATCAAGCAGTACGATCAGGCCGGCCTGAAGGGGCAGGTGCCGCTGTTCGGCCCCGGCTTCTCGTTCGACCAGGACATCTTCGGCGCGGTGGGCGAGTCGGCGCTGGGCGTCAAGAACTCGGCGCAGTGGAGCCCGGACATGGACAATCCGGTGAACCAGAAGTTCGTCGCCGGCTTCAAGGCCAAGCACAACCGCCTGCCGTCCATGTACGCCAGCCAGGGCTATGACGCGGCCCTGGTCATCGACGCGGCGGTCAAGGCGGTGGGCGGCAACGTCGCCGACAAGGACAAGCTGCGCGCCGCGTTCAAGGCCGCCAAGATCGCGTCGGTGCGCGGGTCGTTCACCTTCAACAACAACCACTACCCGGTGCAGAACGTCTACCTGCGCGAGGTGGTGAAGGGTGCCGACGGCGTGGTGACCAACAAGCTGGTTGGCACGGTGTTCAAGGACCACGCGGATGCCTACGCGAAGGACTGCGGGATGAAGTGAGGGTGGCTTTTCAGCCCCTCTCCCCTTGTGGGAGAGGGGTTGGGGAGAGGGGGATTACCGGCGGCAGCCGGGACGAGACTCTCTTCCAGCTCCGCTGTAACCACCCTCTCCCCAACCCCTCTCCCGTCAAGGGAGAGGGGCTTTGATGCCTGTGAGGCCCGCCATGCCCCGCACCCTCCCCCTCCTCGCCGCCGCGCTCGCGCTGATCGCCAACACCGCATCCGCCGCCGAAACGCTGCGCATCGGCTTTCTCACCACCCTGTCCGGCCCCGGCGCCGTGATCGGCGCCGACATCCGCGACGGCTTCCAGCTGGCGCTGGAACAGGCGGGCGGCAAGCTGGGCGGCCTGGAGACCAGGGTGTTCGAGGCGGACGACCAGCAGAAGCCGGACGTCGCCGTCGGCCTGACCAACCGCATGGTGGAGCGCGACCGCGTGCACATGGTCACCGGCACCATCTGGTCCAATCTGGCGCTCGCCATGGTGCCGACGCTGGCCAACGCGCAGGTCTTCTTCATCAGCCCGAACGCCGGCACGGCGCAGCTGGCGGGTGCGCAATGCTCGCCCTTCTTCTTCAACGTCTCCTGGACGGTGGACGTGGTGGGGGAGATGGCCGGGCTGGCGGCCATGCAGCAGGGCGTGAAGCGCGCCTACGTGATGGCGCCGAACTACCCGTCGGGCAAGGACGTGGTCGCCGGCTTCCGCCGCTCCTACAAGGGGGAGGTGGCGGGGGAGGTTTTCACCCAGTTCGGGCAGCTGGACTACGCGGCCGAGATCACGGCGCTGAAGGCGGCGCAGCCGGACGCGGTGTTCATCTTCCTGCCCGGCGGCATGGGCATCAACTTCCTGAAGCAGTACCAGCAGGCCGGGCTGGTCGGGCAGATCCCGCTGATCGGCCCCGGCTTCTCCTTCGACCAGGACACCTTCGGCGCGGTGGGCGACGCCGTGCTGGGCGTGAAGAACACCCTGCAATGGAGCCAGGACCTGGACGTGCCGGCCAACCGCGCCTTCATGGCGGCGTTCACGGCCAAGTACGGGCGGCAGCCGTCGTACTACGCCGCGCAGGCGTACGACGCGGCGCGGCTGATCGACGGGGCGGTGAAGGCGGTGGGCGGCGACCTGTCGGACAAGGACGCGCTGCGCAAGGCACTGGAATCGGCGCCGTTCGAGTCCACGCGCGGCGCCTTCCGCTTCAACACCAACCACTACCCGATCCAGACCTATTACCTGCGCGAGGTGGTGAAGGGGCCGGACGGCGCTTTGACCAACCGCATCCTCGGCACCGTCGCGACCGACGTGGCCGACGTGCACGCCGCGTCCTGCGCGATGAAGTGAGGCGGCGATGGACTGGATGCTGGTCGCCGAACAGGGCCTGAACGGGGTCCAGCTGGGCGTCATGCTGTTCCTGATGGCAGCCGGGCTGACGCTCGTCTTCGGCATCATGGACCTGATCAACCTGGCGCACGGGTCCTTCTACATGGTCGGCGCCTACCTGACGGCGCTGTTCACGCGCAGCTTCGACAGCTTCCTGCTGGCCCTGCCGGCCGCCGTGCTGGCGACCGCGGCGCTGGGCCTGCTGGTGGAGGTGACGACGCTGCGCACCCTCTACCGCCGCGACCATCTGGACCAGGTGCTGGCGACCTTCGGGCTGATCCTGTTCTTCAACGAGCTGGTCCGCATCCTGTTCGGCCCGGTGCCGATCTTCCTGAACCCGCCCGCCGCCCTGGCCGGCACGGTGGACCTGTTCGGGCTGAAGTATCCGGCCTTCCGCCTCGCCATCATCGGCGTCGGCGTGGCGGTGGCGGCGCTCCTGTGGGTGCTGATTTCGCGCACGCGGGTCGGCATGCTGATCCGCGCGGGTGCGACGAACCGGGAGATGGTGACGGCGCTGGGCGTGGACGTGCGGCTGCTGTTCAGCCTCGTCTTCGCGCTGGGGTGTGGCCTCGCGGCGCTGGCCGGCGCCATGGCCGGGCCGGTGCTGGCCGTGCAGGTGGGGATGGGGGAGCAGATCCTGATCCTGACCTTCGTCGTCATCGTCATCGGCGGCATCGGATCGATCCGGGGTGCGCTGGCGGGGGCGCTGCTGGTGGGGGTGGTGGACACGCTGGGCCGCGCGCTGCTGCCGGGGCTGTTCCGCCTGTTCCTCGACCCGGCCAGCGCCAACGGCGTGGGGGCGTCCTTGTCCTCCATGCTGATCTACGTCCTGATGGCCGTGGTGCTGGCGATCCGCCCGCGCGGCCTGTTTCCCGCGGGGTGAGTCATGAAGCTTGAGATCGTTGCGGTGACGCCGGAGCACGAAGCGGACTGGCGCCGCCTCTACCGTGGCTACATGGCCTTCTACAAGCGCCCGGAGGACGAGAGCGTACTCGACCGCCTGTGGGGCTGGCTGCACGACCCGACGCACGAGATGGAGGGGCTGGTGGCGGTGCTGGACGGCCGCGTGGTGGGGCTGGCGCACGTCCGCCGCATGCCGAGCCCGATCCGCGCCGCCGACGTGGGCTTCCTGGACGACCTGTTCATTGACCCGGACGCGCGGGGTACGCGGGTGGGCGAGGCGATTCTGGAACGGTTGCGGGATGTGGCGACGGAGCGCGGCTGGCCCTTCATCCGCTGGATCACCGCCGACGACAACTACCGCGCCCGCACGCTGTACGACCGGGTGGCGAAGAAGACGGCGTGGAATTTGTACGAGATGAGTGCGGGGGCCGTTTGAGTATTTTTTGACACAGATGAACACAGATGGACACAGATGAATATGAATGATGATTTATTGGACCGCGATAGAGATCCGTTGACACATGAGATCATCGGGGCCGCGTTTGAAGTCGGCAATGTCATGGGGCACGGTTTCCTCGAAGCGGTGTACCGCAAAGCGCTGGTTCAGGAATTGCGCCTGCGCGGACTGGCAACGCGGGAAGAGGTCGAATTCAAGATCGAGTACAAGTGCGCGCCGGTCGGCCGTTACGTCGCTGATCTGATCGTCGCGGATACCATCGTCGTCGAGATCAAGGCTGTGGAAAGCCTCATCCCCACCCATACGGGACAGGTCCTGAACTACCTCCGCGCATCCGGCCTGAACAGGGGACTTCTCTTGAACTTCGGCGCCCCAAAAATCGGGTTTCGCCGCGTAGCCCTATGATTTTCTTTATATCCTTCATCTGTGTCCATCTGTGTTCATCTGTGTCAGAAATGACCTGCCAAGGCGACGCTTAACCTGCCGACCGAGACGATGCCGACCCCCCTCACCCGCACCCGTATCGCCCTCCTCGTCCTGCTGGCCGTGGCGGTTCTGTTGCCGCCGGTGGCGGCGTGGGTGGGGGAGCCGTTCTATGTGCGGCTGGGGACGCGCATCCTGGTGTTCGCACTCGCCGCCGTCAGCCTGGACCTGATCCTCGGCTTCGGGGGAATGGTCAGCTTCGGGCACGCGGCGTTCGTCGGCATCGGCGGGTACGTCGTCGGCATCCTGTTCGCCCATCAGGCGGACGGGTCGACGCTGTTCGGGCTGCCCGGCACGCTGAACGGGTACGTCGTCTGGCCGCTGGCGTTCCTGGTGGCCGCCCTGGCGGCGCTGCCGATCGGGGCCATCTCGCTGCGCACCACCGGCGTGCCGTTCATCATGATCACGCTGGCCTTCGCGCAGATGCTCTTCTACCTGATGACAAGCCTGCGGGCCTACGGCGGCGACGACGGCGTCGCGTTGTGGAGCCGGTCGACCTTCCCCGGCGGGCCGAACATCACCGACAACACCACCTTCTATTACGTGGCGCTGGGCATCCTGCTGGCGGTGCTGGTGCTGGGCTGGCGGCTGGTCAACGCGCGCTTCGGGCGGGTCATCCGCGGGGCCAAGGACAACGAGCGGCGCATGCGCGCACTGGGCTACCCGGTCACGCGCTACAAGCTGGCGGCCTTCGTGCTGGCCGGCGGCATCGCCGGGCTGGCGGGGGCGCTGCTGGCCAACGCCACGCTGTTCGTGGGGCCGCAGTATTTGCACTGGAGCCGGTCGGGCGACCTGATCGTGATGGTCGTGCTGGGTGGCATGGGCACGCTGGTGGGGCCGGTTCTGGGGGCGGCGGCCCTGCTGCTGCTGGAGGAGTTCGTGCCGGAGGTGATGGAGCTGGCGCGGCCCGGCCTGGGCGAGCACTGGAAGATCGTGCTGGGCCCCATCCTCTTGATGATCGTGCTGTACGCCCGGCGCGGCGTGTGGGGCGTGCTGACGGGGGCGCGGCGATGAGCGCGCCCATGCTGCAGGTGCCCATGCTGCGGGTCGAGGGGCTGGTCAAGCGCTTCGGCGGGCTCGCCGCCACCGACCATCTGTCGCTGGAGGTGGCCGAGGGCGAGCTGCACGCGCTGATCGGGCCGAACGGGGCCGGCAAGACGACGCTGATCGGCCAGTTGACGGGGGAGCTGGAGCCGGATTCGGGCCGCATCCTGTTCCAGGGGCGGGACGTGACGCGGCTGGCGGTGCACCGGCGCGCGCACCTGGGGCTGGCGCGCAGCTTCCAGATCACGTCCGTGTTCCCCAGCTTTACGGCGCTGGACAACGTGGCGCTGGCGGTGCAGGCGCACGCGGGGCACAGCTTCCGCTTCTGGCGCGACGCCGGGCGCGACCCGAACCTTGCCGACCCCGCGCGCGCGGTGCTGGAGCGCGTGGGGCTGGGATCGCGCGCCCACACGCCGGCCGACGCGCTGGCGCACGGCGAGAAGCGGCAGTTGGAACTCGCCATGGCGCTGGCGACCAACCCGAAGCTGCTGTTGCTGGATGAGCCGATGGCCGGCATGGCGCCGGAGGAGTCCGCGCGCATGGTGGAACTGCTGGCGGAGCTGAAGGGCGGCCTGACCATCCTGCTGGTCGAACACGACATGGACGCCGTCTTCGCGCTGGCCGACCGCATCACCGTGCTGGTGCGCGGCAAGGATCTCGCCACCGGGGCACCGGCCGAGATCCGCGCCAACCCATCCGTGCGCGAAGCCTACCTCGGCGAAGAGGAGGCGGTGTGATGCTGAAGGTGGAGGGCCTCACCGCGTTCTACGGGCAGAGCCAGGTGCTGTTCGGTATGGAGCTGTGGGTGGAGGCCGGGGAGGTCGCCACGCTGCTGGGCCGCAACGGCATGGGCAAGACGACGACGATCCGCACCATCCTGGGCCTCGTGCCGCCGGCAGGCGGGCGCGTGGCGTTCGAGGGACGGGAACTGGCCGGGCAGCCGCCGCACCGCATCGCCCGCGTCGGCATCGGGCTGGTGCCGGAGGGGCGGCAGGTCTTCCCGACGCTGACCGTGCTGGAGAACCTCGTCGCCACCGCCGCCAACCGTGACGGGCGCGCCAACCCGTGGACGGTGCCGCGCGTCTGCGCCCTGTTCCCGCGGCTGGCCGAGCGCGCGGGCAATCTGGCGCGCACCCTGTCGGGGGGCGAGCAGCAGATGCTGGCCATCGGGCGGGCGCTGATGACCAACCCGAAGCTGCTGATCCTGGACGAGGCGACGGAGGGGCTGGCCCCCCTGGTGCGCGCGGAGATCTGGCAGTGCCTCGCCACGCTGAAGGCGGAGGGGCAGTCGATCCTCGTCGTCGACAAGAACGTCGCGGCGCTGGCGCGGCTGGCCGACCGCCACCACGTCATCGAGAAAGGCCGGCTCGCCTGGACCGGCACCTCGGCGGCGCTGACCGCCGACCCCAGCCTGAAGGAGCGCTATCTTGGCGTCTGAAGCGGCCGTCTATCGCGGCATGACCCCGGCGGAGCTGGAGCACGAGTACAATTTCCGTGCCCGCATCCCCGAGCACACGGACTTCATCGCCCGCTGGGCCGCCGACAGCGCCGGCATGCGCGCCCGGCTGCGCGGCCAGCTGAACATCCCGTATGGACCGCACCCGCGCCAGCGCATCGACCTGTTCCCGGCGGGGGCCGGCGCGCCGCTGTTCGTGTTCATCCACGGCGGCTACTGGCGCGGCCTGTCGAAGGACGAGTTCTCGTTCCTGGCCGATATGTTCGTGGGCGACGGCGTGGCGGTGGCGACCATCGGCTATGGCCTGTGCCCCGACGTGACGCTGGAGGAGCTGACCGGGCACGTGCGCGATGCCGTGCGCTGGCTGGCCGAACACGCGGGCGAGCATGGGGTGGACGCCGGGCGCATGGTGCTGTCCGGCCATTCGGCGGGCGGGCACCTGACGGCGGAGATGCTGTCCACCGACTGGACCGCCTACGGCCTGCCGCGCGACCTGATCAAGGGCGGCATCGGCATCGCCGGCATCTACGACCTGGAGCCGGTGCGCCACACGTCCGTGCAGGAGCAGCTGAAGCTGGACGCGGAGTCGGCCCGGCGCGCCAGCCCCATCCACCACGTCCCCGCCCCGCCGGCCCCGCCGCTGGTGCTGGCCGTCGGCGGCGACGGAACGGACGAGGAAAAGCGCCAGCAGACCGCCTACGCCGAGGCGTGGCGCGCGGCCGGCAACGACGTGGAGGAGATCGTGGTGCCGAACGCCCACCACTTCAGCGTGGTGGACCGCCTCGCCGACCCGGCCAGCCGCCTGTACCGCGCGGCGATGCGGATGCTGGGGAAGTGAAAACAACTCTATAGACAAATTCAACAGTGAAAGTGGCGTGCAACTCACAGCCCGAGGCCCACTATGAGCGATAGAGAGCTGTTCCTGAAAGCCAACGCCAATTCAGAATTCATATCCGCTCAGATTGCTATCGTCATTCGCGAGCTTGTCCGCGCCCTTGCAGCGAATAATGATCCCAAGCCACGAATCGCTGAAGCTGCGATTCAGATGAAATTCGTTACAGACTTGCTCGCATACTGCGATGAGCCTGTTTCCTATTACAACCTGCTCTCACAGGCAGTCTTGTCTCTTCGCGAGTTCGCGAACGACAAAATTCTGGGTGATGTGGACCAAGCCACCCTGAGCGCAGCCAAGGTTGGAATGTCACTATTTGCCGAGTCCACATCCATCGATAATGCAGCACGTGGCCGTCTTTCGAAAAGACAGCAGGCATTTCTTTCAGAGATAGAGCAAATTGACCTGGCGCGCAACCGAATGCGGGACAGCTAAATCACCGTCCCGCCCCCAGTACCGACGCAAGCAATCCCTCTTGCTGCCATACGTTCAGCCGCCCTGCTGGCAGCGCTTGACGATGCCGTCGAACTTGGCGACGAAGGCGGCGTTCTGCCGCTCGTAGGCGGCGACCTGCGATTCGCTGCCCTCGCGCGCCTTGGCGAGCTGGGCGTAGGCGGCGAGGTCCTGCTTCGTCATCTTGGACGCGATGCACTGGCACACCGGTTCCGGCAGGCCGCCGTCGCGCTCGCGGCAGGCGCTCATCAGCGTTCCGAGATCGTCGGAAAACGCCGGCGCCGCCACGCCGAACCCCGCGAGCACCACCGCCATCGCGGCGAACGCCTTGCCCTTCATCACCAGACCTCGTCAGAAAGGTTGCAACCGGCCACGTTCTACCGTGCCCCCAGCCCAGTCTCAAGGATCCGGCTCAAGCGCCGGGCCGGCGGCGGATGGGCGCACCAGGACGAAGCGCTGGTAGACGAGGCCGATGCCCAGCAAGGCCGCGCCCAGCCCGATGAACGACACCGCCCGCCACAGCCCCGCCAGCGCCGACAAATCGACCAGGAACACCTTGGCGACGCTGGCGAGGATGAGAATGAGCGAGGCGTAGCGGAACAGCTGGCTGCCGCGCCACAACCCAACGGCCAGCAACGCGCCGCCGAAGGCCAGCCACGCCACGGAGTAGCTGTACATCTCCCCGTCCGTCACGGCGCCGGCCTCCAGGTGCGTGCCGTGGAAGGCTTGGCGCACCGACAGCGACAGCCACACCCAGGCGGTCAGCAGCGCCCCGCCCCCGGCCGCGAGGCCCAGGCGCCGGTGACCGCGCCACGCGGCCACCCAGGCGAAGCCGCCGGCCAGCACCGCCGGCACCGCGTAGGCCAGCAGCAGCAGGTTCGCCACCGGCCACTCGCCCACCGGGTCGTTGGTGACCAGCGGGTTGTCGAGGATCAGGTGGCCCACCAGCACCTGCACCGCCCCCATCAATCCCAGCACCCGCCAGCCCCAGCGCACGGTCAGGTTCTCGCTGTGCCCGGCGCGGGCGTAGAGGAACAGGGCCACACCCAGCCACCACGCGCTGTTGAGGCTCTGTTCGAGGAGGCCGTAGGCGGGGTGCGTGAGGTCGCCGCCGACGGACAGGCGGAACTGGAAGCTGACCAGCAGGATGAGGAAGGTCAGCGCCCCGCCCTCCAGCACCGTGCGCAGCGTCAGCGACGCGGCCTCGCCGAAGCCGCGCCGCGCCGCCACGAAGGCCAGCGCCGACAGGCCGTAGCCGGTCCAGATCCACGACACGCCCGGCAGCGGGCCGCCCAGCGGATAGCCGAACACGTCCGGGTTGGTGGCGAGGCGGACGATCACGATGCCGGCCAGGACCAGCGCCGCGTGCCGCAGCCCCGCCACGGGGACCGAGCGGTGCACCCACGCCGCCCCCGCCACCGTCGCGGCCAGCGCCACGCTGAGCCACGCGTCGCGCAGGATGAAGGCGGCGCCCAGCGCCACGCCGGCCAGCGCCGCGGTGGCATGCGCGGCCAGCAGCGCCGACCAGCGCTCCCCCACCCGCTCATCGTCGCGCCAGCGCGCGGCCGCAGCCGCCAGCGCCACGTGCAGCGCCGCCACCGCCACGGCGACCAGCGCCCAGCCGGCGTCCGGCTTGCCGTCGGTCCACAACGCGTAGCCGAGCGCCACCAGCAGCGCCGGCCCGACGGCGCCCAGCAGCGCGAACCAGCCCGCGCGGACGCTGCCGTGCGCCAGGGCGAAGGTGGCGGCGGCGAAGGCCGGCGCCAGGACCAGCGGGAACAGCCGCGGCCCGCCGTTCTCGTGCACCGACGCCACGGCGGCCAGCAGCACCAGGAGCGCCGCGGCCGTGCCGCCGGTCAGCCGCGTTCCGGCCCGTTCATCGACCATCAGCAGCGCCGCCGCCGCGACGCCCAGCGCCATGGCGAACCCGGCGTCGCCGGTGGCGAAGAGCAGCGCCAGCGTGCCCAGCAGGGTCAGCCCGGCGTGCACCGCGCCGATGCGGTCGAGCGTGCCGCCCTCCTCCGCGCCGCCCTCCTCTGGCCGGCGGCGCAGGCCGGCGGCGAGGGCGCCCGCGGCGGGCACGAAGAGCATGGCCGTCCACGGCTCGCCGCCGCCGATGCTGGAGACGATCCAGACGAGAACCCACAGGATGCCGCCGCCGTGCGCCATCAGCAGCGCCCACGCCCAGCCGCGCCAGCGGGCGGCGAAGCCGCCGACCGCGACGACGGAGGCGAGGTAGGCGAACAGCGCCGCCCCATCCTCCGACTCGCCGCCCACCACCAGAGGGACGGCCAGCGCGCCGGCGATGCCCAGCGCCGCCACCGCCGGCCCGTGCAGCAGGCCCAGGCCCACGGCGACCAGCGACACCAGCGCCATGCCGACGAAGGCCGACAGCTGCGCGATCAGCCCGTACAGGCCGTAGGCCGCGTAGATGGCGGCGTAGGCCACCGCGACACCGGCCCCGGCGGCGCTGGGCGTCAGGTGGTCGGGGCCGAGCGGGCCGACGCCGCGCGCCGGCGGGCGGCGGCGCAGCCACTCCGCCCCCGCCACCAGCGCCACGGACAGCGCCAGGCCGAACAGGATGCGCACGGGCGGCGTGATCAGGCCCGATTCGATGGACACCTGCACCAGGAACGCCCCGCCCAGCGCCAGCGCCACGCCGCCGATCCACACCAGCCAGCGCCCGGTCAGCAGGCTTTCCAGCGACGGCAGGGACAGGCGGGCCGCC
>Ga0196976_1000867_pt1 | contig 16424 bp, 14 predicted proteins | sample S3v_513CmetaG_FD_148644 | JGI IMG/M metagenome (GOLD analysis project Ga0196976, IMG submission 148644) | Soil microbial communities from Anza Borrego desert, Southern California, United States - S3+v_5-13C | ecosystem: Environmental > Terrestrial > Soil > Desert | place: USA: California...
CGAGATAAAGGTCTCGATGATGGCGGTGAGAATCTCCCTCTCACGTTGACCGATTTGGACCGGGACTGGCATACCCAAGAGAACCTAACACCATTGGATGCAACATTTTACGAGCAGATTCAGCGTGCCGCATCCACCTTTTTATTCTAGGAACATGCTCCCACCCCGTCAACAGGCACGGGCCTTGGGGTGGACGCGCCGATGCAAAATTTGAGCGTGATTCGCTAACACAAGCCCCGGACTGCTCCTATAGCGTTGAATCCAAACCTGTTTCACAGACACGCTTCGGAGCAGAAAGGGGCGCCCGGACAGCGCCCCTGCTTCTTGAAACTGAGTTCCTTGTTACTGCACTTGAATAACGTCCTCGCCACCGGCGGCCTTGATCTCCTGGGTCCGGTCTATCACCTTCTGCGCAAAGTCGAAGAACGGTCGGGCATGGCTCGACCTCTCGCCCATCAGCGTCACGGGTTTGCCCTGGTCGCCGCCCTGACGCACGTCGGGATCGAGATTGATCTGGCCCAATAGCGGTACGCCGAACTGCTCGGCAGTGCGCGCGCCGCCGCCCTTCGAAAAGATGTCGATTTCCTGGTTGCAGTGTGGGCACACGAACGAGCTCATGTTTTCGACTAGCCCTACAATGTCCACCTTCACCTGCCGGAACATCTCGATTGCTTTGCGCCCGTCCTGCAGCGAAACGTCTGAGGGCGTGGTAACAACGATTGCGCCTGTGAGCGGAACCGTCTGGATGAGAGAAATCGCGACATCACCCGTGCCCGGCGGCAGGTCAATGATGAGGTAGTCCAGTTGTCCCCATGCCACCTGCTCGAGGAACTGCCGGATGATTTGGTGCAGCATAGGTCCGCGCCAGATAAGCGGCTTGTCGCCCGGGTTAAGGAAGCCAACCGAAAGGACCTTCAGGCCGTGCGCTTCGAGAGGTTCGATCTGGTTCTCGCCAACGAGGCGCGGCGTTGCACTCGTTCCCATCATCAGCGGGATATTCGGTCCGTAAACGTCCGCGTCCAACAGGCCCACGCTGTAGCCCATCTTTGACAGCGCAATCGCCAGGTTCACGGAAATCGTGGTTTTCCCGACGCCACCTTTCCCGGATCCGACCGCGATAATGGCGTCGACGCCTGGAATGGGTTGCGGTCCGGCCGGACGCTGTCCCTGCGGAGTATGCATATGCGAGTGCGAACCCACTGAGTGCTCCTTGAGTGCCAAAATAAACTTTGATTATAGCGAAGCGACGAGGTCAGGCTCAGCCCGCCGTGTACCCGCCGTCCAGCATGATCTCCGAGCCGGTGACCCACTTCGACTCGTCTGAAGCAAGGTACACGGCGATTGGCGCCATATCTTCCGGCTGCCCCAGTCTTCCGATAGGCAGGGCCGCACGGCGCCTCTCCCGTTCAGCTTCGGGGTCAGCACTGGCGTTCACGTACGATGCCGTGAGGTCCGTCTCGACGAAGGCGGGACAGATACAGTTCACTCGTATGTTCTCGTGCCCGTGATCGAGTGCCATGCACTTCGTAAGCATTGTGACCGCGCCCTTCGATGCCGCATAGGCCACCCTGTTCTTCGCGCCCACAGCCCCCAGCACGGATGAGATATTTACGATGGAACCTCCACCGGCAGCCCTCATATGAGGCAGCACCGCGCGCGACGTCAGCCACACGGCCCGCACATTCACGTTGAACATGCGCTCAAAGTCCGCCTCGGTATGTGTCTCAACCGTGCCGGGGATCATCACGCCCGCGTTATTGACGAGCACAGTCAGCGACCCGAACCAGTCGGCGGTCTCTTCAACCACGCGCTGCACAAAGTCGGCATCCGTAACGTCGCCCGCGATCGCCAGTCCTTTCTGGTTACCGATTTTGCGCACGACCTCTTCCAGCTTCGCCTCGCGACGCCCGATCACGGTGACGCATGCTCCCTCGCGTGCGAACGCCAGTGCGATGGCGCGGCCGATACCGCTTCCCCCACCCGTGACGATTGCCACTTTGCCTTCGAGTCTGTGTCTCATCGGATAAAGCTTATATACGCGCAAACGGCTGCACAACTGCCGCAGTATCTAAGGCACTCGGAACCTGGCTCAGCACAGTACGTACAATGGAGTATGAGGTTCGCAATCCACCGGACCAGTCGCGTTGTTGGTGTGATCGTGCTTCTGCTCGTCGCCGTTGCGGCCTTCGCGCAGGACGCACAGAACCCACCGCTCCGCGTGAACGTTTCCAGCCAACTTTCTGCCAGTGGCACCTCAGGACGCCTGCTCGTCTTCATTTCCAAAAGGCACAGGAAGCAACTGGGGCCACAACTGGGCAGCGGGACCATTGACTACTGGGTACTCGCAAAGGAGGTCCGGAACCTGAGCGCCACCTCCACGGCCGACTTCTGGCCCGACGCCCAAGCATTCCCGTCCTCAGCGGCGAGCATTCCGCCCGGCGACTACTACGTGCAGGCAATCCTGGACGCCAATCACAATTACGCTTACAACACACATCCGGACGGCGGCGATCTTGTCAGCCCGGTAGTGCGCACCAAGGTGAACGCAGGAAAGACGGTTCAGGTGGAGCTTGCAAGTCGTGTACCTGCCGCGCCTGTGAAAACGCCGCGCGGCTCCGAGCCGCTGGACTTCGTAAGTCCGAGCCTGAGTGCGTATCACGGCCGCGAGATCCACATGCGCGGCTTCGTCGTGTTGCCGCCGTCGTACCAGGCCAACACCTCGCAAACGTACCCTATCGTTTACGTGACACTGGGCTTTACCGCCGAACTCGTCCATGTGGCGGAAACGGCTGAGGAGCGCTTCAAGGCCATGGAGAAGGGCGACGCTCCTGAAATGATCTACGCCGTTCTCGACCAATCGACCGCATGGGGCACGCACGAGTTCGCCGACTCGCTCACGAACGGACCTTGGGGCAAGGCGCTGACCAGTGAACTCGTCCCCTACATCGAAAACAAGTACCGCACGGACGCGCGCCCGAGCAGCCGTTTCCTTACAGGCCATTCTTCCGGCGGATGGAGTTCAATCTGGCTGCAAACCGCATATCCCGACGTGTTCGGCGGTGCGTGGCCGACGGCACCTGACCCGGTGGACTTCCGCAGCTTCGTCGGCATCGACCTCACCAAAGACCGCAACATGTACCGGCGAGCCGATGGCACTGCGCGACCGCTCATGAGATTGAAGGGGAAGGTTGTCGAGACCATTGAAGGTTACTCACGGCTGGAGCGTGTGCTGGGCGAGTACGGCGGCCAGATGCGTTCGTTCGAAGCCGTGTTCAGCCCACGTGGCGAAGACAGTCAACCCGAGGAACTCTATGACCGCGACACCGGCGAGATAAACCCTGAAGTCGTCCGGTATTGGGAGCGCTATGACGTAAGCGCCATGCTTCGCAAGAACTGGGCGAACGTCGGCCCGAAGGTTTCAGGCAAAATCCACCTGGTCGTTGGCGATGTGGATAACTTCTACCTGGAAGAATCCGCCAGCCTTCTTCAGCAGACGCTCTCGGAACTTGGCGGCGCGGCATGTTTTGAATACGTCGCTCACCGTGATCACATAAACCTCTACTCCGGGAACGATCTTGCGAACCGCATCGCGCGCGAGATGTATGCTGTAGCGCGTCCGCCGCAGGGTGTGGCGCAGAACGCGTCTGCCTGTCCGAAGCCTTACGTTTCCACGCTCAAAACCGTAACCGCCGATTGAGGTTCAGCACCAGAAAGAAGGGAGGAGCGATTGCTCCTCCCTATCTGCTCCATTGTGGTCGCCGTCAGTACCCGTGTTCGTCTCCCTGTCCCACAACTACCTTGCCGCGGAACATGCGATAGATGAATACAAAGTACCCAAGGGCAATCACCATGCCGATGCTCCACCACACCAGCCCGCCTTTGAGTGAATACGGGCCTGTCTTTGTGTTGTAGATCGTCAGGCTGAGCGCCGGATCGCTGCTGGCCGGCAACACGTTCGGGTAAACGCCGACTGCCGCACCCACCAGCATGAACGCGATGTACACGCCTGACGCGATGAAGGCTGCCTTCTCATTCCCTTTCGAGTGGAAGTGCAGAATGAGCAGAAGCGCGCCGAACACGATGGCCGGAATGGCGAACGCTATCGGCGCGGCCTTGTAGTTGTTCAGCAACTCGGGTCTGATCCAAAGCGTGGCCACGAGGCTGACGAGCGTCATAACCAGCACGACTGGCCAGACGAATTTCACGATCCGTTTCGCCCGGGCATTCAGATCTGTTTCAGTCTTGAGCGAAACGTAAAGCGCTCCATGCATCGCCAGCGCGGCTAGTGCAACCACGCCCGCAATCACCGTGTACCAATCGAGGATGCCTGGATTCGGGCCGACGCGCCAGTTGGTCCAGAGCGCCTCGAAGAAGAAGCCGTCTTCGCGAAGCGGAACGCCGCGAACGACGTTCCCCAACGCCGCGCCGAAGAACACCGAAAGCAGCACGCTCGACAGCACGAACATTCCATCGAAGAACCCGCGCCACACTGGCTCCGGCAAGTGCGTGCGGAACTCGATGCCGATAGCGCGCAGGATGAGCAACCACAGCACCATGTGGAGCGGCAGATAGAATCCGCTGAATGCGGACGCATACAGCAATGGGAAAGCGAAGTAGAGCGTACCACCGGCGGCAAGCAACCACACTTCGTTGCCGTCCCACACCGGGCCGATGGTCCTCAGTACAGCCCTGCGTTCGTCGTCGGTTTTCGAGACAAACGGGTAGATGATTCCTGCGCCGATGTCGAACCCATCGAGGACGACATAGGCAGTGATCATGAAAGCAACCAGCCAGAACCAGATCGTCTCCATGTCATCCCTCCTTCGCCACTGCGGTCGGCGTTGACAACGGCTTGCCGCTCGGAACACCTACTTCCAGCGGCTCCGGTCCATGCGCAATGGTGCGCTGCACAAGGAATAGGAACAGGATGGAAAGGACGGTGTACATGCCCATGAAGCCCAGGAGCGTGAACCAGCCATTGCCGGCAGAGACGGTCTTGGAGTAGCCGTCAGCCGTGCGCATGAGTCCGTAAACGAGCCAGGGTTGCCGGCCCAACTCTGCGGTCATCCACCCCGCGGTGTTCGCGATGTACGGCAGTGGCAGGCAAAGCATGATGATCCACAGCATCCAGCGCGACTGATAGAGCTTGCGCCGCCACAGCAGGATTGCCGAGACCACCATAACCGCGATGAAGATCGTGCCCAGTCCGGCCATGATGTGGTAGCCGTAGTAGAGCAGTTCGATATTCGTCGGCCAGTTTTCGCGTGGGAAGGCGTCCAGTCCCTGCACCTCGGCGGTTGTCGTGCCGTAGATCAGGTAGCTCAGGACCTTGTTCGCGGCGATGGGATTATCGATCCGCTTCTTTTCCGGATCGGGCTGACCGATGATGACCAGCGGCGCGCCTGCCTGTGTCTCCCACAGGCCTTCCATGGCAGCGGTTGTGGCAGGCTGATGCTTCGCCACCATCTTCCCGTGAATGTCGCCCGTCGGGAACAACTGCATCACGCTGAAGATGAGCCCGGCGATCACGCCCACCTTCACGAACCTGCGTCCGTACTCCATATGTTTATCGCTCAGCAGGTAGAAAGCGCCGATTGCAGCCATTACGAACGACCCCGTAATCATGGCACCGCTCATGTTGTGGGCATACTGGATGAGCGCCCACGGGTTCGTCAGCAGGCCCCACCAACTGTTGACCTGGAAGGTGCCGTCGGGCAGTTGTTCGTGAGCGACCGGATGCTGCATCCACGCGTTCGTCACGATGATGAAGTATCCGGAAAGCCACGAGCCGAGAAATACCATGAACCCTGCAAACCAGTGTCCCCACTGGCTCAGGCGCTTTTCGCCAAACAAGAACAGGCCGAGGAAGGCCGACTCGAGAAAGAACGCGAACACGCCTTCCATCACCAGGGGCTGACCAATCACGCCACCGGTCGCCTTTGAGAAGTGCGACCAGTTCGTCCCGAACTGAAACTCCATCGGGATACCCGTGACCACGCCCATAACGAAGTTGATACCGAAGATCTTTGCCCAGAACCGGGCAGCCTTGTTGTAGGTTTCGTCCTGCCGCTTGATAGCCAGCGTCTTGTACCAAACGATCAGCGGCGCAAGACCCATTGTGAGTTGTGGAAACAGGTAGTGGTAGGTAATGGTGAATGCGAAGTGGAGTCTATGAACTAATTCTGCTGCGCTGTCCATAATCAGTCCTGCGCGGATGCGGACGGACCCCTACGATCGATCGTGATCCCGGTCAGCGTGCTGCCCGGTCACGTACGCCCTTGGCCCAACCGCGTCCTGAAGGTTGACTGCTACTCCGTCTGAGTAGCTGGATTGCTATTGCGATTCAGAAAAAGCGGGCCCTGCTGACTGAATTTATCGGAAAACGAGGCAATAACGACAAGCACTGAAAGAAGAGCCTACGTACGTACCGAGGTCTTCCTCTGCCGCTCGGCTTCCCGATGTTCTCTGCGGCGGCCCGCCAGTTCGTACCACTCTTTTTCTTCCTCTGTTTCGGGCACGACCGGCGGAACTGGCAATGGACGCCCGTGCCTGTCAACGGCGACAAACGTCAAGTACGCCGAACTGACGTGCTTACGGGTCCCTGCAATGTAGTTCTCCACCCAGACCTTCACGCCCACTTCCATTGACGTCTTGAACGCGCGGTTTACAGACGACCGCAGAATGACAAGGTCGCCCACATGTACGGGAACGAGGAAGTCGAGATGGTCAATCGAAGCAGTCACCACATAGCTTCGGCAGTGCCTGTGCGCGGCAAGTGCGCCTGCAACGTCGATCCAGTGCATCAGCGTGCCACCCAGTAGCGCGCCGAGGGGATTCGCGTCGTTCGGCAAAACGATCTGCACCATCTCCGATTGCGACTCGCGCACGGCACGTGGCGTAAGTAGAGCATTATGTTCGTTCATTTTGTATCCCCACGGAATCGGAAAGGAAAACAGGACGGACTATGTTACTTGCGACAGCGCCGTTTGCACTAGTACTCGCTGTGTGTCGGCCCGATGCCGCCTTGGACGTCGCAGCAGATAGGTCCGCACATATGCCTCGGCTTTGCTCTGAACACGAGGGTCCGGATGTGCGGTCGTCCACGTTCCCGATGCGCAGTCGTATACCAGGTTCCCATGGTCGATGGCAACGAAATCCCTTTCGCACGCGAACGCCACGGACAGCGTCGATTCATCATCCCGAACCACACCGACCCGGATTGCGTCGAAGTCTCGCGATTCCGGAAAGCGCGGACATTTGCAGCTATACGCAGCCGCATAGCCGAGATTGCAGAACTGACGCAACTCCTCTTCGCTCGGGGCGGCAGGAGACTCGGGCTGTACGCAGCAGGTGCCGGTAAACCCGTCTCCCAGCGGCAGACGCGGCCGGTGCGGCCACAAGTCTCCGGCCAGCACCTCGATAGGAATGAAGTAGGGACACGCCATTGCAGGGACTCAGCGAATTCTATCGCAGTATCGACCACCTTGCCCCGTCTCCAGACACGCAGGGCAAAATGCGCGCCGCCGGGACTTGCTTCCGCGCGCGATTCCGTGCTCAATTGACTACATGGATCGGATCGCGTCGCTGAAGGAAATCCTGACCATCAACCCCACTGACAGCTTCGCTCGCTACGCCCTGGCGATGGAGTATTCGAAAGCCGGGCAGACGGACACAGCCCTCGCCGAGTTCTCAACCCTGCTGAAGGCCAACCCCGACTATACGAACGGATACTTCATGGCCGCGCAGACGCTTGCCGCCGTGAACCGCATCGACGAAGCCAAAGCCTACTTGCGCGACGGTATAGCGGCGGCCCAAAGAGTCGGAAACCACCACGCCCGCTCCGAGATGGAAGCTATGCTCGACGACCTCGACCGGTGATCACTGGTTCTTTCTCAACTGGCGCTCGGCCTCGCTATCCAACTTCTCTCGGATAATTTGAAGTTCTGTCCGAGTGTCGTCCGGAACAGCTTCATCCAGGCCGATGCTCTTGCGTGCCAGCGAAAACGCCTGGAGCAAACATCTGTCTTGCCTCTCGCGCATCTCTTGCGCAGTGGGAATACAGACCGCATCCGGACTTACGCCGCGTTCCTCCAGAATCTCGCCATCGGGAAATTCGAGTTTCCCGGTGGATATCTGCACGCCATACAAGGCGACAACGTTAGTTCCGAAGGCGTGGCTGAAGTACCTGGAGGCATTCACGTATCCTGCTGTTCTATCGCCGATCACGACTGCCTTGCCTGTCTTTTGAAAATGCCTTGCAAGTACCTCAGCTGCGCTAGCCGACTCGCTATCCACCATGATCACCATCTTCGGAATGAGATTCGGGACTCGTCTGTTCGCTTCGATCGATTCGGTCTTCTTTCGCCCCACCATTCTGGCAATCAGTGTGGGTTTAGCTTCGAAGTGTCCAATCAGTTCTTCAAGGCCTTCAATCAGCCCGCCTCTGTTGCCCCGCAGGTCTAACACGACGGCGCGAGCCTTCGAGATGTCGTCCACGATCGGGGTGAAATCCAGCCTGCCGAATTCCTTGAAACTGACGTATCCAATACCGTCGGCATGCATGCTGCGGTGGTAATCCGGTTCCTGGTCCTGCATCTCGCGGATGAGATTCCATATCTCGATACCATCTGTGATGTCCGTGAGGAACTTCCCTTCCTTCACCTTCGCGCTCACGGTAACCGTACTTGGAGGCTGGTTGCCGCGAGTAAACACAATCTGCCACTCCTGTCTTGGCCGCAGCAGGCGGTAGTAGAACATCATCGGGTCGATGGTTTTGCGGTCGGTGGCGAACCCATTCACCGCGAGGATGCGGTCCCCCACCTGCAACCCCGCTGCTTCGGCTTGTCCACCCTTCGCAATGCGATTGATGCGAATCTCGTCGCCAAAAGCCGCGGTAGAGAAACCAAAGAGAAGCTTGTGCACGCGGCCGGGCGGAAGGAATCTGGTATGAGAGTCATGGAGTTGATCGATCAGCCAGTAGATCGCGGTCAGCATTTCCCCATTGCTGTTCGCCTTTTCAATCCGCTGCCGTGCCTGCTCGGTCAGGCCAACCCAATCAAGACCGTTTAGCTTTGGGTCGTAGTAGTTCTTAGCGATCTCGGCTGAGACAACTTTCAGGATAAGCTTGGCGCGCTCACGTTCCCAATCGAGATCGTACGCGAACAATCAAGTAGAGACGACAATTAGTGCGACGAAAGACAGCAACACACGACGGTACACGTTGCTTCAGGCTCCTCTTCCGGGAAGAGAGGCAGCCTACCTGCCCCGCACGTCGTCGTCAATCAGGAACTTGAAACGGATCGAGACTTGCCTACCGCGGCGATCTCGTCTCCGTCGCTGCGGCTATCGTATCTGGCGCTTCGGCTTTCGGAGCGCGCATGAACTTCGTCATGGCGAATTCGATTGCTCCCGGCCATAACTGATACAGCCTAACCAGCAGGTGGTCGCGCCACGGCACCACGATCTGTCGCTTGCCCGTCAGGACGCCTTTCAGTACTGCCCGCGCAACCCGGTCTGGCGTAATGCCGCGCTTGATGCGTGCATCCACCTGCCGGTACTCATTTCCTTTCACCACGCGCTCGCCGAACGCCGTCTTGATATAGCCCGGGCACACCGTCACCACATTGATGCCATGTTTCCGCAGTTCCAGGCGCGCGGCCTTGCCGATGGCGTTGAGCGCAAACTTCGTCGCCGAGTACCCCGCCGAGAACGGCAATGGGATGTGACCTGCAACACTGGACACGTTCACGATCGTGCCGCCGCCGTTCTCTTTCATGTGCGCGGCCGCGACCTGCATGCCGTCGATTGCGCCGAACAGGTTGGTTGCGAACATGTCCCGGCAGGCGTTCATGTCCATAGTCGCCACGCTGTCGAGCAGTCCGTGGCCTGCGTTGTTCACCCAGATATCCACGCGACCGAAGCGCCTCACAGCGCCCGTCTTGAGCCGCTCTACTTCTTCCCGGTTGCGCACGTCGCATTCGATGGCGATGGTCCGTTCCGGACAGCCGATGCGCATTCGCGCCGCTTCCGCTCTCTCAACGCTTCGGGAAGAAAGGACGACGCTCGCGCCCTCCATTGCAAACAGTTTTGCGATCGCTTCACCGATGCCCATGGAGGCGCCGGTCACTACGGCGACTTTGCCAGCCAGCAGGTTCATGAAGGTGCTTCTAACCGTCCTCGCGCATCAAAGTCAAGCGCAGGATTTCGGAATGCCAGTAATTCCCATCTTCCCACTCGAAGCAGTACTGCTGCCGGGCGCGCCCCTGCCCCTTCATATCTTCGAACCGCGCTACAAGGAAATGATTGCCGAGTGCCTGGAGCAGCATAAGCATTTCGGCGTGGTGCGCGCCAAGGAAGGCTCGATAGCCGAGATCGGCTGCACGGCCGAGATTCTGGACGTAATCAAGCGCTACGACGACGGCCGCATGGACATCGCGACTGCCGGACGACAGCGATTCGAGATCGTGGAACTCGTCTCTGGCCGCTCGTTCATGCAGGCCGAAGTCACCCTGGTTGACGACCAACCCGCAGTGGTCACTCAGGACGAGGTGCGCCGCGCTGTCGAGTTGCACTCACAAGTGCTCGACCTTGCCGGGGCGGAAGCGGAAATAGATGAGGAGGACCTCGACGATCCTCAACTCTCGTACCGCCTGGCCGGAGCGCTTCCGATGGACCTCGATTTCAAGCAGACTCTCCTGATCACCCGCTCCGAGGAAGAGCGCCTTTCAGGGTTGATTCAGTTCTACGAAACCATCATTCCTACGCTGATCCGCGTGAGGAAGGCTCGCGAGAAGGCTGGTGGAAACGGCCACGTCTAAGGACTCACACGCCCCTTCGAGCACGGCGCATGAAAAAGGTGCCGGCTCTTACCGGCACCCATTCTTTGTCGCACAATCGTTACTCGGCCGACTTCCCTTTTCCAGTTCATCCGCCAGCGCTGTCGCGCCGTACACCCTGCGCAGCGCCTCCAGAATTCCGCGGCTATCGACCGCGATGTGTCGCATGCCTTCCTCGGAGAAATAGAAGTTCCGTCCGAGTCCCTGCATGTTGCGATCGAAGTTGATGCCCACGAGTTCACCGGCTTTATTCACCACCGGCGAACCTGAACTTCCGCCGATGCTGTCCGCTGTCGAAACGAAGTTCATCGGAGTCTTGAGGTTCAGCTTGCTCTTGGCCGCTTTCCACGTAGGCGGCAGTTCGTAAGGCGGCTTCCCGCCCTTTGCCGCTTCACGTTCGAACGCTCCGCCTATCGTTGTATACGGCGGGATTCGCGTTCCCTTCGGCACAACGCTTCCACGACCGTCTTCTGTGTACCCCTTCACCGCTCCGTAGCTCAGGCGAAGGGTGAACGTCGCATCCGGATACAGGTCCTTTCCGCCCTGCTTAAAACGCGCCAGAGCGATTCGTCCTGCCTCGTGCCGTATAACGGCATCGACCTCGTCGTCGTAGCGCTTACGCAGCGCTCGTGCTTCGTCATCCACATCGCGCATCAGCGCGATCATGGGATCGTCGCTCTTGCTCACGGCCGCCCATCCGCCATCGTAGAGCTGCTTTCGGAAGCTCGGGTCTTTCAGCCGAGTGCCTGATACCAGCGCCTTGGCCACGTCCTCTTCGGGCTTGCCGCCCAGCACGCGCTTCGCGATGGGCGAGTCAGCCCCGAAGTGCCCGGGCAAGCGCCCCAGCGACTCGGTCAGCGTGAGCACCTCGAGGGCGTCATGAACCGGAGCAGTCGAGAACAACCGCTGCTCCACAGATGGCATGTTCGAGTCACGGTACTCGCGCATGCGCTGCAGGTTGGGCTTCTCGCGTTCTGCCGTTGCCCGGACCAGGGTACGCGCATATCCCGCGAGGTCTGAATCGAATGCCATCATGCGTTCGATCAGCATGTGCGCAACATAGATTTCGCGGTGCGCCCGCGTGGCCTGCTCGATCTTCTCCCATGCCGAAGCGAGCGTCGGGTCCGCCTTCAGCAGCTTCGTCCTGAGTTCTTTTTCGTCGGCAACTTTGCTGGCCATCAGCTTCGAGTCGAGGAGGGCGGCATAGTACCCGCGCTGGGACTTCTGTGCATTCTCCAGGCTGTAAATCCGGCTCTGGCTGATGCGGGTGTTCTCCGCCGATTTGGCGGCAAAATCCTTCATCAGCTTGATGGCCTGTTCGCGGGTCTTCAGTAGCCACGGATACTGCACCTCGCGCATGAAGTCCAGTTCGGCCATTGTCGCCAGGCGTGAAGTGGAACCCGGATTCCCCGACATGAACACTAGATCGCCTTCCTGGACTCCCTTCGTTGACCAACGCAGGAAATGCTGCAACTGCACCGGCCTGTCGTTCTCGTAAACGCGGAAGAAGGCAACATCGAGCCCGTAGCGCGGAAACTCGAAGTTGTCCGGATCGCCGCCGAACGACGCTATGGCGAATTCCGGCGCAAACACCAGCCTTACGTCCATGTAGCGGCGGTACTTATAAAGGTGGTAGGCCCCACCGCTGTAAAGCGTCACCACGTCGCATCGCAGGCCGCTCTTCGCGCACTCGCCTTCGAGTGCGGTCATCACCGTGCGCTGAGCTGCGCCAGCTTCCGCCGTGCTCATGCCGGGCCTGGCAGCGCCCAGAACTTTGTCTGTGACATCTTCAATGCCGACCAGCACGTTCAACTCGAGGTCGGGACACTTAATCTCCTCCGCGCGGCTGCGCGCGTGGAAGCCGGTCTTAATCAGGTCCCGGCCCTCGCTCCCGACCTTGGAAACGCAATCGGCAGCCACGTGATGATTGGTGAACGCCAGACCGTCTCGCGAAACGAATGACCCCGAACCGCCATTGTTGAACCGCAATGACGACTCGCGGACGTGGTCCAGCCACTCGCCCGTGACCGTGTGTCCGTAGCGGGCCTTGATTTTCTCTACTGGAGCGGCATTGAAAAGCCAGAGACCCTCGTCAGCCGCAACTGGCAAGCCGGCTAGCGAAAGGAGCAAAACAGCGATGAATCGTCTCATGGACAAAAGCTCTTGCGTTGAGTTGGGAACTGATCATCATGCTTGAGCGTCGCGCCGGCGGCAAGCCGTTCCTGTAGACGACTGCCCCCCAAGAAAGACGTCATCCTCGCCAGCGCGCCGGGCTTTCGGTTTGTGCATGTAGGGACGTAGCAGCTACGTCTCTCGGCCCGAAGGATCTGCACCGCGGCGGGACGCCGTATCCCTGTCCAGGCCGCATCCGTAGCTATGAGACAACTTCTACTCTGTCTTTTCCAGCAACGCACAGTTCTTCCTGACCGTCCAATACAGAAGCCGTAACGCGGCTTTATCGGGACCCTGCTGTTTCCTGATACCACGAGGTTTCCCTCACCCTATGACACTGCCTCGGACTCTTGGTGAACTAAGGAAAAGTGATTTCTCTCCAGAGCGCATGCAGGCTCGTCGCGTGAAGGACGAGATGCGCGACAATCTCATAACAAAGTTGCGGAATGGAGAAACCATCTTCTCCGGTATTGTGGGCTACGACGACACGGTCGTCCCGCAGATCGTGAATGCCGTGCTTTCGCGGCACAACCTCATTCTGCTCGGGCTTCGCGGACAGGCGAAAAGCCGCATCCTGCGCGCGCTCACCTGTTTGCTTGACCCCCAATTGCCCTACGTCGAGGGTTGCGAGATAAACGACAGCCCCTACGCGCCAATATGCAGGCGCTGCCGCGACCTGATTTCCGAGCAGGGCGACAAAACGCCTATTGCGTGGCTCACGCCTGAAGACCGGTATGTTGAGAAGCTTGCAACTCCGGACGTCACCATCGCCGACCTCATCGGCGACATCGATCCGATTAAGGCGGCGAGAGGTGGCCATCAGCTCAGCAGCGAATTGACGGTTCACTACGGGCTGCTGCCGCGAGCCAATCGAGGCATCTTCGCCATCAACGAACTGCCCGACCTCGCAGGCAAGATCCAGGTCGGTTTGTTCAACATCATGCAGGAGGGCGACGTCCAGATTAAGGGCTACCCTGTCCGGCTTCCGCTCGACGTAGCTCTGGTCTTTAGCGCGAATCCCGAGGACTACACCGCCCGCGGAAAGATCATCACGCCCCTGAAGGACCGCATCGGTTCCGAGATCCGCACTCACTACCCGGCCTCACTGGAAGAAGGCATAGCCATCACCATGCAGGAAGCCTGGACGCGCCGGGACGGCTATGAACTCCTCATCCCGAGATACGTCGCCGAAGTTGTCGAGCAGATCGCCTTCTCCGCCCGCGAGGACAAGCGCATAGACAAGCGGTCCGGCGTTTCCCAGCGCCTTGCTATCAGCTGCATGGAGAACGTGATTTCGAATGCGGAGCGCCGCACAATTCGCAACCAGGAGCAGTTAGTGGTGCCCCGCGTGAGCGACATTTACTGCGCTATGCCGGCAATCACCGGGAAGCTGGAACTTGAGTACGAGGGCGAAATGCGGGGTGCGGACAACGTGGCTCGGGAGTTGATCCGCACTGCGATATCCCGCACCTTCGACCACTACTTCGAGGGCCAGAACATGAACCAAATCATCCAGTGGTTCGATCTGGGTGGCGAAATCCGATTGCCCGATTCCGCAGCATCCGCAAAGGCGATGGAATCGTTGCGGCAAATACAGGGTCTCACAGAGAAGCTCACGGCCGTTGCCGTCACCCAGAAAGATCGCCCCGAGGTATTCGTCGCAGCCGCCGAATTCGTTCTCGAAGGCCTGCACGCGCACAAGCGGATTGGCCGGAACGAAGAACGCACCTTCAGCGCGGGAGAGAAGGCCAAGCGTCCAACCGAGTCTGCTTACCCCCGCGAGGAGGAAAAGTTTCCACGACGGCGCTCGTTCAACTGATGTCGAACACGGTGCGAAGTGGTAGCCCAGCGATCGGATCTCGTACATGAAGTTCATCAGGTACACAAAGTACACAGGCGACCCGGCGTCGGACATGAGCATGGAGGAACTGCTCAGCGCGCTCTCCGACTATCTGCTCAACAGTGGCTTTCAAAACCCCTACCAATCCTGGTACGAGATGCCGAATGAGCAGACGCTCGAAGAGCTGCGCCGCGCCATCGAAGATGCGCTGCTCAACAGCGAACTGATCGACGAGCAACTGCGGGAGCAGATGCAGCAAATGCAGATGGAGGGCACGCTCGACCAGTTGATCGAGCAACTCATCGAGCGCATGCAGCAGGAGGACTACATCTCGGTCGAGGGCCCGCACGACCCTTCCAAGCAGTCGAGTGTGGGCGGTCAGATAGGGCAGTCGCAGGCACAGGCGAAATTCGAAATCACGGACAAGAGCCTCGACTTCCTTGGCTTTCGCACGCTCCGCGACCTGCTGGGCTCGTTGGGCAAGTCGAGCTTTGGTCGCCACGACACGCGCGACCTCGCTACCGGCATCGAGGCAAGCGGTGCGTCGAAGCGCTACGAATTCGGGGACACGCTCAACCTCGACATCACTGCAACCCTCTCCTCTGCGATTCGGCGGGAGGGTCTTCATTTGCCCCTGACGCTCGAGTACAACGACCTTCAGGTTCACCAGTGCGAGTACCAGTCATCCTGCGCAACCGTGCTCATGCTCGACTGTTCGCATTCGATGATTCTCTACGGCGAAGACCGGTTCACGCCGGCCAAGAAGGTAGCAATGGCGCTCTCGCAACTCATCCGGACGCAATATCCGGGGGACTCGCTTTCTCTGGTGCTGTTCCATGATTCCGCCGAAGAGGTGCCGCTCTCGCAATTGGCGCGTGTGAAAGTCGGGCCGTACTACACGAATACTCGTGAAGGACTTCGCCTCGCCCAGCGTATTCTGCAACGCCAGCGCAAGGACATGAAGCAGATCGTCATGATCACAGACGGCAAGCCTTCTGCGCTGACGCTCGAAGACGGGCGCATCTACAAGAACGCCTTCGGCCTCGATCCGCTCGTTGTCAGCCAGACGCTGGAGGAAGTCTCGAAGTGTAAGCGCGCTGGCGTGCTGATTAACACGTTCATGCTTGCAAGCGACTATGGTCTCGTACAGTTCGTCCAGAAAGTGACCGAGATGTGCCGCGGCAAAGCGTACTTCACCACTCCCTTCACCCTCGGCCAATACCTGCTGATGGATTACATGTCACGCAAGACGAAGACGATCCACTAGCCGGCGGTATGCGTAAGCACAAAGGCGAGCCTCTTGGGCTCGCCTTTCGCGTCTGTACTTTAGGGTTGCGCCGCTATCCCTTCACCGGACTGCTGGCTGGCGGATTATTCTCGACCGGTTTCGCCTCCACTGGTTTCGCAAGCTCACCCTGCTCGGCTCGAACAGCTGCCTCTGCAGCCTGGAAGCCGATCTTCGAGTGCGTACCATCGCAAAAAGGCTTGTTCACCGACGCACCGCAGCGGCACAGCGAAAACGCCGTCTTGCCCGCCAGGTTGTACTCATGTCCGTCTGCATCGACGATGCTGATGCT
>Ga0196976_1000868_pt1 | contig 16391 bp, 19 predicted proteins | sample S3v_513CmetaG_FD_148644 | JGI IMG/M metagenome (GOLD analysis project Ga0196976, IMG submission 148644) | Soil microbial communities from Anza Borrego desert, Southern California, United States - S3+v_5-13C | ecosystem: Environmental > Terrestrial > Soil > Desert | place: USA: California...
GCGCGACGAGTTGGGCCGCCTGCGCACCCGCCACGCTGAATTGGCCTCGGCGTTAAACCAGGAACGGGCGAGCGCCGCCGAGAAGCGGGCGCTGCTGGACGAGGCGCGCGACCGGCTGTCCGACGCCTTCAAGGCCCTGTCGGCCGACGCGCTCCGTCAAAACAACGAGAGCTTCGTCGAACTGGCAAAGGCAACGCTGTCGGCCTACCAGGAGAACGCCAAAGGCGACCTCAGCCAGCGCCATGCCGCCATCGCCCAACTGGTGGCGCCGGTGCGCGACTCCCTCCAGCGCATGGACGACCACATCCGCGCCCTGGAACGGGCCCGCGCCGGCGCCTACGAGGGGCTGAAGGCGCAGGTGGCTTCCCTGGTGGACAGTCAGCGGTCCTTGAGGGCCGAGACCGGCAATCTGGTCAAGGCGCTACGCTCGCCGGTGGCGCGCGGTCGCTGGGGCGAGATCCAACTGCGCCGCGTGGTCGAGATGGCCGGTATGATCGAGCACTGCGACTTCGCCGAGCAGGTTACGCTGGGCACCGGCGACGCCCGCCAGCGCCCCGACCTCCTGGTCCGCCTGCCCGGCAACCGCTCCATCGTCGTGGACGCCAAGGCACCGATGGAGGCCTTCCTCGACAGCCTCCAGGATGACGGTGGCGACGAGGCCCGCCGACAGGCCCTGCTGCGCCACGCCCGCCACGTCCGCGAGCACATGCGCGCCCTGTCGGCCAAGGCCTACTGGGAAGCCTTAGGCGACCTGAGCCCTGACTTCGTGGTGCTGTTCCTGCCGGGCGAGGCGATGTTTTCCGCCGCCCTGGAGCACGACCCGACGCTGATCGAGGCCGGAGCCGAGGCGCGGGTGATCCTGGCCACCCCCACCACCCTGATCGCCCTGCTGCGCGCCGTCGCCTACGGCTGGCGCCAGGAGAAGCTGACGGAAAGTGCCCGCGCCGTCAGCCAGCTTGGCGCCGAACTGCACAAGCGCCTTGCCGATCTCGGCGGCCACATGGACCGGCTGGGCCAACAACTGGGCCGTGCCGTCGGCTGCTACAACGCCGCCGTCGGCTCCCTGGAAAACCGTGTGCTGGTGACGGCCCGCCGGTTCCGCGACCTGCACGCCGTTCCCGACGACGCCGAGCTTGCCGAACTGACGCCGCTGGACGTGATGCCGCGCCCGCTGACGGCGACGGAACTGCAACAAGCCCCGGAAGAACGGCGCGCCCTTTCTTGACGGGCACACCCAAAGCTCATACATGACCAGCCTGGAATCATTCTAACTTTGGAACTCTTCCAAAATGGCCCTGCTGCCCATCCTCGTTGCCCCGGACCCGTGCCTGAAGCAGAAGGCCAAGCCGGTCGAGCGCGTCGACGACCGCATTGTCCGCCTGATGGACGACATGCTGGAAACCATGTACGTCGCCCCCGGCATCGGCCTTGCCGCCCCGCAGGTGGGCGTGCTGGAGCGCGTGATCGTGATTGATCTCTCCGACAAGAACGAGCCGCGCCAGCCCCTGCGCATGGTCAATCCCGAGATTCTCTGGGCGTCGGAGGAAGAGGCCGTCTACAACGAAGGCTGCCTGTCGCTGCCCGAGCACTACGCCGATGTCGCCCGCCCGGCGCGTGTGCGCGTGCGCTATCTCGACGTGCGGAACGAGATTCGCGAGATAGAAGCCGACGGCTTGCTCGCCACCTGCATCCAGCACGAGATCGACCACCTGCAGGGCACGCTGTTCGTCGATCACATTTCGTCCTTGAAGCGGAACATGATTCTGCGCAAGCTTCAGAAATCCAAGAAACAACAGGCACTTGCCTGATCCGACGAGTCGAAGCCCACCGTCATGTCCGCCTTGCGCCTTGCCTTCATGGGCACCCCCGACTTCGCCGTGCCCAGCCTCAAGGCGTTGCTCGATGCCGGGCATGACGTGGTCTGCGTCTACAGCCAGCCGCCCCGCCCGGCGGGACGCGGCCACCATGTCCAGCCCTCGCCGGTCCATGCCTTCGCCCAGGCGCGCGGCATTCCGGTGCGCACCCCCAAGACCTTGCGCAACGCCGACGAGCAGCAGGCGTTCGCCGCGTTGGGCCTGGATGCGGCGGTGGTAGCGGCCTATGGCCTGATCCTGCCCAAGCCGGTGCTGGAGGCCCCCGTGCTGGGCTGCCTGAACGTCCACGCCTCGCTGCTGCCGCGCTGGCGTGGCGCCGCCCCCATCCACCGCGCCATCCTGGAGGGGGATAGCGAGAGCGGCGTCACCATCATGCAGATGGACGAGGGACTGGACACCGGCGGCATGCTGCTGAAGGGCGCCGTTCCGATTGCATCGACGACCACGGCGCCGGCGCTGCACGACCAGTTGGCCGAACTGGGCGCCGGATTGATCGTCGAAGCGCTGGCCGGGCTTCAGGCCGGCACGCTGGAACCCGAACCGCAGCCGGCTGAAGGCGTCACCTACGCCGCCAAGCTGAGCCGCGACGACGGCCGACTCGACTGGAGCCGCGACGCCGCCTTCATCGACCGGCAGGTCCGCGCCCTGAACCCGTGGCCCGGCGTGTGGTTCGAGGCCGCCGGCGAGCGCATCAAGGTTCTGGCGGCCGCCCCCGTCGCGGATGCGGCGGCGGCCCCCGCCGGCACCTTGCTGGATGACGGGATGACCGTGGCCTGCGGTCAGGGCACAGTACGCCTGACCAAGGTCCAGCGGCCCGGCAAGGGGGCGGTGGACGGGGCCTCCTTCCTGCGCGGCTTTGCAGTGAAGCCCGGCACGCCGCTGGTCTGACCCGTCATGGCCCGCTGGAAGATCACCGTCGAGTACGACGGCCAGCCCTTTGTCGGCTGGCAGCTTCAGGACAACGGCCCCTCGGTCCAAGGCGCCATCGAGGCCGCCATCACCCGTTTTTCCGGCGAGACGGTGCGGGTCCACTGTTCCGGCCGCACCGATGCCGGCGTCCACGCCCGGGGCCAGGTCGCCCACTTCGACCTGGATAAGCCGATGACCGGCGACAAGATCCGCGACGCGCTCAACCACTTCCTGAAGGAGGTGCCGGTGGCGATCGTAGCGGCCGACGCCGTGGCGGGAGATTTCCACGCCCGGCTGTCGTGCCAGGGCCGGCGCTATCTCTTCCGCATTCTGACCCGCCGCGCCCCGCCGGCCCTGGACGCCGGTCGGGTGTGGCACGTACGGCACCCGCTCGACGCCGAGGCGATGCACGCGGCGGCGCAGATGCTGGTCGGCCGGCACGACTTCTCCAGCTTCCGCGCCGCGCTGTGTCAGGCCAGGAGCCCGGAGAAGACGCTCGACCGGCTGGACGTCGAGCGGGTGGACCATGAAATCCATGTCCACGCCGCCGCGCGGTCGTTCCTGCATCATCAGGTCCGCAACATGGTGGGCACCCTGGAGTTGGTCGGCGCCGGCAAGTGGACCCCCGGCGACGTGCGCCGCGCGCTGGAGGCCCGCGACCGCGCCAAAGGCGGGCCGACCGCGCCGCCCGATGGGCTTTATTTCATGGAAGCCCGCTACTAAGCTCCCGGCTTGCGGACTAATCCCGCTGCGAGGCGGCCTTTGAGGCGAGATGGCGGGTTGAGCACCTGACCCGATCAGCCAAGGAGGTTCCGATGATCACCCTGCGCCCACCGTCCCGTCATGCCCGCCGGCTGGTCCTGTTGGGCATTGCCATGGCCGCCCTGCAAGGGCTGCCGGCCCTGGCGCAGCAGTCGCCCACCCCCCCGCAGGGCGGACCGCAGGGCATGATGGGCGGGCAAGGCATGATGGGTGGCCCCGGCGGCATGATGGGTGGTCCGGGCATGCCGATGCACGGAGCCAGCAACAATCCCGTGGTGCGCCAGTTCCAGGAGGCCAACCGATCCTCCATGCAGGGGATGATGACCGTCCCGATGACCGGCGACGCCGACCGCGACTTCGCCAACATGATGATCCATCACCACCAGGGCGCCATCGACATGGCCAAGGTCGTGCAGCAGCACGGCAAGGACCCGGAGATGAAGCGCATGGCCGACAAGATCATCGGCGACCAGCAACAGGAAATCACCCAGATGCGGAACTGGTTAAGCCAGCACCCGGGAGCCAGCGGCACCTCACAGTAAGCCGCCCCCCTGCACCATCCGCGCACAGGCATGCGCCAGCCTGCAACCGGCCCTGCACCCGATGCATCGTTTTTCTGGTCGGGCGCTTTATACCAAGTTCAGAAAGTTCTGACCGCCGGTCAGAACTTTCTGAAACGGGTACTGGCGGGTCGCCGGGGTCGGATTTTGCCCGTTTTCAGTGCCCGATTGGCAGAAAAGGAAGGCCTTCAAGACGAGATTAACGCCACCCTTATGTCCGACAGGCTCACCATAAGCGTTAACGGGTCAACGGGAGACACCTGAAAACCGTGCTTGAGGTAGAAGGCTTTGGCCGTGTCATCCATGGCGTGGACAAGCAACGCGCGAATTCCGGCGATTTCGGCAGCCTGAAGTGCCTTGAACACCGCATCGCGCAGCAACCCCACGCCGATCCCTATGCCCTGCCAACGGCGGTCGATGGCCAAGCGCCCAAGAACCATAACCGGAATCGGCTCGGGCATGTTCCGCTTCACCTTGCCCGGTGCCGCGTCGTGCAGAACGGCGCCAGCCGCCAGACAGTAGAACCCAATGACCTCTTCGCCCTGGCAGATGACATAAGTGCGCGAGGCGCCGGCATTCTGGTTTTTGCGGGCGCGCTTGCGCAGCCACTCGTTGAGGGATGGCGTGCCGCAATCAAAACGGCTGAGGTCATACACTTCGCCCACAGGGGCCGGAGCGGTCAGAGCCGTCCTGGCCTCCGTCGGCGATGGCGGGGCGGTCACGCCTCCCACGGCGCTTTGCGATTCAACAACGCCGCCAGCTTCTTGATGTCCGGCCCCACCGTATCGAGTCTTTCAAGGAACTGCTTGTGCTGGTCGTCATCAAGGAAGAACACCCGCTGATCCAATAGGGCCTCCTCGGCAGCCTGACAGGCGGATTCCAGCATGAATTCGGTACGGGTCTTCCGGAGGACCTGGGCGGCACGGTCGATCAGGTCGCGTTGCGGGCGAGGCGCGCGGATGTTGATCGAAACGGAGCGCTCGTCCTTTGCGGTAGCGGCGGCGTGCATTGTCCCCTCCAGACGCATTTTGGTCTGCTGTAGACGCCCACCGTCTACATGTACGCACAATGTGCGCACGCGTGCGCACATTGTCAACACACAGGTCTGGATATTGGCTACCCCTTCACCCCGCCCCCAGCAGCATGCTGTCGGCAATACCGCTGATCATCTCGGTCAAGATCAAATCCAGCAACACCAGCGAGAAGGCCATGAAGCCGCCGACCTCCAGCGCCGTGCGGGTGATGAACCATTGGTAGACCAGCATCATCATCGAGACGACGAACAATGCCGCCTCGCCCAGGTCACCGGGAAACAGGTTGCCGGCAACCGGCACCATCACCACCACCAGCGCGATCACCTGGATCACCGCCGACCAGTTGTACGCGGCGAGGAACCCCGGATACTGGGCACCCCGCCCCAGGTACTGGGCGATGTGGTACATGACCAGCGCATAGGCCGACCAGCGAACCACGTAGGCAATGCCCTGCACCAGCACCAGCGGCAGCAGCGGCACCTGCGAAAAGCCGTCCCACTGGTGGGCCGCCAGCAGAAAAATGTAACCGGGCAGCACCAGCGCCGCCGCGTAGAAGGAACGCAAGGCGCCCTCCGGCGTGCGGTCGAGGAACAGCATGCCGCCCGGATCGAATAACGCCAGCCGCCAAGCTCCAAAGATGGATACGGCGGCCTCGCGTCTGGTCAGCATGGGGTCACTTCCCGATGGGGGCGAAATAGTCCGCAAGCACGGCGGTGTAGATATCGGCGAGCGCCGCCAAATCGTCCAGGCGGACGTTCTCATCGGCCTTGTGCATGGACAAGCCGATGAGGCCGAACTCTACCACCGGGCAGTGGTCCTTGATGAAACGGGCATCGGAGGTGCCGCCCGAGGTGGATAGCTCCGGCCGCCGGCCAGTCACCCGCTCGGCCGCGCGCGCGACGATCTCCGACAGCCGGCCCGGCGGCGTCAGGAAGGCCACGCCCGAGGTGACGATGCGCAGGTCGTAGGCCCCGCCCACCCGGTCGAACCGCTCGCGCAGCCACGCCTCCAGACTGGCCGGGGTGTGGAGATCGTTGAAGCGGATGTTGAAGGAGGCCCGCGCTTGTGCCGGAATGACGTTGGAGGCGCGGTTGCCGACGTCGATGGTGGTGAGCGCCAGCGTCGAAGGCTGAAAATGCCCGGTCCCCTGGTCCAGCGGGTCGGACGCGATGGCGTCCAGCATCCGCACCAGACGCGGCAGCGGGTTGTCGGCCAGATGCGGATAGGCGGTATGGCCCTGCGCGCCCGTGACGGTGAGATGGCCGGACAAGCTGCCGCGCCGGCCGATCTTCATCATCTCGCCCATCTGGCGCGGGTTGGTGGGTTCGCCCACCACGCAGGCGTCGAGTTTTTCACCCCGCCCGACCAACCACTCCAATACCTTGACGGTGCCGTTGACGGCGTCGCCCTCCTCATCCCCGGTAATCAGCAGGCTGATGGAGCCGTCGGGGGGGCCGTGAGCCTCCAGGTGGCGGGCCACCGCCGCGACGAAGGCGGCGATGCCGCCCTTCATGTCCGCCGCCCCACGCCCGAAGAGCCGGTCGCCGGCAATTTCGGCGCCGAAGGGATCGACGCTCCAATTCTTCAGATCGCCGGGCGGCACCACGTCGGTATGCCCGGCGAAACAGAAGTTGGAGCCGGAGCTGCCCAGCCGGGCATAGAGGTTGTCCACCGCCGCCGTGCCGTCGGCCTGGAAGGACAAGCGGTGGCAGGCGAACCCAAGCGAGGTCAGCGCCCGCTCCAACACGCCGAGCGCACCCGCGTCCTGAGGCGTCACACTGGGGCAGCGGATCAGGGCCTGAGCCAGGGGCAGCGGGTCACGCAAGCTGTCGGACATGGCGGAGATCAGTCGCGCAGCAGGTCGTTGATCGAGGTCTTGGAGCGGGTCTTCTCGTCCACGCGCTTGACGATCACCGCGCAGTACAGACTGGGGCCGGGGGTGCCGTCGGGCAGCGGCTTGCCCGGCAGCGAGCCGGACACCACCACCGAATAGGCCGGCACGCGGCCGTAGAACACCTCGCCGGTGGCGCGGTCGATGATCTTGGTGGAGGCGCCGAGATAGACGCCCATGGACAGCACCGAGCCCTGCTCGACGATCACGCCCTCGGCCACTTCGGCGCGGGCGCCGATGAAGCAATCATCCTCGATGATGACGGGGTTGGCCTGGAGCGGCTCCAGCACGCCGCCGATGCCGGCACCGCCCGACAGGTGGACATTCCGGCCGATCTGGGCGCAGGAACCGACGGTGGCCCAGGTATCGACCATGGCGCCGCGATCGACATAGGCGCCGACGTTGACGAAGCTGGGCATCAGCACGACCGACGGGGCGATGAAGGCCGACTTGCGCACCACCGCACCCGGCACGGCGCGGAAGCCGGCGGCGCGGTAACGGGCATCGTCCCAGCCGGCGAACTTCGACGGCACCTTGTCGAACCACGGCGCCTCGCCCGGGCCGCCGGGGATAAGGGCGTTGTCGTTCAGGCGGAACGACAGCAGCACCGCCTTCTTCAGCCACTGATGCACCGTCCACTGGCTGTCGATCTTCTCGGCCACGCGAAGCTTGCCCGAATCGAGGCCCGCCAGGGCTTCCTCCACCGCTTCGCGGGGGGCGCCCGTGGTGGCGGTGTTCAGGGTGTCGCGGGTTTCCCAGGCGGCTTCGATGGCGGCGGCGAGATCGGCGTGGCTCATGGAAGGGTACTTCGGCTCGTGGTGGGGAAAGGTCGGCCGAACATCGGGCAGCGATCCGGCAAAGTCAACCCGGCAGCACCCGGCTTACCTCCCCAAGTCCGCCAGCCACGCCACCAGATCATCGACCACATGATCGATGTGCTGGCCGGTGCCGACGCCCCCCCCAAGGGAGCCAGGGGCCGGGCGCGCCCAGTCGAGTTCCGAGCGCACCCAGACCGTCGTCATGCCCATGGCGTGGGCCGGCACCAGATTGCGGGCAATGTCCTCCACCATGCAGGCGCGACGCGGATCGATGGCCAATTTCCCCACCATCGTCGCGTAGGGGCGCGGATCGGGCTTGGGCACGTAATCGGCGGCGACGACGTCGAAGATCGCGTCGAAACGGTGGGCGACCCCCAGACGGCCCAACACGTTTTCCGCGTGCCTCACCGAGCCGTTGGTATAGATCACCTTGCGGCCCGGCAGTTTTTCCAGCGCGCGGTCCAGCGTCGGGCTGGGGTCGACGGGGGTGAGGTCGATGGCGTGGACGTATTCCAGGAACGGCACGGGGTCGATGTCATGCTCCACCATCAACCCGCGAAGGGTAGTGCCGTGGTCGCGAAAAAAGCGCTTTTGGAGAACCCTGGCCTCGTCGACAGTAATGCCGAAGTGCCCGGCGATGAACTCGCCCATGCGCTGGCTGATCTGGGTGAACAGATCGCACGACGCCGGATAGAGCGTGTTATCCAGATCGAAGATCCAGGCGTTCACCCGGTCGAAACCAGGGGCGGAAGCGGCGGAGGGTTGGTCGTTCATGCCCGAACTATGGGGGCCGGACGGTGACGAAACAAGGAGAAGCTTGACATGCGTTGGTTGCGTCTCGTCCTGGTGCTGATGCTGGCCGCCCCGTCGGCCCTCCCCGTCGAGGCCGCCGGGGCCGGGGCCGCCAGCGGCGACCGGAAGGCGGTCGAAGCGACCTTCACCAAGACGCAAGCCGCGCTGGCCGCCGGCAAGGGAGCGACGGCGCTGACGCATCTGTCGCGCACCACGCTCGACCGGCTGGAGATGGTCCGCGCCGAGGCCGCCAAGGGCGAGCCCAAGAAGAACAATGTCGGCCTGACGCCGTCGGAACGCTTCGCCATTTTGGGATTGCGCCGGCAGATGCCGCCGGCCCGGCTGGCCCGCATGAACCTGGGCGAGCTGGCGACCCACGCGCTGAAGGAGGGCTGGCTTGGCCCCAACATCATCCGCCAGAGCCGCATCGACGCCGTGACGGTGAACGGCGATCAGGCGGAGGCGCGGCTGCTGGTCAACGGTCGGCCGCAGCTTTTGCCGGCATTCTTCGTGCGTGAGGGCAAGGGCTGGAAGATCGACCTGACCAACGCCTTTGACCTGGGCGACCAGATGATCCGGCTGGCCGCTTTTTCGCAGCGCCAGAGCGAGGAACAGGCGGTGGAAAGGATTTTGGAGGGGTTGGGGCGGTGAGTTGCGTGAGGGATTGCCTCAGTTCACGTCGCCCTGCTTGCGCATGAAGGCCTTGAGGCGGCGCTGGAACTCGCCGCCGTCGTCAAGGTTGTCGAGGAACTGGCGCACGGCCTCGTGCGCCACGTCCTTGTCGTAGGGGACCTTGCCCTCGCGGTAGATTTTCCCGCGTTCTTCCAGCTGAGTCACGGCCTGTTCGTGCATCACCTTCCACTGGCGCATCAGCTTCTGGCGAATCTCGTCCAAGGGCGCGTCCTCCGTTGCCGATCAGCCTGGAAGCAAGAATGTGGAACCCTATTCCTGCCCGATCAGGGTGCCGGCACCACCTTCGGTGAAAATCTCCAGGAGCAGGGCGTGCTGCACCCTGCCGTCCAGGATGACGGCGGCGTCCACGCCCTGTTCCACGGCATTGATGCAGGTTTCGATCTTGGGGATCATGCCGCCCTTGGCGGTGCCGTCGGCGATGCAGGCGCGAGCCTGATCCAGCGACATCTTCTCGATGAGCCGCTTGTCCTTGTCCAGCACGCCCGCCACGTCGGTCAGCAGGAAAAAGCGGGTGGCACCCAAGGCGGCGGCGATGGCCCCGGCCGCCGTGTCGGCGTTGATGTTGTAGGTTTCGCCGTCCAGCCCGACGCCGATGGGGGCGATCACCGGGATGATGTCGGCCTGCATCAGCGATTCGACGATCGACGGGTTGATCTGGTAGGGATCGCCGACGAAGCCCAGGTCCACCACCTTCTCGATGTTGGAGTCGGGATCGACCGTGGTGCGCTTTACCTTGCGCGCCGTGATCAGGCTGGAATCCTTGCCCGAGAGGCCGACCGAGCGACCGCCGGCCAGGTTGACGGCGTGGACGATCTGCTTGTTGATCGAGCCGGCGAGCACCATCTCGACGACTTCGACCGTCTCCTTGTCGGTGACGCGCAGGCCGTCGATGAATTCGGACTTGATGCGCAGCCGCTCCAGCATCTGGCCGATCTGCGGCCCGCCGCCGTGGACCACCACCGGGTTGATGCCCACCTGCTTCAACAGCACGATGTCGCGGGCGAACAACTCGGCCAGCGATTCGTCGCCCATGGCGTGGCCGCCGTACTTGATGACGAACGTGCGGCCGGCATAGCGGCGCATGTACGGCAGGGCTTCGGACAGGGTACGGGCCTTCGCCAGCCAGTCGGCCTGGGTCGGGGTCGTCGGGGTGGTGAACTTGGCGTCGGTCATGGATCGCGCGGCAGTGAGGGTGGCACCGAATCTAATCGAAAGAACCCGTCCGGCCAATGGGCGTTTTCGCAGGGCGGAGGAGGAGCGTCAACGGCTTGGTGGCGGCCGTCGTCGCCACCGCCATCAGCACCAGGGCGGAGAAGGCGGCACCCGACAGAATGCCGGCATCCAGCAACACCGTCAGCACGATCACCTCCATCAGCCCTTTGCACTGGAGAAGCGCGCCCAGCGCCAGCGAGCAGCGCCACGTCTCGCCCGCCAGACGCGCCGGCACCGCCGTGCCCAGCATCTTGCCGGCGACGGTGGCGGCCGTGGCCACGGCGAAAACCGCGAACTGGGCGCCCGACGACAGCTCCAGATCGACCTTCAGCCCGGTGAGCGTGAAGAAGAACGGCAGCAGCACCAGAACGGCGAAAGGCTCCAGCTTGGCCAGGATGTCGCCGGCCAGCCGCTTCGGAATCACCGTGCCGGCAACGAATGCCCCGATCAGGTAATGCAGGCCGATGGCCTCGGTGACGATGGCCGAACCCAGCAGGAGCGCGCAGACCAGCACCACGCCCATCTCGTCGAGCCCGCCGTGGGGCCGGGTGCGGGCGAACCAGCGGGCGAGAGTCGGCCTTACCCCCAAGGTCAGACCGCCGTACCACGCCGCCCCCACCACGGACTGAACCAGGATGCCGGGACCGTGAGAGGTTGCCACCACGCCCAGGAGCGCGGCCACCATCACCCACAAGAGCGCGTCGTTGACGGCGGCGCAGCCCAGCGCCAGACGGCCCAGGCGATCCTCCAAGAGCCCCAGTTCGCGCAAGATGGCCCCCAGCACGGGAAGCGCCGTAACGCCGATGCAGATGCCGAGGCCGGCGGCGAACAGCATCGGCGTGGCGCGCGGCCCGGCCATGGCGGGCTCCGCCGCGATGATCGCAAAACCCACGGCGACGCCCGCCAGCGTCGGCACGACAAGGCTGGACAGGCTGATGGAGAGAAAGGACAGGCTTTTTCCGCGGATTTCGGCCACATCCACATGCAGGCCGGTCAGAAAGCCGAAGAACACCACAGCCAGCGTCGCCAGTCCCTGAAGCTGCGCCAGCGACGCCGGAGGGAACAGGGCCGCCGCGACGGTGGGGACGAAGGCGCCCAGCATGGAGGGGCCGAGCGCGATGCCGAACAAAATCTGCACCACCACCAGCGGCAGGACGCCCCGCACGCGGGGCAGGCGCCACAACAGGTAAGGGCCGGCGACGAGGATCAGCGCCTGCACCAGGAACAGCAGCGCCGCCGGCATGGAGCCTCCCGTCAGCCTGCGGCCAGGGTGGCGAGGCTGGCGCGCAGCTCGGCGATACCGATGCCCTTTTCGGCGCTGGTGACGAGCACCTCGGGGTGGGCGGCGGGGTGTTTCTTCAAGCCCGCCGTGGTCTGCTCCAGGATGCGCAGCAACTCGGGCGACTTCGGCTTGTCGGCCTTGGTCAGCACGATCTGGTAGGGCACCGCCGCCCCGTCCAGCATCTTCATCATGCTGAGATCGGTGTCCTTGATGCCGTGGCGGCCGTCCACCAGCACCAAAGCGCGGCGCAGGGTGGCGCGGCCCTTAAGGTAGGCGCGGAGCATCTTCGTCCACTCCTCCACCCGCGACTTGGATACCTGGGCATAGCCGTAGCCCGGCATGTCCACCAGCACCAGCCGGCCGCCCAGGTCGAAGAAGTTGAGCTGTTGGGTGCGGCCCGGCGTGTTGGAGGTGCGCGCCAGCGTCTTGCGGCCCGTCAGCGCGTTGATCAGCGACGACTTGCCGACATTGGAGCGGCCGGCGAACGCCACCTCGGGCAGCACCGCCTCGGGCAGCTGGCTCAGGTCGCGCTCGATGCCGCGCATGAAGCCGCACTCGGCCGCGAACAGAAGCCGCCCCCTTTCGAGGGCGGCTTCGTCGAGGTCCGGCGTCAGTTTCGGGGTGGTCATCCGGGTATCACCCCTCCCTAGGGCGTCGTCTTCAGGTCACCTTCACGCCCATGCGGCGCATGATGACCCACTGCTGAAGAATGGACAGCGCGTTGTTCCAGGCCCAGTAGATCACCAGACCGGCCGGGAACGAGGCCAGCATGAAGGTGAAAATGATGGGCAGGAAGGCGAAGACCTTCTGCTGCATCGGATCGGCCGGGGCCGGGTTCAGCTTCTGCTGAAGCCACATGGTGACACCCATGATCAGCGGCCAGATGCCGATCATCAGGAAGGCCGGCGGCGAGAACGGCAGCAAGCCGAACAGGTTGAAGATGGTGGTCGGATCGGGCGCGGAGAGGTCGTGAATCCAGCCGAAGAACGGCGCGTGCCGCATCTCGATGGTGACGAACAGCACCTTGTAAAGCGCGAAGAACACCGGAATCTGGATCAGGATGGGCAGACAGCCCGAGACAGGGTTGACCTTCTCGCGCTTGTACAGCGCCATCAGTTCCTGGTTCATACGCTGCGGGTCTTCGGCGAAGCGCTGGCGCAGCTGCTGCATCTGCGGCTGAAGCGCCTTCATCTTGCTCATCGACACGTACGACTTGTTCGCCAGCGGGAAAAACACCGCCTTCACGAACACGGTGAACACCAGGATGGCAACGCCGAAGTTGCCGAACAGCCGGCCCAGGAAGTCCAGGGCATAGAAGAACGGCTTGGTCAGGAAGTAGAACCAGCCGAAGTCGATGGCGAGATCGAACTTCTCGATGCCCAGCTCCGACGAGTAGGTATCGAGCAGGCGGACCTGCTTGGCGCCGGCGAACATATGCCAGCTCGTCCCTCCGGTTTCACCCGGCTTCACGGTCACGGCATCGCCGAGGTAGTCGACCTGATAGCGGTCCTGATTGTCACGCACGGTGTGCAGGAAACGGGCGGACACCGGCGCCTTCTGCTCCGGGGCGAGCGATACCAGCCAGTATTTGTCGGTGATGCCGAGCCAGCCGCCGGTGCTCTTGAACTCCTTGGACGTCTCGCCCTGGAGGTCGGAGTACTTGAACTCCTTGAGCGTGCCGTCGACGACGCCGAGCGGCCCCTCGTGCAGGATGTAAAAGCCTGCCGTCTGCGGCGTGTTGTGGCGCGAGATCAGCGCGTAGGCGTGCAGCGCCACCGGCTGGCCCGAATCGTTCTGCACATGCTGGTTCACCGTGAACATGTAGTTCTTGTCCACGGCGACGATGCGCTCGAACGTCAGCCCCTGGCCGTTGTTCCAGCTGAGGATCACCGGCGAGTCCGGAGTCAACTGCCCACCCTGGACGGTCCATACGGTGTTGGCGTCCGGCACCTTGACCGACTTGTCTTCCGGCACCCAGCCGAACTCGGCGTAATAGGGGCTTTCCGACCCGGCAGGCGACAACAGCACGATTTCCGGGCTCTTGGGATCCGGGGTCTCATGGTAATCGGCCAGCGTCAGGGCGTCGATGCGGCCGCCCACGGCGTTGATCGAGCCGTGCAACGCCGGCGTGGACACGCGGATGCGCTGCGCCTGCTGCTCGGCCAGCACCTGTTCGCGGCTGCGGGTGGTGGCGGGAGCGGCCGAGGGCGCCACAGCCACGGGGCCACCGGGGACGGCCGGCGTCGGCGCCGTCGTCTCCTCGGTCTGCTGGGCGCGCTGAGCGGCCTGCTGGGCCTGCCGCTCCTTAACCCGCGGCGCCTCGTAGAAATACTGGAAGCCGAGCAGGATCGCGATCGAGATCACGATCGCCAGGATAAGATTGCGCTGGTCCGTCATGACTCTCCGGGGGGTTCGGCTCGGTTCCTCAGGGGTCTATAATCTTCTTCCGGGCGTCCGGGCACGGGATCGTACCCCGAACCGCCCCACGGGTGGCATCGTCCGATCCGTCTAAGCGTAAGCCAGCCGCCGCGGACCGCCCCGTGTTTGGCGATGGCCTCCAGCCCATACCGCGAACAGGTGGGCAGGAAGCGACAGTTGTGGCCCACGAACGGCGAAAGCGTCCATCGATAGACGTGGATCGCCCCGCGCATCACATGCGCCAGCGGACTCAAGAGCCGGTTTCCCGCCACACGCCCAGCCGTTTGAGCGCCGTCACCAGATCCGCCCGAAGGTCGGGGAACGGACGCACAACGGTTTCACCGCGCGCGACCAGGACGAAGTCGTGGCCGGGTGCGGCGTAATGGGACAGGACCTCCTGGGCCAAGGCGCGCAAACGCCGCCGGGCGCGGTTGCGCTCGACGGCCTTGCCCACCTTGCGGCTGGCGGTCAATCCAACGCGAATCAACGGCTCGCCGGGAGCGGGCCGTTGCCGGTCATCATGTCTGCGAGCCTGGAGGATCAGGCCGGGCGCCACCCACTTGCGACGCGTACCGGCCACGGCAAGGAATTCCGGCCTTTTCTTAAGACGCCCGAGTCCGGGCGCCTCCGGTCCGGATTCCATCATCCACGTCAGGCGGAGAGCCGCTTACGGCCCTTGGCGCGACGGGAAGACAGAACCTTGCGGCCGCCAACGGTGGCCATGCGGGCGCGGAAACCATGCCGGCGCTTGCGCACGAGCTTGCTCGGCTGGAACGTGCGTTTCACGACTAAAACTCCGTTCGGAAAACTCAAGAAAAAACGAGCCCGGTGTATAGGGGAGCGCAGGCTCGGAGTCAATTCGGACTTCACAGGTTTTCGCATCCGGCCTCACGGCATGGTGATTGGCCGGTGAGGGCGCGGGGATGCTAACCATCGGCCAGGCGCCACATCGGAACCACCCGCATGGCCATCACCGACACCCCGACACGAATCCCCCGCCCGCCGGCTTGGCGGCGCTTTCTGCCGCTGGCGCTGCTGGCCGCCGGCCTTGCCGCCTTCTTCGCGCTGGGCCTCCAGGACGCGCTGAGCCTGTCGAGCCTCGCCCGTCACCGCGAGGCGCTGCTGGCCTTCGTCGCCGCCAACGAGGCGCTGGCGGTGGCCGGCTATATCGTGGCGTACGCGCTGGCGGTCGCCTTTTCCGTGCCCGGCGCCACCGTGCTGACGCTGACCGGCGGCTTCCTGTTCGGCACGGCGTTCGGCACGGTGTGGGCGGTGATCGGCGCCACGTCGGGCGCCGTCGCCGTCTTTCTCGCCGCCCGTACGGCGCTGGGCGACGGCTGGCGTCAACGGGCCGCCCCCTGGCTCCAGCGCTTCGAGGAGGGGTTCCGGCGCGACGCCTTCAACTACATGCTGGTGCTGCGGCTGGTGCCGCTGTTCCCGTTCTGGCTGGTCAATCTGGTGCCGGCCCTCCTGGGTGTACCTCTGCGGGCGTACACCCTGGCGACGCTGATCGGCATCATTCCCGGCGGCTTCGTGTACGCGTCGGTCGGCAATGGCCTGGGCACCGTACTGGCGGCCGGACGTACGCCCGATCTGTCGATGATCGCGACCCCCGAAGTGCTGCTGCCGCTCCTGGGGCTGGCGGCGCTGGCCCTGGTGCCGGTGGTGTGGCGACGGTTTCGCAAGGAGTGAGGCCCATGCGCATCGATACCGATCTCTGTGTCATCGGCGCCGGTTCCGGCGGACTGTCGGTAGCGGCCGGCGCCGCCCAGATGGGGGCGCGCGTCGTGTTGATCGAGCGCAGCCGGATGGGCGGCGACTGCCTCAACACCGGCTGCGTGCCGTCAAAGGCGATGCTGGCCGCCGCGAAGACGGCCCACGCCGTACGCACCGCCGGGCGATTCGGGGTCAACGGACATGAACCGGCCATCGACTTCGCCCGTGTACACGGCCACGTCCACGGCGTGATCGCCGCCATCGCCCCCCATGATTCGGTGGAGCGGTTCGAAGGGTTGGGCGTGCGGGTGATCCGGGGCCATGCGCGTTTCACCACCCGCGACACGGTGGCGGTCGAGGGCGATACCGTCGCCGCCCGCTGGTTCGTCATCGCCACCGGCTCGCGGCCCTTGGTGCCGCCCGTTCCCGG
>Ga0196976_1000869_pt1 | contig 16328 bp, 17 predicted proteins | sample S3v_513CmetaG_FD_148644 | JGI IMG/M metagenome (GOLD analysis project Ga0196976, IMG submission 148644) | Soil microbial communities from Anza Borrego desert, Southern California, United States - S3+v_5-13C | ecosystem: Environmental > Terrestrial > Soil > Desert | place: USA: California...
GCGCATTTTTCCAGATGCTGGAGTTTCAGACAGCCTTCGCCGGCGAGCTCTATGGAATCGATGCGTTCGACCAACCGGGTGTCGAGCAGGGCAAGAAGATGACTTACGGCCTAATGGGGCGCAAGGGATACGAGGAGTTCGCGCAGGGGTTGAAGCTCTAGGGCTCCTGCTGGAGGCCGACCATGGACGAGAACACTCGTGCAGTGCGGGATCTGCTGACCTCGCAGCGGGTGCTCGCGCTTGGGCTGATTGTGGACGGCGCGCCGCTGGTCAGCTTGCTGCCGTACGCGTTGGCGGATGATTTCAGCACGGCGTACGTGCACGCTTCCCAATTGGCGCGGCACTATAGAGGACTGGCGGAGGGGGGCGCATTCAGCGCACTCATTCACGCGAATGACGATCCCGAACAGGACGCGCTACAGGTGCCTCGGCTCACGATCAATGGCGACGTGGTGGAGATCGAGCGTGATACGCCGGCGTATGAGGATGCGCGCGAAGTCTATGTGCGACGTTTTCCGGACAGCGCCGTCACTTTTGAACTGGAAGACTTCAGTCTCTTTGGGCTGAAGTTCCGCGACGGACGCTTCGTGCAGGGATTCGCACGCACGTGGAACGTCAGCCTGCATCAGTTCAAGCAAATGGCGCAGTGAGGCGCGGAGACGATGCCCTTCATCTGGATGGTCGAATGCAAGACTTGTCTCGGACGCTTTGGCGTGCGGTCACGTGAGGTTGTGCCAGGAAAGAGTACGGAGAGCCTTCCGCATGGGGAGCAGGCAGGTGCGTTTGAGTGTCCTCACTGCCATGAGATCCACCATTACGTTACAGATGATTTCATTCCCGGCGAGGGCCGAGTAGTGAGTAGCTGATCCGTATTGAGCAGGGTCAAGACGCGGGCACCAGGTAGTGGTATGCTGTCCGGCCAAGGACGGACTTGATCACTGAGCTACGAGGGTTTTGTATGCAACTCGAGCTGGAGAAGGTCTTCGCGGAAATCACCGAAGCTGAACGCCTGGTCAATGCAGGGCTGGCAGAACAGGCTTCGGTGCACCTCCAAGCCGCATCGCTCGAACTCCAAGCCGTTCTCATCCAGACAATAGGCGCGGAACTTAACAAGCGCATCCGGGACAAATTCCCCGCCGTCGCATAGCCAACCGCAGCGCGCCTGACTTGAACCGCCGTTCGGGAGCGCTACTCCTGCGCGATCTGCTTGCCTGTCGTAAACTAGATGGATGGCCGTTCATGAGTCCGACACCCCTCTGCTGACACTCGAGTTACAGCAGAAGCGCGCGAAGCTGGAAGCACGCCTGCGCGAGTTGGGACGCGTGCTGGTGGCGTACTCAGGCGGGGTGGACTCGGCGTACTTGGCTTATGCGGCGCACCGCGCGCTGGGCGACAGGATGCTGGCAGTGATTGCCGATTCGCCCAGCCTGGCGCGAGCACAGATGCACGATGCAATGTCGTTCGCCGAAGAGCAGCAGATTCCCGTACGGGCGATCGCGACCTCTGAGATGGACAAGCCTGACTACGTGCGCAACGATGCCATGCGCTGTTTTCACTGCAAAGACGAACTCTTCTCAGTGATGGAACGCTTCCAGGCGGAAACCGGATACGAGACGGTCGCGTACGGAGTGAACGTCGATGACCAGGGGGATTGGCGTCCGGGACAACAAGCGGCCCGCAAGCACGGAGTGGCGGCGCCCCTGCTCGAGGCAGGACTGACCAAGCAGGACATTCGCGATCTGGCGCGCGCGGAGGGACTGCGGGTCTGGGAGAAGCCCGCTTCGGCCTGCCTCTCATCGCGGATCGAGTACGGACGTCCGGTAACGCGTGAAGCCCTGGAGCAGGTTGAGAAGGGCGAGGATGCGCTGCGCGAACTCGGGTTCCGGCAATACAGAGTGCGGCATCATGGCGAGATCGTTCGCATCGAGATCGCGCGCGAGGAACTGGCGCGCGCCATGACTCCCGACATGGCGGCCGAGTTTACCCAAATCTTCAAGACCCTCGGATTCAAGTATGTGACGCTCGACCTGGAGGGCTTCCGGTCGGGGTCGATGAACGCCGTATTACCGCTCGAAAGCCTCCGCAAACAGGTCTGATTGTTGGTGCAAATCACGCTCCAGAAACGGCTCCAACCGTGGTCTCTGACCCGCTGAATTGCTGTTCTTTGCGGGCTTTTGCGTGAGATAATCAGATGTTCATGTCCCCAAAAGTCAGGCGGTTTTTAGTGTTGATGATGAAGAGAACCTTTGTTCTTGCGGTCCTGCTGTGCCTGGGCTGCTCTGCCCAGCAGTCGGCCGACAGCAAGGATCTGAATAGGCGCATGGAGCGGCAGATCCGTGCGACGTACAAGATTCCCGGGTACGTGGGCGTGGACATTGGGCCGCGCAGTTCGAGTACAGACTTCGCCAACTACGACAAGGTCACAGTGACGTTCAGTCGCGGAGAGTCGAAGCAGACGCACGACTTCCTCGTGGCGAAAGACGGCAAATCGCTTCTCTCCGTGACGAAGATGGACCTGGAGAAGGACCCCTTCGCCGAGGTCATGAGCAAGATCGACACGACGGGGCGTCCGTGGCGCGGCGCAAAGGACGCGAAGGTCACGGTCATCGTATATGACGATTTCCAGTGCCCGTTCTGCACGCGCATGCACCAGACGCTTTTCAACGACGTCATGAAGACTTATGGTGATCGGGTCAAGGTGATCTACAAAGATTATCCGCTGTTCTCGATCCATCCCTGGGCAGGGCGCGCGGCTATCAACTCCACCTGTCTCGCGGATCAGAGCAACGGCGCGTACTGGGATTTTGCCGATTACGTACACGCGAACCCGAAGGCAGTCAGCGGCGAGAAGCGGCCCGTCGAGAACCAGTTCGCTGAGCTGGATCGCCTGACGATGGAGTATGGGAAGAAGCACAGCGTAGACCTTGCGAAGCTCGAGCAGTGCGTCAAGGCGCAGTCAATGACGAAGCTCGAGGCGGCCGTGAAAGAAGCGGAATCACTGGGCGTAAACTCGACGCCGGCGATGTTTATCAACGGTATGAAGCTGGAGGGCGCGGTGCCGGCTGCCGAGTTCAGGTCGATGCTCGACCAGGCGCTGAAAGATGCCGGAGAGCCCATCCCGCTGCAAGCCGGTACCGGCGGGCAGCGGTAGAACAGAATCAAGTCTGCGCGAAATGCGCATCAGCCGTTCGCGGCGAAAACCTGCGGAGGACCAGTCTTGAAACATAATCGGTCGGTAGTGGCTGCCATCACAGCACTTGCAGCACTCCTGGCGTTAGGCAATCTCGTTGGCTGCCAGAAAAAAGGCGGCGGCGAAGACACGTACGCTCGCGTTAACGGGCGCAAGATCGCGAAGTCCGAGGTCGAGAAGTATTTTCGGCAACAGACAGACGGCGCGCCCCAGCAGCCGTCAGAAGAACAGGCCCAGAGCCTGAAGCTCAGCATCCTGCGCGAACTCATCGACAACGAGATTTTGATGCAGCGCGCGGAGAAGCTCGGGCTGCTCGGCACCGATGAGGAAGTCGACGGCAAGCTGAACGAGATCAGGGCGCCTTACACAAAGGAAGAGTTCGACAAGCGGCTCAAGGAGCGCAACATGACGCTTGACGACCTCAAGCGCGACCTGCGCCGGTCACTGACCATCGACAAGGTGCTGAACAAGGAGATCACGTCGAAGATCAACATCAGCGACGCCGACATCTCCAACTACTACAACGCACACAAGGCGGAGTTCAACCTGATCGAGCCGCAGTATCACCTTGCGCAGATCCTGGTTACGAGCCAACCGAACCCGCAGGTGCGCAACCTGAAGAACGACAAGGCACAGAACGAAGCTGACGCGAAGAAGAAAGTGCAGATGCTCGTGAACCGCCTCGATAGCGGTGAAGACTTCGCCACGGTGGCGATGAACTACTCGGAGCAGCCGGAGACCTCGGCCAATGGCGGCGATCTTGGCTTCGTTCCGGAATCGTCGCTGAAGTCTGACAAGCAGGCGTTTGAGGCTATCGCTAGGCTGCGGCAGGGACAGTACACACCGCCGCTGCCGGCCATCGACAACGGCACCGGTCAGGTATTCGGCTTCCGCATCATTCGCCTGATCTCCAAGGAACCTGCGGGACAACGCGAGATCAACGATCCGCGCGTGCAGCAGGCTATTCGCGAACAGCTGCGCGACCGACGCGAGCAGTTGCTGAAGGCCGCGTATTACGAGTCGCTGCACAACGACGCTTCGGTGGACAATTACCTGGCGGACTCGATTCTGAAGAGCGCGGGAAGCCAGTAAAGAACTATTTCGCAGTTATCAAAGGCCGCCCACGAGGCGGCTTTTGTGTTGGCCGAAGAGCGTATTCGGGATTGATATCTGCACCCGGAAGTGACTGAACGCAGCGTGCGTAAGTCGAGATTACGGCAGCGATTGTGGACGCTGAGGCAGATAGTCGGAACCCGGACAACCGGGTGCTCGGTCGGGGGCTATGCGGTCGAGTCGAAAGATGTCGCCGTCGCGCGACACGTCTACGTACAGTCGGCTGACCGGCGGAGCCTGAGTTTGCGTCGCTTCAAACGCCAGGCCCATTTGCCAATGGTCGGGAATCGGACAGGCCTGAAGGAACTCAATGGTCACGGCGTAGTCGCTGCCGTGAAGCCATTTGTGAACGGCTTCAGCATCGGGGAGTGCCTCGGGGGCGACCCAGTCAGCCGACTCTTCCCATGGCTTCGACGCCCACTCATCGACGAAATCTTCCGGGTAAAGCGCGACAGGGTGGATACGCCTCACCTTGTCGCCGGTGATCTTGTAACGACCGATGTGCGCTCGTATAAGGATCGTTCCGTCGAGTTTAAATCGAGACGGCCACGTGATCTGCGCGGTATCCGAGTCAGCGCGCAACTTCCAGAACTGTTCCCATCCTTGGTAAAGTCCGGCGCTTACGTTGAGGATCGTTTTCGGGTGTTCGGCATCCGCGCCCTTTCGCATCGCGGCGTAGCGAAGTCCCTGCCAATACGAGCTACATGCCGGAGTCGAACTCGCTACCAGAAGGTACCAATCCGCATCAAGCGCGGGAGAGACTGCGTAGTCGATCGATCCGTATGCGTCGGAGATCTTCGTGTATTGCGGCGCCTCGTAGGCAAGCACCGGGGACCAGATGGTGCCCTCACGTTCGAACATGTAGAGCGCGCCATCCGTTCCGCATGGAATGCTCGTCCCGACCTTTGCGGCGACGAGATTGCGATGGCCGAGCACACGTTCCAGTTGAAAAGTGAGGCGCCCGAAAAGTGGCACCGGCGTACCTTCGTTGTGGCCCGGTGCGGCGTCCGCCACAATAGCCCCGGCAGACTGCAACGCCTGTACGACGGCGTTGCGCAATTGCTCGGAAGAGGCGTTCGGAGATTCGGAGTTGAGGACCGCGCGGACGAGATCGCGGACCGCGTGCTTTTCGGCTTGCAGCTGACGGAACGTGTCTGGGGCGAGATCAGCCGCCGGGGCATTTGGCTCCACGACGTTCCCGAGTCGCGCCAGATCGCGCTGGGCCGCAGCCACGGCCTGTGCAGAGGCGCGACTCGCTCGCGGATTCCGGTCGCTGAAATTGCGCCAGAATAGGAAAGCGCTGCCGACAAGCAGCGCTAACACCAGACCTGCTAAAAGCGTACGGGCCCTCATTCGTTGATGGTTCTCATTACGGACTTAGTCGATGATGGCCAGAGGATCGCCGGCATTAACATTCGCACCTTCGGCGACCATGATCTTCTGCACGACACCCTTCTTCGGAGCCTTAAGTTCATTTTGCATCTTCATGGCCTCTACGACAACTATCCCCTGCCCCGGTTCGACCTGATCGTTAGCGGAGACCATGACGCGGACAACCTTGCCCGGCATGGGTGCCACCAAGCGAGCCGGGCCCGCTTCAGCTCCCGCAGCGGCGCGACGGCTACGTAGCGAGCGCGGATCCTGCACGTCAGACGAATAGCGAGCCGACCCCAAAATCATATGCGTGTCGCCGTTGAGTGCCCGCTCGCGCTTGATCTCATAGGCTTTTCCGCCGATGAGAATGGAAAGCACGTCACGCGCCGTGAATGCGGCGTCTAGCTCCATTTCGTGCGAATCAACCTTACAGCGCCAGTTGTTGTCATCGATGCGTTGGAGTTCGACGCGATGCGTATCACCGTTGATGACGACGTCGTAGGTCATATGGAGACCGGGTCCTTCGCTACGCTTGGGATGTAAGAACAACTAGCGCAGTGACTCTATGCGTGCGCTGCGCTTCCAGCTTGAACCGTTCGTGGCCCGATGGTCGTTTCCGTCTGTCGGCGCATTGGGCGAAGCCGCCTGCAACGGCTTCGGCGCGGCAGCCGCGAAGATCGCTGCCGCCGCCGCTGCGATTCGTATCTCTTCTTCCTCGCGGCCGGGCACCTCGACAGGCTGTTGCAGCAGGCGATCGAGAAAGCCCGTATCGATGTTGCCGGCTCGAAATTCAGGGTCGCGCAGAATGCGGCGAAAGAGTGGGATGTTCGTCTTGATCCCGCCGACAAAATACTCGACCAGCGCGCGCTGCAATCGGGCGATCGCCGCCTCGCGGGTATCACCAAACCCTATGATCTTTGCGAGCAACGGATCGTATTCAATCGGCACCGTCCAGCCTTCGTACATGCCGCTGTCACGGCGAATGCCCGGGCCGGAGGGCGAGATCAAGCGTGTGATCCTTCCTGGGGATGGGAAGAAGTTGTTGTCAGGGTCCTCGGCATAAACGCGGCATTCGATAGCATGACCGCGCATCTGTATGTCTTCCTGGCGGAACGGCAACTTCTCGCCCGCCGCGATGCGGATCTGCAACTGCACGAGATCGAGGCCAGTGACCAGTTCCGTCACCGGGTGCTCGACCTGAAGCCGCGTGTTCATCTCGAGGAAGTAGAAGTTCCTGTCCTTATCAACCAGGAACTCGATAGTGCCGGCATTGTGATAGTTCGCCGCCTGGGCCGCGCGCACCGCTACATCGCCCATCTTGCGGCGCATCTCTGGATCGACGATCGGCGACGGACACTCCTCCACAACCTTCTGATGGCGCCGCTGCACGGAGCATTCGCGCTCGCCGAGATAAACGGTGTTGCCGTGTTCATCGGCCAGCACCTGCATCTCGATGTGTCGAGGATTGATGATGAGCTTCTCAATGTAAACTTCGTTGTCGCCAAAAGCGCGCTGTGCCTCGCTTTGCGCGCCCTCGAGGGCGGAGCGCAGTTCAGTGCCGCTATAAACGGCGCGCATACCCTTCCCGCCGCCTCCGGCAGCGGCTTTCAGCATCACGGGATAGCCGATCTGCTCCGCCAGACGCTCGGCGGCCTCGAACGATTCGAGACCCTTCTCGGAGCCGGGCACGAAGGGCACTCCGGCCTTCTTCATCGATTGGCGTGCACGCGTCTTTGAACCCATCATCTCCATGGATTCTGGGCGCGGCCCGATGAACTTGATCCCTGCCTCTTCACAAGCACGAGAGAATTGGGGGTTCTCGGAGAGGAAGCCGTAGCCGGGGTGGATGGCCTCTGCGCCGCTGCGTCGCGCCACGTCCAGCAGCTTGGGAATATTCAGGTACGACTCGGAGGCCTGTGCGGGACCGATGTGATAAGCGTAGTCGGCCTTGCGCACGTAGAGGGCACGTCGATCGACGTCAGAGAAAACGACCACCGATTCGATGCCCATTTCGCGGCAGGCACGCACGATACGGACGGCGATCTCTCCGCGGTTCGCAATAAGAATGCGCTTGAACATAGAAAGGTGCTTCCCCTCTGCAGGCCTGAACGCGCAGCCCGAACGGGAATGGTATCAAGCCGGGGAATTGTACGCCAGACAAGGCGCTGTGACGTCGGGCAAACGTCACAAGTGCATGTGACTTTCTTTTACCAGGGCAGCCGCCGCAATCGATTGCCCCTCAGGCGACGGTAGTCGCGCGGAGTTGTTCCGAACTCCGCCCGAAACGCGCGATTGAAGTTGGAGATATCAGCGAAGCCGCAGTCCAGTGCGACGTCGAGAATCTTGTCCGGTTCGGCAGACAGCCGGAAGGCCGCTTCGCGCAGGCGTGCGCGCACGATGTACTGGTGGGGCGTGACCCCCGTCAGGCTCTCGAAGACGCGGAGGAAATGATATGGACTCAGTCCGGCTTCATCCGCCAGCGAGTTCAGCGTTAGAGCGTCGTCGGGTTGGCGCTCGACGCGGCGAACAACCCGCGTAACGCGGGCGACCGCCGAGGGCGGGTCGTCACTTGCGCGCCCCCCGCCGTTTGCCAACTCAATTGCGCGTGCCGCAATCATGATGGCAAGTTCCTCCCAGCGCGATTGCTCCATGCCTGAGGTTCCGGTCAAGGCTCTCGCCACCAGCGTAGAGATCGCTTTTACAGGCGGAACGCGAGGCGCACTGAAGCGTGCCTTGCTGCTGCGGATACCGGATTGGGAAACGAGTTTTTCAAAGTACTCCGGCGAGTATCGAAAGGCGATGCAGCGGTCTCCCGCGCCGTGGTCGTGAGCGCACTCGAAGTGTGCGCCCGCCGTGCCCAGCAGCAGAGAGCCCGGCGTCATGAGCGCCGTGCCAGCGGAAGAGCGGTACTGAAAGGTGCCCGCGGCTACGACTGCGACGGAGTAGTGGTTGTGGAGTTCCTCAAATGGACGGTCCTGCGGTCCTGAAGTGCAGAGCACATCTGCGACGTCCCAGCCGCGCCCGCCCGCGAGTTTGCGTTCAGTGGCTTGGCCTGAAACGCCACTGAGAGCTTTCTGCGCGAGTGCCTGCTCGAGTTCGACCGCAATTTTTACCAAGAAACTCGCTCCCGCCAACGCCTATAAAACTATGGTACGCGCCATGGCTCTGGCGCGGCAATCAATTGCGATTGGATGAGCAGAGGAGACTTGAGGATGAACACATTTGCGGCTGAACAGAGGAGCGGATTTGAGTCGGTGCTGACGGCCAGCGATCTCGATCAGAAAATCCCCGATGGGGCAGACCTTTACGGCTGGCTTGTGGGCAGTTGGGAACTTGAGGTCAAACATTACTGGGTGGACGTTCGCGGACGTGGCCTGAAGGGGCAGGCGCACTTTAGCCGTGTGCTGCAGGGCCGGGCGGTACAAGACGTATGGATCATTCCCGCGGTTGATTCGGCAGGCCCGAGCAGTTACGGGACTACGCTTCGGGTGTGGGACGCCGCGCTTAAGGCGTGGCGCGTGACGTGGGTCAACCCTGTTACCGGCGTTCGAAATGAGTTGATCGGCCGACGCGTCGGCAATGACATCGTGCAGATCGGGTCACATGCGGATGGCACTCCCATCCGATGGACGTTCACTGAAATTAGCGACGGTTCGTTCGTGTGGAAGGGCGAGGCACTGAACGAAGACGGCCAGTCCTGGACACTTCAGGGCGAGTTCCTCGCCAAGCGAATTCGTTAGGAGGTACTACGATGGCAACGCAACGAGTGATAATGCGAGAAGACGACCGGGCGCTTCAGGAGCACCTGCTGTACGTACTCAGGGGTGACGGCGCCCACATTGAATTCGAAGCGGCGGCGAAAGAAATGCCGCCGGAGCTACAAGGTCGAAAGCCCGCGGGCGCAGCGCACACGCCCTGGCAACTGCTCGAGCACATCCGGATATCGCAACGGGACGTGCTGGATTCACTTCGCAATACGAAGCACGTGTCACCGGACTTTCCGGATGGATACTGGCCTATGGCGGAGGCTCCCGCGAGCGGCAACGCCTGGCGGAAGAGTGCAGATCAGTTCCGCGCCGACCGGGAGGCGATTGCGGAGATTGTCGCGCACGACTCACGAGATCTGTTCGCGATTCTGCCCGGGACTGAAGGTCAGACGATCGCGCGCAAAGTGCTCATGATCGCCGTCCACACTTCGTACCACCTCGGCCAACTGGTACTGCTGCGCCGGATGCTCAACTGCTGGGAATGACGTGACGAATACAGCGCAAGAGTTAAGGGGCCCGCTTCGGCAGGCCCCTTCTGAGGAGGTACATCAGGCGGGTCTGGACCCGCAAGACACTTACTTGTTCTGGTCGAGCACGATTCCGCCTGCGCCCTGCTTCTCGGCCTTGGCTTTCTTGGTGGCCATGGTCTTGTCGACCCACTCGTCGGCAGCCTTCTTGTCGGCCGCACGTGCATCGGGATCGTCGCATTCGTAGTCGGCACGCTCGCGGTACATGAGGTTCATGTACGCCATAGCGTCATCGTAGTCAGGACGAAGCTGAAGGGCCTTCTCCAACATCTGGATGCCTTCTTCGACGTTCGCCTGGTTCTTCGCCTTCAGGTCGGCGCAGACCTTCTTGTCCTTCAGGTCTTCGGTGGGCTTCAGGCCCAGCTTCGCGCGTTCTTCCATGCGCGGCTGGTACGTCTGGGTCCAGTCGATGACACCGATGGAGTAGTAGGTTTCAGGATCGTTGGGATCGATGTCGGCTGCCTTCCGGTAGTATTCCTTCGCCTGGTCGAACTTCTTCATCTGAAGGTACAGGTAGGCGATGCCCTTCACAGAACCCACGTTCTTCGGATCCTGTTCGAGAACCTTCTTGTACTCATCGATTGCCTGTTCGGCGTTGCGATTGTTTTCTTCGGTGTCGGCGCCGGGGATGTATTGCTGTGCGTAGGCTGTTGCTAGATATAGACGGGCGTTGATCAGCTGGGGATCAAGCGACACCGCGTTCTTGAAATGCTCGATCGCCTCTTCGTACCTGGCGTTCTTGTAGGACTGGACGCCTTTGTTGAGCTGGTCGCGGGCTCTCAGCTTGGTGCAGCCTGCGGCTGAAAGCATTGCGAGCAGGATGGCCAGGCCGACCAGTACTCGTACGCTTCTGTTCATTGAAGTCTCACCTTCCGTTTACCAATTTCGAGTCTGAGGACGTAGCCTGTGGACAGTACTCGGCACGGGAAGCGGTCCTCTTTCCGGCTGCCCCCGGCGGTGCTGTTGTGCGCCGCCGGAGTTCGCCGTTAGACGGAGTTACTGGCCTGCTTCAACCTTGGCCGTGATCAGACCCACCTTGTCGACGCCTGCCGCATGAGCAATGTCGATCACCGACGCGATGTCAGCGAAAGGCAGCTCGGTGTCACCCTTCACGAACGCGACCTTTTCAGCGCGCGTCTTGAAGATGTCATTGAGCTGACCCTGCAGGTTTTCCCAGCTGGAGTCGTCCTGGTTGATCTTCAACGCAGGACGATCGCCGGCCCTGATCACCTGGATCACGACGGTGCGGTCGTTGTTGTTCTGCTGCTGCTTCTGCGGATCCTTCGGCGGCTGGGGAACCAGCGCGTCGAGGCCCTTCGGCGTCAGCGGCGTGATCACCATGAAGATGATCAGCAACACCAGCAGTACGTCGATCAGTGGAGTTACGTTGATATCTGCCCGGGCTCCGCCACCAGAACCACCAACTGACATTGACATAGCGAAGTCCCTCCTATTGCGCTCCGCCGGCTGGCGGGGATGCGAACGAGCCCTGCTTGCGCTGTTCGGTCAAGAGGCCGAGCTGGTCCACTCCGGCGGAGCGAACGTTATCGACCACTTCGACGACGCTGCCGTACTTAGCGCGGGCGTCGGCCTTGATGAACACGCGTTTGTCGGTCTTGTTCTCGAGCTTGTCTTTCACCTTCGTGGACAACTGGTCCGCCGTTGTCTTTTCGCTGCCGAAGAAGATCGTGCCGTCTTTCATGACTGCGACGAGCAGCGAGTCTTCCTTGTCAGCATCGGGCATCTGCTGCGGGTTGTCGGTCTTTGCCAGATCGACACTGACGCCCTTCTGCAACATCGGGGTGATGACCATGAAGATGATGAGGAGCACCAGCATCACGTCCACCATGGGTGTGACGTTGATGTCGGAGTTTACCGAGGACAGCCGGTGCCTCTTATCAACTTTTTCTGCCATGACTTCTTATCTCCTGGAGAGGATGACTACCGGCGCATGTTGCGGCGCTTCAGGAAGTAGTCGATCAACTCGCTCGAGCTGTTGTCCATTTCGACGTCGAACGACTCAACGCGATTGGTGAAGTAGTTGAACATCCACACAGCCGGGATGGCCACGAACAGACCGATAGCGGTCGCTACGAGGGCTTCCGAGATACCGCCGGCGACTGCGCCAAGACCGGTAGCTTTCTGGGTGGAGATTTCCTTGAACGCGTTCAGAATGCCGACGACCGTGCCGAACAGTCCGACGAACGGAGCCGTGGAACCGATGGTGGCCAGACCGCCAAGGCCGCGCTTCAGCTCGGCGTGAACGATGGCTTCGGCTCTCTCGAGGGCGCGACGGGATGCTTCGATCTGCTCGCCCGGGATCTCGGTGGATTCGCCGTGGGCACGGAATTCCTGCAGGCCGGCGGTGACTACCTTCGCCAGATGGCTCTTCTTGTTGCGCTCGGCGATCTTGATAGCTTCGTCGATCTTGCCTTCGCGGAGCGCGCCGGCGACTGCCGGGGCGAACGCACGCGACTGCTTGCGGGCAGCGCTATAGGCCATGTAACGATCGATCATGACGCCGATCGACCATCCCGACATAATGAACAGGATGATGACGACGATGCGAGCCATCCAGCCCATCTGCTTCCACAGGGAGATCGGATCCCAACCCACGGCGCCTTCCTGTAGGATCACGGCCGCAACGGTGGGGATGTTGCTGAGCATTACGGTTGCAAGGTTTGCGAAAAGCATGAGTTGATTCTCCTCCTCAGAACTCTTTCAGAACTTCGAATGTCGTATTCACGATTGCGCGGTATTTCTACTTCGCACAACTGTCACTTTGGATCTTTCCGGAACGTACTCGCACTGCCGGGCGGTCCGGGATTAGCTCGGATTGAGATGCCGGTCAGGAGTTGCGTGGCAGCCGCTTTCGACGGCTGCCACAGAAGTCGCGTACCGGCCCGAGCTGTGGGGTTTAACTGCTACCGGTGAGGGTGAAGTTCACCGTGATCTGGGTATCCACTTCGACCGGCTCGCCGTTCAGATAGTAGGGCTTGTAACGCCACTGCTTGACGGCGTCGATGGCCGCGGGAGTCAGCATCGGGTGACCGCTCATCGCACGCAGGTTCTGGATCGAACCGTCCTTGCCGATAACGGCCTGGAGTACGACGGCGCCCTGAATGCGCGCCTGCTTCGCCAGCGGCGGATACGTCGGGTTGACCTTGTTGATCAACAGACCCTGCGACACACCAGCCGAAACGCGTACGCGCTGCGGGGTGGCCACCTTGGGTACTGCGACCGGGGTCGAGTTGATGATGCCGCCAATGACGCCACCCATCTGGCCACCGGGTACGCCACCGGGTACGCCACCTACGACTCCGCCCACGCCACTCATCGGCGGCGGAGCTTCGTCTTCCTTCAGCATGGCGATCTTTTTCGGGATCGCGGTTGGCGTACGAAGCTGGCCGTTATCCAACTCCGTCTGCACCTTCACCGCCCGGACGACCTGCGGCGTTGCGGCCGGCGGCGGCGGGGGTGGCGGCGGAGGTGGCGGTGCCACCAGGAACGTCATCAGTTGCTGCTTGGGAAGTGCTTCGGTGTAAATCAGTGGGACGAGCACCAGAATGCCAATCAAAAAAGCCTGGAGCACGAAAGAAAGCAACGTGGCCCAGGGACTGCGCTTCGTCAGCTTCCCACTCGATTCCAGAAGGCTGTCTTCAAACATAAGCCTGTTCTCCGTCTTACTGCATACTTAGACACCGGGGTTCCAGTATTTGCTCCCGAAATCGTGAGATGCCTGCACAATTTTCGGGTCGTTCGGCCGATCCACTCGCCTACTCTCACTGTCGCTCCAGAATCGTGAGTTCCCGCACGGTTTTGGGGTTTTTCGGGGCCGGAGACCACGCACGGTTAGGCTTGGATCGTCCGATGGAACGTGCATCCGTTATTGCTTGAGAGCGAGCGACGGCAGGGGTTCGCCGCTACAACGTTTCTGCCCCCCCATACAACCCACTGAGGGTCTGTCTTTCCGCGAATGGTTCCAGTTCTTGGATTCAGACAGAGGGCCCCGCTTTGCCCCGAAAGTGGAGCAGCGGGATTATAGAAGCGAGAAGCAAATCGCTCCAGCAATTAGTTACCGGGAATTCCTGCCCGGAGTTCCCGCCCCATAAACGTCCGGGCCTCCCGCCGAGGGAGGCCCGTCCATTCCTTCTAAGTTTCTGATACGCCGATTCTTAGACTCTCGCCTTTACCTTTTCCTTCTTGGCATCGACCGAAGCTGCTGCGGCTGTACGGCCGCGAGAACCCCGCTCGTGATAGGCCACAACCATAGGTGCGGCAATGAAGATCGAGGAGTAGGTGCCGACCAGGATGCCGATCACCAGCGCCAGAGCGAATCCACGGAGAACCTCACCACCGAACAGCAACAGCGAAACCACCGTGATGAAGGTCAGGCCGGCCGTCAGGGCCGTTCGGCTAAGTGTCTGGTTGATGCTGGTGTTCACGATGTTCGCGTAGCGCTCGCGACGCAGCATCTTGACGTTTTCGCGCACGCGGTCGAAGACGACGATGGTGTCGTTCATCGAGTATCCGATGTTGGTCAGCAGCGCGGCTATCACCGTGAGGGAGATTTCCGTGTTCAGGATCGCAAACAGTCCGACGGTGATGATGGTGTCGTGGAAGACGGCCGTGACCGCGGCGAATCCGTAGATGAACTCGAACCGGAAGGCGATATAGACCAGCATTCCGATAAGCGAGTACAGAGTCGCCCAGAGTGCCTGCTTGCGAAGCTGCTGGCCGACCTGGGGTCCAACGATCTCGACGTTCCGAACGGTGAAGTTGCTGGTGAAGAAGCCCGCCTCAAGGGCCTTGACCGCTTCCGGCGGCGCGACCGAATTGAGCTCGGCCATGGAGCCGAGCACGCCACTCTTCTGCTTGTCGCGGTAGTCAAGGATGGAGCGCGCGATCTCGCTGTAACGCTGTTCCGCATTCGTACCGGCGCGCAGTGGGTCCTTATCCATCAGCGCGCGCAGTACCGTCGCGAAGCCCGCGTTGTTCAGGTCCTGCTTGCCTGCCGGAGGATTGCCTTCGAGCGCGTTGATGATGCGGGAGCGGCCTTCATCGAGCGCCTGCTCGCTCGTCTGGGACTGCTCGAGGGCTATGAGAACTTCGTTGTTCGCCGCCGGGCCGTAGCGCTGAATGCGAGCGTTCTTCAGTCCCGCCTTGTCGATGTCGGCGCGGATCTGGTCCTCGTTCGGTGTGGTTGCGAACTTCACGTAGACGAGCGTGCCGCCTTTGAAATCCACGCCGAGCGGGATTCCGCCGCGCATGTAGATGGCGATCAACCCGGCGACGAACAGGACGGCTGACAAGCCGATGAAGATCCACTTCTTCCCAAGGAAGTCGATATTGGGATTGCGAAATAATTCCACGTTAGAACCCTCGAATCTTGCTGACCCAGGTTCAAGCCCCGGGTGCGGGCCGGGAACAGGGGCCTCCAGCCCACTGTTCCCGGAAAACTGCTAGATGCTGAGTGCCTGGCCGCGTTGATGCCGATTGATCACGACCTCGAAGATGACACGCGAGACGAACACAGCGGTGAACAAGTTCGCCAGCAGACCGAACGTGAGCGTGACTGCGAAGCCGCGCACCGGACCGGTACCGAAGATGAACAGAATTGCCGCTGAGACGATCGTCGTAACGTGTGTGTCGAGGATGGTCAGCCACGCGCGCGCGAAGCCCTGCTCCACCGCGGAAGCCGCCGTTTTACCGGCCGCGATCTCTTCGCGGATACGCTCGAAGATCAGCACGTTGGAGTCGACGCCCATACCGATCGTCAAGATGACGCCGGCGATACCGGGCAACGTCAACGTGGCTCCGGTGAAGCCGAGGAAGCCGAGCAGCACAAGCGTGTTGAGGATCAGCGTCAGGTTGGCGTTGATGCCCGCAAAGCGGTAGTAGATCAGCATGAAGACCATGACCGCGACCATGCCGATGATCGCCGCGCGAACACCCTGGCGGATGGAATCAGCACCGAGCGACGGACCAACGGTGCGCTCTTCCAGGTAGCGTATGCCGGCCGGCAGCGCGCCGGAGCGCAGCACCATGGCCAGGTCCTGCGCGGCCTGTTCGTTCATGCCGCCGCCGGAGATGCGCCCCTGATCCCGGATCTGCTCCTGGATGGTGGCCACTTCCATGACCTTGTTGTCGAGGATGACGGCCAGCGAATCGCCGACGTGCGAACCGGTGAAGGCCGCAAAGCGGCGTCCGCCCTCGCCAGTGAGCGTAAAGTTCACTTCGGGACGGCCATTCTCATCGCGGCTGGGCTGCGCATTGCGCAGGTCGCGGCCGGTGACGGCAGCCGAGCGGCTCAGCAGCCAGTACTGCTCAGGCGTGGGATCGGTCGAGCGGGCTGGA
>Ga0196976_1000870_pt1 | contig 16307 bp, 13 predicted proteins | sample S3v_513CmetaG_FD_148644 | JGI IMG/M metagenome (GOLD analysis project Ga0196976, IMG submission 148644) | Soil microbial communities from Anza Borrego desert, Southern California, United States - S3+v_5-13C | ecosystem: Environmental > Terrestrial > Soil > Desert | place: USA: California...
GCCGTGGAGCACAGCGTCTTGATCCGCTCTTCCTGCTCCACCACGCTGTGCTCCACGGCCACGCGCTCGCGGATGACGTCCTGGATGTTCTTGCGCTCCACTTCCAGCGCCTTTTCCTTCTCGATGCGCGACAGCTCGACGGCGCGCTCGCGCATGACCTGCTCGAGGGCGCGATCCTTCTCCACGCGCTCGGTCTCGATGCCCACCACGCGCTCGCGGTTCTTCTGCGCCACCTCGATTTGGCGGTGCTTGTTCTGCTCGGCGATGGCCACCTGCTCGTCAGTGATGATGCGGGCCTGCTCGGAGCGCAGCCGCTCCTCGGCCTGGATCTTCTGCAGCTCGGCGGCCTCGCGGGCGCGCACCGACTCGATCTCGCGCTGCTGCTTGGCCATGGCGTCGGCCTGCTGGCGCTCCAGCTCCATGATCGCCTCGGCGGCCTCGACGTCCTGCTTCTTGGTCAGCTTCTTCTCGGTGTTCTGCGACTCGTTCGTCTTCACGTGCTCGGTCGCGGTCAGCTCCGTGATCTTGCGGATGCCCTGCGCGTCGAGGATGTTCATCGGGTCGAGATGCGAGATCGGCGTCTGCTCGAGGTAGTCGATGGCGGCGTCCTCGAGGACGTAGCCGTTCAGGTCGCGGCCGATGAGGTTGATGATGGCGTCGCGGAACTCGTGGCGCTTGGTGTACAGGTCGACGAAGTCGAGCTGCTTGCCGACGGTCTTCAGCCCCTCGGAGAACTTGGCGCTGAAGAGCGCCTCCAGCGTGCCCGGGTCGGACGCGCGCATGCAGCCGATCGACTGCGCGACCTTGATCACGTCGTCGACGGTCTTGTTCACGCGGACGAAGAACGTGACCTTGATGTCCGCGCGGATGTTGTCGCGGCAGATCAGGCCGTCCTTGGCGCGGCGGTCGATCTCGATCGTCTTCACGGAAATGTCCATCACCTCCGCCTTGTGGATGATCGGCAGGACGGTGGCCCCGGTGAAGGTGACCTCCGGCTCGGCCTTCATCTTGTTGACGATGAGCGCCTTCCCCTGTTCGACCTTACGGTAGAACTTGGCGATCATCACGCCGATGACGAACATCGCGAAGACGAGAAGGGCAGTGCCGATGGTTACGGCGATGACGAGATCCATGTTGTCTCCTTAGTTGGCGATAGAGGGCTCAGTGAGGGAGGGATCAACCGGACCCACGTGGTAGGTGCCGGTCTCGGAGTCGTAGTCGTACACGATGGCCTTGCTGCCGACGGTGAGCTCGTTCTGCCGGAAGCAGCGCACGTCGGCCACGAGGTTGTCGATCTCGGCGGTGCCGAGGCTGTCGTTCACGTGCAGCGAGCGGATGGTGCAGACCTTCCCGACGAGCTGCTGGCGCGTCGGCCCCGGCGCCGTGGTGAAGAACGACCGGAACGGGCGGACGAAGCGCGAGCCGAGGCCCAGGCCGAGGAGCGCCGCGCCGATGCCGACGCCGAGCTTCACCAGCATCGTGTCGGGCAGGAACTTCATCCCGGCGAAGCTGATCAGCCAGGCGAAGACGCACGACACCCCGGCGAAGATGGTCAGCGGAATGCCGGCCACGCCGAGCGCGTGCAGCCCTCCCTCCAGCACGGAGTCGTTCACGTCGTCGATCCCGAGGAGACCGTCCAGCCACTCCATGTCCAGCGCACCCAGCAGTGTGAGCACGGAGTACAGGAGGAAAAAGCCGAGCAGCACGGTGAAGACAACCGTCGGCAACGACAGTGCGGCGGCAAGGAAGGCAGACATGGGTGACTTGGGAAGAATGAATGATAGTGCCCAAACGGAAATTCCGCCGTGATGCGCCTCACGAAAACGTAGGGCGGGCTTCAGCCCGCCCCTCGGGCGGGGTGGGCGGGCTGAAGCCCGCCCTACGTTTGCCTCAGTTACAAGTCGTGGTCGTCTGCACGTCCCCCAGCGGGTCCGTCACCCGTCGACGTCGGCGGCCAGCCCCACCGCCGCACCGGCCAGTACCAGCCACGCGGAGTTGAGGCGGAAGCGCCACAGCACGATCGCGCTCGCAATCGCCAGCGCCACGGTGGTCAGGTCGACCAGCGCGGCGCGGCCGAGCTGCCACGTCACCACCGCCATCAGCGCCACCGAGGCCGCGTTCAGGCCGTCGAGGAACGCCGACAGCACGCGCGAGCGGCGCAGCCGCGGGATCAGCGGGCTGGTGACGGCCACGAAGAAGAACGCCGGCAGGAAGATCCCGATCGTCGCCACCACGGCGCCCGGCGCGCCCGCGAGCACGTAGCCGATGAACGTGGCCGTGGTGAAGACCGGTCCGGGGGTGATCTGTCCCACCGCCACCGCGTCGAGCAGTTGCGCCTCGGAGAGCCATCCCCACCGCTCGACGAGGTCGGCGCGCAGGAACGCCAGCAGCACGTAGCCGCTCCCGAACAGCACCGAGCCCACTTTCAGGAAGAAGAGGAAGAGAGGAAGGAGGGCCACCGGCGCCGTGGCCCGCGGCGGGCGCACGCGCAGCAGCATCAGCAGCACGCCCGTGGCGAAGAGGACGGCCAGCTCGTGCACGCCGAGGAACGCCGCCGCGGCCGCGGCGATCGCGGCGGCCGCGAGGAGCGGCGTGCGCATGGCCGTCCTGGCCAGGCGCCACAGCGCGTCGGCGACGATGGCGATGATGACCGGCTTGATGCCGTACAGCAGCGCCTCGGCCTGCGGCAGTCTCGCGTAGCGCACGTACAGCCAGGCGATGACGAAGACGATCAGCGCCGCGGGGAAGATGAAGCAGGCGCCGGCGACGAGGAGCCCCGGCCACCCCGCCCGGCGGTGCCCGATGTGGATGGCCAGCTCGGTCGAATTCGGGCCGGGGATGAGATTCGTCGCGCCGAGGAGGTCGAGGAACTCCTCGCGCGTCAGCCAGCCGCGCCGGCGCACGACCTCCTCTTCCATCATGGCGATGTGCGCCGCCGGCCCGCCGAACGCCGTCGCGCCGAGACGGAGGAAGAGCAGCGCCAGCTCGGCCATGTGGGGGACATTATGGAGTGCGGCAGCGCCAGCTGCCGCTCTCCATGGCCGCAGCGCCAGCTGCGGCCGGGCGGGCGGGCGGCTGGCGCCTCCCGCATCGAGAGCGGCAGCTGGCGCTGCCGCACTCCATAATGTCCCCTCAGTGAAGCGCTGGGTCCTCGCGGCCACCGTCCTCGGCTCCTCGATGGCCATCATCGACGGGACGGTGGTCAACGTCGCGCTGCCGGTCCTGACGCGCGACCTGCACGCGGACGTGACCGGCGCGCAGTGGGTCGTCGACGCCTATCTGCTCGTCCTCTCCTCCCTCATCCTCGCCGGCGGCGCGATGGGCGACCGTCTGGGGCGCGTGCGCGTCTTCGCCCTCGGCGCGATCGTCTTCGCGGCGGCGTCGATCTGGTGCGGCGCGGCGCCGAGCGCGCCGCAGCTCATCGCCGCGCGGGCCTTGCAGGGGGCGGGGGCGGCCATGCTCGTGCCGGGCAGCCTGGCCATCATCGCCGCGACCTTCCCGAAGCACGAGCGCGGACGCGCCATCGGCACCTGGTCGGCCCTCACCTCACTGGCCGTCATCGCCGGTCCGCTCCTCGGCGGCGTGCTGGTGCAGACCGTGTCGTGGCGGGCCATCTTTCTCATCAACGCCCCCGTCGCGGCGGTGGTGCTGTGGATCGTCTGGCGGCACATGCGCGAGAGCGGCGAGCGGCGCGGCGGCGCCATCGACTGGCTGGGCACGATGCTCGTGACGCTCGCCCTCGGCGGCCTCACCTTCGCCTTCATCGAGAAGGTGTGGCTGGCGCTGATCCCCGGCGCCGCCGCGCTGCTCGCCTTCGTCTTCGTCGAGCTTCGCGCCTCGAACCCGGTCGTCCCCTTCTCGCTCTTCCGCTCGTCCGCATTCACCGGCGCGAACATCCTGACGCTGCTGCTGTACGCCGCGCTCGGGGCGGTCACGTTCCTCCTGCCGTTCAACCTGATCACCGTCCAGGGCTATGCGCCGGCCGAGGCGGGGGCGGCGTTCCTGCCGTTCGTGGTCACGCTCGGGCTGCTCTCGCGCTGGAGCGGCGCGCTGGCGGACCGCATCGGCGCGCGCCCGCTGCTCCTGGCCGGCCCGCTGGTGGCCGCGGCGGGGCTGGCACTGCTCGCGCGTCCGGGCATCGGCGGCTCGTACTGGACGACGTTCTTCCCCGGCGTGCTGGTCCTCGGCCTGGGCATGGCCATCACCGTGGCGCCGCTGACCACCACCGTCATGACCTCCATCGACGACGAGCGCCATGCCGGCGCCGCCTCGGGGATCAACAACGCCGTGGCCCGCGCCGCGGGCCTCCTGGCCGTGGCCATCTTCGGGGCCGCGGCCGACCACGCCGCCAAGGAAACCTTCGTCGCCGCCTTCCGGACCAACATCCTGGCCGCCGCGGCACTGGCCGCGCTCTCGGCGGGCGGGGCGCTCCTGGTGAAGCGCCCGCCGCCGCCCGAGTCCAATCCGACCGGGGGGGCGGGCTGAAGCCGCGCCCTACGTTCAGCGCGCTTCTCGCGATACGGGTGCTCAACGTAGGACGGGCTTCAGCCCGTCAGGCCTCACTAAAACTTTTTTCCGCCACAACGTATCCTGATCACATGGCCGAGCGTCCCAAACGGTCCCGGAAGAAACTGTTCATCATCATCGGTATCGTGGTGGTGGCCCTGGCCATCGCCGTGGCCGCCGCCGCGTCGCGCAAGCGCGAGAAGCCGATCCTCATCACCACCGACAAGGCCTTCGTCACCTCGCTGACCGAGATCGTCACCGCCACGGGGAAGATCCAGCCCGAGGTCGAAGTCAAGATCGCCCCCGAAGTGTCGGGCGAGATCATCGAGATCGCGGTCAAGGAAGGGCAGGTCGTACAGCGCGGCCAGCTCTTGATGCGCATCAAGCCGGACAGCTACCGCGCGCAGGTGGAGTCGCAGCAGGCCGCGCTGAATGGCGCGCGCTCGTCGAGCGTCCGCAACCGCGCCGAGCTGCAGAAGGTCGAGGCCGACTACCGCCGCATCCAGAAACTGTACGAGGGGGGACTGGTCTCCGTCGCGGAGCTGAACAGCGCCAAGGCCGCGTACGACGGCGCGAAGGCCGCGCTCGACACCGCGATCTCGCAGATCCAGCAGGCCGAGGGGGCGGTGCGGCAGATCGGCGAGGCGCTCTCCAAGACCGTCATCTACTCCCCCGTCACCGGCACCATCAGCTCCCTCACCAGCCGCGTCGGCGAGCGCGTGGTCGGCACCAGCCAGTTCGCCGGAACGGAAGTGATGCGCATCGCCGACCTCGATCACATGGAAGCGCGCGTGAACGTGAACGAGAACGACGTCGTCGACGTGAAGGTCGGCGACTCCGCGCGCATCAGCGTCGACGCCTATCCCGACCGCGAGATCCGCGGCGTGGTCCGCGAGATCGCCAGCACCGCCCTGACCCGCAACCTCGGCACGCAGGAAGAGGTCACCAACTTCGAGGTCAAGATCAGCATCCCCGACCGCACGCTCCGCCTGCGCCCCGGCATGAGCGCCACGGCGGACATCGAGACGGCCACGGTGAAGAACGTCGTGGCCGTGCCGATCCAGAGCGTCACCGTGCGCTCGACCGAAAGCGAGCTCTCTCCCGAGGAGCTCGAGCGGCAGCGCGTGCGCCGCGAGCAGGCCGACCGCGGCGACAATCGCGCCGACGTCACCAACGAACAGGAACAGCGCCAGCGCGAGCGGCTCGAGCGCGCCAGGCTCCAGCGCGTCGTCTTCGTCAAGAACGGCGAGACCGTGAAGATGCGCAAGGTGGAGACCGGCATCGCCGACAACACCTTCATCGAGATCAAGAGCGGCCTGAAGGCCGGCGAAGAAGTGGTCTCCGGCTCCTACACCGCCATCTCCCGCCGCCTCAAGGACGGCGCCAAAGTGGCCATCGAGAAGGAGGAGGGGAAGACGTAGTGCTTCTCGAGATCGCCGACTCGTTCCGCATCGCCGTGTCGATCATCCGCGCGCACAAGATGCGGTCCGCGCTGACCGCGCTCGGCGTGATCATCGGCATCATCGCCGTCACCCTCATGGGCTCGGCCATCGGCGGCATCGAGATCGGCTTCGACCGCAGTCTCTCGGTCATCGGCGACGACCTGCTGTACGTCGAGAAGTGGCCGTGGCGCCACGTGGACGACTGGTGGAACTACCGCAACCGCCGGGTCATGGACTACCGCTACGCCGACCAGCTCAAGCGCATCATCGCCGCCACGCCGAACTCCGAGCTGGTCACGGCCGTGCCGACCATGAACACCATGCGCTCGGTGAAGTTCGGCGACAACGAGGTGAAGGGCGTTTTCACGCAGGGCACCACCGCCGAGTTCCTGGTCACCTCCACGCCGACGTTCCAGGAGGGGCGCTTCTTCAACGAGGCCGAGGCGCGCGGCGGCCGCAACGTGGTCATCCTCGGCTACGACGTCGCGGACGCGCTCTTCCCCAACGGCTCCGCGGTGGGCAAGACCGTGATGATCGGCGGCACCCCCTTCCGCGTCCTCGGCGTCTACGCCAGGCAGGGGACGTTCCTCGGCCTGTTCAGCTTCGACACCTACGCCGTGGTGCCGCTGCCGGCCTTCATGAAGGCGTTCAGCTCGCGGCTCGACACCTCCATCCGCGTGAAGGTGCGCGACAAGGCGCGCATCGAGCACGCCAAAGGGGAGCTCACCGGCGCCATGCGCCGCGTGCGCGGACTGCAGCCCGAGGACAAGAACGACTTCGAGATCAACGAGCAGCAGGCGCTGCGCAGCACCATCGACCCGATCAAGAACGGCATCGCCGTGGCCGGCCTCTTCGTCACCGGCCTGGCCCTCTTCGTCGGCGCCATCGGCATCATGAACATCACCTACGTCAGCGTAAAGGAGCGCACCCGCGAGATTGGTACGCGCAAGGCCGTCGGCGCGCGGCGCCGGACGATCCTGCTCCAGTTCCTCATCGAAGCCGTGGCCATCTGCCTCGTCGGCGGCATCGCCGGCCTGGCCATCTCCTGGCTCCTCACCGCCGCCGTCGCCGTGGCCTTCCCCTCGTTCCCGATGAGCTTCTCCGCCGGCCTGGTCGTGACCGGCCTGATCGTCTCCACCCTGACCGGCATCTTCTCCGGCTTCGCGCCGGCGTTGACGGCGTCGCGATTGGATCCCATTGAGGCGCTGCGTTATGAATAGTTAACTGGTTGCTGGTTGCTGGTTCGTGGTGCCTCGTTGTAAAGCCACCACGAACCAGCAACCAGCAACACAGCAACCCAAACATGCCCTTCTCCGAAATCCTCCGCCTCTCCCTCAACGCGCTGCGCACGAACAAGCTGCGCTCGGCGCTGACGGTTCTCGGCGTGACGATCGGCGTCTTTTCGGTGATCGGGGTGATGACGGCGCTGAACGTGATCCAGGGCTCCATCGAGTCGGGCCTCTCCTTCCTCGGCAGCAACATCTTCCAGTTCGCCAAGTACCCGACCATGTCCACGAGCGATCCGGAGACGAAGTACGCCAACCGCCGCAACATCACGCTGGAGGAGGCGCGCGAGTTCGCCCGGCTGATGGACGGGCAGGCCGGGGCCATCTGCTTCAAGATCTTCGACGGCGGCAAGCCGGCCAGCTACGGCCGCACCAAGCTGCAGGGACTGACGCTGGTCGGCACGAACGAGCATTTCCTCGTCGCCAACAGCTACACCCTCGGCTACGGACGGAACCTCACCCCCGAGGACGTCGCGCTGGCGCGGCACGTGGCCGTGGTCGGCCCCGACGTGCAGAAGAAGCTCTTCCCCAACGAGTCGCCGATCGGCAAGACCATCAAGCTGAATGAAAAGCCGTACCAGATCGTCGGCGTCTTCACGGAGAAGGGGTCGTCGTTCGGGCAGAACCAGGACCGCACGGTGATCGTGCCGATCACGCGCTTCCTGGGCGACTTCGGGCGCGCCAACCGCACGGTCAACATCGCCATCCAGTCCACCTCGCAGGCCACGTACAACCAGACCCTCGACAAGGCCATCAGCGCCATGCGCTCCGCGCGCGGCCTGAAGCTGAGCGAGGAGAACGACTTCGAGATCTACTCGAACGACACGCTCATCTCCGCCTTCGCGCAGATCGCCGGCACGATCCGCATCGGCGCGTTCGTGGTCAGCGTGATCGCGCTGCTGGCGGCGGGCATCGGCATCATGAACATCATGCTGGTCAGCGTCACCGAGCGCACGCGCGAGATCGGCGTGCGCAAGGCCATCGGCGCCCGCCGCGACGACATCGTCAAGCAGTTCCTGCTCGAGGCCATCGTGCTCTCGGAACTGGGGGGGCTGCTGGGCATCCTCTTCGGAGTCCTCGGCGGAAACGGCATCGCCGTCTGGCTGGAGATCGCCATGGTCTTCCCCTGGGGCTGGGCCCTCACGGGCCTGATCGTCTGCTCGCTGATCGGCACGGGCTTCGGCTGGTACCCGGCCTTCAAGGCCGCGCGCCTCGACCCCATCGAGGCGCTGCGCTACGAGTAGGTTGCTGTGTTGCTGGTTGCTGGTTCAAGGCGGTGCTCGTCCTGAAACCCCGGCACCCCAACGAACCAGCAACCAGCAACCAGCAACCAGCAACATCCTCTGCACAGTCCGGGGAGCATCTTGCAGCAGGGGCCCGCCCGACATGCCCCATCACTTCGTAAGTTCCATCATTCTACGTTGACACCTCCCCGCGGCGGACTAACAATAAGTGTATCGGTCCAATTGAGAGATTCAGCGAGAGATCCGCATTGCGGCAAGAGGGAGAGTGTATGAAAAAGCTGAAAGTTGTACTGCTTGTGGGGATGTTGTCGGTTGCCACGATTACAACCACCGGATGCGGTAAGGAGCAGGCCCTGCCCGAAGCCGAGCAGCCGTGCCAGGACGGCGATCAGGCCATCGATCCGAACACCGGTGAAGCGGCGCAGTGCGTCGGCGGGCATTGGGAGCCGATGTAAGTTGCCGGCCGCGGGGCTGGCGCTGCACGCGTCTCATACGGACCGTAACGCGTCCACAGGCTCCAGTCCCGCGGCTTTTGCGGCCGGGTAAAGCCCGGCCAGCACGCCTGTGGCCAGTGCGAATGCATTACTGACGAGCAATCCCGCAAAGGACACGCTCAATCCTGCCGGGTAGTAACGCGCAGTGCCGTAAATGACGGCAAGCGCCAATAGCGAGCCCGCTCCCGCGCCGAATGCGGCCAGTGTGAGCGACTCGATCAGGAACTGGCCGAAGATGTCGCGGTCATCTGCACCGACCGACTTCCGTAATCCGATCTCGTACAGGCGCTCGGCGACGGCGATCTGCAGAACCGAAAAAATCCCGACGCCTCCCAGTACCAGAGAAACGCCCGCGATGGTAATGAACACGATCGTCCAGTTCCGGAGGAGTTTCAGTACCTCCACTTTCTCGCGCAGGATCTCGCCGCCGACGTTGGTCACAGTGAAATCGTGAATGCCGCCGTGCGCGAAGAGCAGACGCCGCCGGATATAGCTTTCGGCCTCGCGGGTCCGGTTCGGGTCAGTGGCCTTGACCAATAAGGTGAAATTGAGGGTACTGTGCCCGAAAAGGAGGGTGTGCGTCGACAGCGGGATCTGCACGCCGTTCATTTCCTGCGTCTTCATCTCGGTGTCGATGAAGATCGACGATAACGGTGCGCCCACGCCGACGACGACGAACGGATGGCCACCGATGGTGATGGATTCGCCGAGAGGATTGTTGCCGGGGAAGAGGCGGCGCGCGAGGTCATAGCCGACGACGCAGACCTCGGCCCGGTGGCGGTCGTCGGCATCCGAGATCGAACGTCCCGAGGCGAGGGAACGTCCCCGCACGACCACATAATCACCGGTGACGGCGAAAACGCTGGCCTGCTTTTGAATGGCGGCCTCGGAGCCGACCTGGTGGGTCGTGAACGTCGCCGGCGCGACCGCGGCGATCACTCTCCGGTTCGCCCGGAGCAGATCCGCGTCTTCACGGCGCAGGCCGCGGGAGTAGTGGCGTTTGGCGGCCTCCTCGCGCGCGGTGACCGGCTGGGTCGACACACGCAGGACGGCGTCGTATCCGAGGGCGTCGAAGTCGCTGCGAATGGCCGCTGCAACCCCGACCCGCAGCGAGAGCACGACCATGAGCGCGAGCACGCCAAGGGCCACGCCGATGAGAGTCAGTGACGACCGGAGCTTGTGCGCCAGGACTTCGTCAAGGGCCGTATGCAGCCATTCGGTGATCCGGGTCATGCAGGGTCATTCCATCCGCAGGGCATCGACAGGATTGAGTACGGCCGCACGAGCGGCGGGGTAGACCCCGAAGACGAACCCCGTGCCGGCAGCCACCACGATACCGACGAAAATCATGAAGGGCGTGATCATGGCCAGATTCCCGGTGAAAAGCCGGACCAGGAACGTCAGCGCGTAGCCAGCCGGAACGCCGACGACGCCCCCGAAGACGGCCACGAACAGCGACTCCGCCAGGAAGCGGAGGAAGATCTGCACGTCGGACGCGCCACACGCCTTTCTGACGCCCACTTCCCGAATCCGGCGGCTCAGCGAGGCCAACTGGATGTTCATGATGATCACCCCGCCCACCAAGAGGGAGATCACGCTGCAGGAGATGAAGGTGATGTCGTACATCTGCCGGATCCGGTTGGCGCGCTGCAGGCGTTCGGCACGGGAAACGATGCGGAAGTCCTCGGCGCCGTGGCGCGCTCTGAGCACGCGGCGGATCCGTTCGGTGGCCTCGGGCAGCGCCCACGCGTCCCGGATCCGGATGACGATCGAGGAGAGTTGCCGGTCGCGGAGAAGCTCGTCACGCACCGCGGGCAATGCCGCGAGCGGCACGAACATCTGCCGGTTCATCCATTCGAGATCGTTGTCGCCCGATTCGGAGGCGAGGTATTTCCGTTCGAGGCAACCCACCACCACGAACCATTTCTCCCCGATGAGAAGCTTCTGTCCCACCGCGTCCTCCAGTCCGAAGAACTCCTTCGCGTACGACGATCCGAGGACGACCACGGACGCGGCCTGATCGGCCGGGGTGAGGAAACGGCCGTAAGCGACTTCGAGGTCCTGCAGGGTGGCGAAGGAAGCCGTCGTGCCGATGACCGTCAGGACTTCTTCCTTCCCCCGGGCGCGGACGACCGTCCTGCGGTTCACGGTCGGGGCCACGACGTCGGCGTGAGGGACATTCTGTTCGAGGGCCAGGATGTCGCCGTAGGTCAGTCCCTTGAGCGGGGTGCCGGCAGCGCGGGAGGTCAGGTCGGTATAGATGGTCAGCTTGTTCACGCCGCCGGTGACCTCGTAGTAGCGCACGGACTGCTGCTCGGCGTCACGAAGCAGGGCCAGGGTGGTGATGATGGACGCGACGCCGAGAATGATCCCGATCATCTGCAGCGCGGTCCGCCCTTTGTGCTCGGCGATCTCGATGACGCAGTCGGACAACGGAGCGATCAGGCGCGCGGCGTTCATGACTCGGCGATGAATCCGTCGATGATGCGGATGATGCGGCCGGCACGGGCAGCGACCGCGGGATCGTGCGTGACCACGATGATGGTGTGGCCGTTGGCGGCGAGGTTCTCCAGCAGGGCCACGATCTCCAGGCCGGTGGCCTGGTCGAGGTTGCCGGTCGGCTCGTCCGCGAGGATGACGGAGGGGGAGTTGATCAGCGCGCGGGCGATGGCCACGCGCTGCCGCTGCCCGCCCGAAAGCTCCCCCGGAAGGTGATTGGCGCGGTTGCCCAGGCCCACGAGCTCCAGCACGTGCAGGGCACGGTCGCGCCGCTCGGCGGCTCCGATCCCCGCATACATCAACGGCAACTGCACGTTGCGGAGCACGTTCGCCCGCGGCAGGAGATTGAAGGACTGGAAGATGAAGCCGAGCTTCTCGTTCCGCGCCCGCGCCAGTGCCGAACGGGTAGCCACGGACATGTCCTGGCCGTCCAGCACGTAGCGGCCCTTCGTGGGCTGGTCCAGGCAGCCGATGATGTGCATGAGCGTCGATTTGCCCGAGCCGGAAGGGCCGGTGATGGCCGTCATGCCGCCCGGGGGAATGCTCAAGCTGACGCCGCGCAGCGCGTGCACGTCCTCGGCGGCCATCCGATAGGTCTTCCAGACCTCCTCGAGCTGCACCATCGCCGAGATGGAGCGGCCTGCCGGCGCGGCGTCTGCCGCCGCTACGGCCTGCGCCGTCCGGCTCAACGTGCGGGACTCCCGCTCCTCGCGGGCGGCTCGAGAGCGACTCGATCGCCCAAGGTCAGGCCTTCGAGGATCTCGATGCGGGTGCCGTCCGTGATGCCGGTGCGGACGAAGGTCTCTTTCCACACGTTCCTGAGCGCGAGGGCGCGCTTCTCCTCGCTGTCGGACGCAGAGACGACCGGCTTTTCGTAGCGATACACGAACTGGCGGCCGCCGCGCTCGAATACGGCTTCCACCGGCAGGGTCGGGACTGCCGTTCTGCGGATGCCGGCAATCTGGACGTTGACGGTCATTCCACTGCGCAGTTCGGGGTGCTGGCCGAGCGGTTCCAGGTCGACGTCGAATACCCGCGACTTGTCCTCGACGCGGATGGCCGGCGCGATCCATCGCACGCGTGCCGGAATGACCAGGCCGGGATAGGAGTCGATGGTGATCTCCGCATCCTGATCCAGGGCCACTTTCCCGATGTGCAGCTCCGATACGGCGGTCTTCACGGTCATCGGTCCTGCACCGGCGATGGTGAACAGGACCGTGCCGGCGTTGAGCGGACCGACGCCGGAGACCACGGACTCTCCTTCGGCGATGCTCCGCGTCAGGACTACGCCTTCGATCGGGGCACGAACGGCCGACGTCTGAATGGTGCCATCCTCGGTGTTGACGTTGATTCCGCTGTTGACCACGAGCTCGTATTTCCGCCGCGCGGCGGCGTAGCTCTCGCGTGCGGCGTCGACCCGGGTTTTGCTGTCCAGATAGATGGTTGCCGGCAGGATGCCGGCTTCGTGGAGGCGACTGTTCTCTTCGAGATGACGCTGGGCTTCATCCAGGCTCTGTTTGCTGAGCCGCAGGCCGTTCATCAGGTCCACGAAGGCCTGGGCCTGTCCCAGGTCGGGCTCGACGATGGCCATGACGTCGCCGCGGCGTACCCGGTCGCCCTCGCGGACGCGGAGGGCGACGACGTGGCCGGAAAGCGCGGATTTGACTTCGAGATGGACGGTGGGACGGACCGTTCCGATCTCGCGAACTTGCACTTGAATGTCGTTGCGGGTGACGGTGGCGATGCGCGTCAGTTTCCCGCTGGCAGGACGGGACGCACGGGTGTTCCAGACGAAGATGGCCGAGGCCGCGACGACGCACGCCAGGATCGCCACCAGGACGAGGTTCCGACCCGTGATTTTCATGATATTTGTTGTTCCAAACGGGCGCGACAGGGCATTTCTTCCTCAGTGTACCGCCCCCGCCGTAAGCACCCCGTAAGCGGGGATCTCCATACTGCGCCTTCATGACGCGGCGCTCTCTTTTCCTCCTTTTCCTGCTCCTCTCCGGAGCCGCGTACGCCGACAACCTGATCGTGCCGGCGGCCGGCCCGAAGGCGGACCTCGTCATCACCAACCTCGAGCCGTCCGAGGCAAGGCTGCTGGTGACGTTCCACGGCCGGGATCGCGTCTTCGAGACCGTCACCGTGCCCGGACACTCCATGGCCGTCATCGACGACCTTCCCGCCGCGCCGGGACTGATCCGCGTGAGCGGCGCGTCGCGCTTCACGGCCCGTTACGGTGAGGTCTCCGCGGTGAGCATCGACGCGCTGGGGAAGGAGCAGGTCGTGCGCGGCGGCACCGTCGTCCTCGCCAATCCGTGGAAGATCTCCGCGAGCGTGACCCTGACGCTGCTCGATGCGGAGGGGAAGCAGACCGGCCAGCTCTATCGCCTCGTCCCCGCGCTGGACGTGCTGCGGCTCGACCTCGCCGCGGCCAGCGTGCGCGTCACGGCGCAGGTGAGCGTCCACGCCTCGGACGGCGTGTCGGCTCCCGAGGCCCGCGTCTCCGACACCATCGCACCGCCCTGCGCCGAGCCCGCGTTCCTCGGCACCGCGCGCCCCGGCCGCGACGAATGGCTGGTCGTGCGCAAGGACGGCGCCGCGATCGAGAAGCTCACCCCCCGCCAGATCGCCGCCCTGCGCTGCGACCCGTCGGTCGAGCTGCTGGAGCAGCCGTGAGACGATACCCGTCACGATGATCGTCCATCTCATCGACGGCACCTACGAGCTCTTTCGCCACTTCTACGGCCTGCGCCGCTTCTCGAGCAGCGACCCGCCCTACGGCGCGGTGACGGGCGTGCTGACCACCGTCATCCAGATGCTCGAGCAGGGGGCCACGCACGTGGCCGTGGCCACGGACCACGTCATCGAGTCGTTCCGCAACGACCTCTGGGCCGGCTACAAGACGGGGGAGGGGATCGAGCGCGCGCTCTGGGCGCAGTTCCACCCGCTCGAGGACGCGCTGCAGGCCATGGGCGTCGCGACCTGGCCGATGGTGGAGCTCGAGGCCGACGATGCCCTCGCCTCCGGCGCCTTCCTGGCCGCGCGCGACGAGCGCGTGGAGAAGGTGAGCATCTGGACGCCGGACAAGGACCTGGCCCAGTGCGTGGTCGGCGACCGCGTCGTGCAGGTGGACCGCAAGAGCGGCCAGGTGCGCGACGAGCAGGGCGTCCACGCCAAGTTCGGCGTCGCCCCGGCCTTCATCCCCGACTACCTGGCCCTCGTCGGCGACGCCGCCGACGGCTACCCCGGCATCCCCAAAGTCGGCGCCAAGACCGCCGCCCGCCTGATCGCCAGACACGGCCCCATCGAGCAGTTCCCCCCCGGCACCCTCGGCGACCACCACGAGCACGCCCTGCTCTTTAAGCGCCTGGCCACCCTGCGCGTCGACGCGCCGCTGTTCGAGAACGTGGACGAACTGCGCTGGCAGGGCCCCACGGCGTCGTTCGCGAAAGTGATGGAAGGAATGGGCGAGCCCCGCCTCGCCACCCGAATCGCCAAACTCACCTCATAAAAAGTGGACCGCCGGCGTCCCCGCCGGCTGTCTCCGCAGGCGTCCCGCCTGCGCCCCTGTGAGAGTGGCGGCGGGACGCCGCCACAGACAGCCGGCGGGACGCCGGCGGTCCACTACGGTCGGCGCAGCAAATCCGCCAGCCGCGTCACCCGTTCGCCGCTGCGGCTCGTGCGCACGGCGCGCTCGATCGAGGCTCGGTCCCCCACGATCACCACGACCTCCTTCCCGCGGGTCACCGCGGTGTAGAGCAGGTTCCGCTGCAGCATGATGCTGTGCTGCGGGAGGAGCGGCAGGATGACCGCGCGGTACTCCGAGCCCTGCGACTTGTGGATCGTCGTGGCGTAGGCGAGCGTGAGCTGGTCGGCCTCGTCGAACATGTAGTCGACGATGCTCTCGCCGCCGAAGTCGACGGTGAACGTCTCCGTCACGGCGTCGATCTCCGCCAGCACGCCGACGTCGCCGTTGAAGACGCCCTTGTCGTAGTCGTTCTCGGTCTGCATGACCTTGTCGCCGGGGAGGAACACGACGCCGTTCGGCCGCTCGATCTTCACCCGGTGGCGTGCCGGCGGATTGAGCACGCGCTGCAGCGTCTCGTTCAGCGCGTGCACCCCGGCCGTGCCGCTGCGCATGGGCGAGAGGACCTGCACGTCGCGCAGCGCCTTGAGGTTGAACTTCCGCGGCAGCTTCTCGCTGACGAGGTCCACCACGTGCTGCAGCGCCTCCTCCGCCGTGGCGGCGGGAAAGAGGAACATGTCCGTCGTCTCGCCCCGCCCGCGGAACTGCGGCTGCTGCCCGCGGTTGATCCGGTGGGCGTTGACGACGATGTCGCTCTCCTCGGCCTGGCGGTGGATGCGCGTGAGCCGCACGGCCGGCACGCGGCCCGAGGCGATGACGTCGTGCAGCACCTGCCCCGGCCCGATGGAGGGGAGCTGGTCCGCGTCGCCGACGAGCAGCAGCGCCGCGTCCACGGGCATGGCCCGCAGGAGGGCGTCGAACAGCGGCACGTCGACCATCGACGTCTCGTCGACGATGACCACGTCGTACTCCAGCGGCTCGTCCTCGTTGCGCTTGAAGGCGCCGCCGTCGCCGGTGGTCTCGAGCAGGCGGTGCAGCGTCTGCGCGGCCGCGCCCGTGCTCTCGCCGAGGCGCTTGGCCGCGCGGCCGGTCGGCGCGGCCAGGGCCACCTCCAACCCGATCGACCGGAAGAGGGCCAGCACCACGTTGACCATCGCCGTCTTGCCGACCCCCGGGCCGCCGGTGATGACCGCAACCTTCGATTGCAGGGCGATGCGCACCGCCTCGCGCTGTTCCGGGTCGAGCGC
>Ga0196976_1000871_pt1 | contig 16302 bp, 11 predicted proteins | sample S3v_513CmetaG_FD_148644 | JGI IMG/M metagenome (GOLD analysis project Ga0196976, IMG submission 148644) | Soil microbial communities from Anza Borrego desert, Southern California, United States - S3+v_5-13C | ecosystem: Environmental > Terrestrial > Soil > Desert | place: USA: California...
CGGGTTCAACTTGCATGTTTTAGCTCTCTGGAACGACATTGTATAGAGGCCATTGGAGGAGCGCAGGTTGCGTTCACCCCTTCCGCGTGCTGCTCTTTTCCTTGAACTGCTTCAGCGCGATCTTGCGTACGGTATCACTGACGTTCTTATTCATACTGAGGAACTTCAAGTCGTTCACCAGCAGATGCGGCAACAGTCCTAGCGATACTTCGATGGGAGTCCGCGGATTGTTGATCAGATTCTTGATCACACTATAGTGCTTGATGAACCGGCGCTTGGTCGCAATGGTGCGCAGCACGATTTCCTGGACGTTCTTCATGGCCGCAAAGCCTTCGACCTCGCTATCGCTCAGTTTGGGCGACTCCAGCACAGCCAGGCACACCACCTTCGAACCGTCGCGCACGAGCACAAATCGCTCGTCCTTGCTCCCCTTCATTGCCAGCTGCACGCGCTCGCCGACGCTCATGCGTGCGATCTTCTGAACGGTCGAGACACGCTCCTGCTCAGCATGCTTCGGATGCGCCGCATTGGGCGTGGGCGCATGCCCGACCGCCTCCGCCAGTTCATCTGGTTTGTCGCCCTCCGGTACGAAGAGCTTGAAAGGCTTGCTGCTCTCGGCCGCGATCTCTTCCCTGTGTTCGACTTCAAACTTCGCTAGAGCCTCAAGCGCCAGCACGTCATCCTCTTCCGCCCAGGCGACGTTCGCCGGTGCTGGCGAGATAATGGCCCGGAGCTTGCGCTCGTTATCCTCGTCCAGGTTTGGATTGTCCTTTAACGCGGCCAGGACGTCCGGAGTGTGCCTCACGCGCTCGCTCTCCAGCATCAGTCGGGCGAGTTCGTTGGATGCTGTTATCGCAAGCTTTACCAATTTGTCTTCGGCAATCGCAGCATTCTGCAACAAAGCAGCTACCAGCGCCGGACGGCGGTTTGCAGGCGCCAGCATATATTCGAGAACTTCCGGCGGCGTCTGCGGGTCCGCGGCGATTTGCCGAGCCACGGTTTCGTCCCAACTGGCTAGAGTAAGACGCGCCTGCTCGGCAAACATCGGATGGTGCGTAAGGTGAACCAGGATCTCCACCATCTCCGAGGGTGGCAGCGCCAGTGCCCCGCGCGCCGCCGAACGCATGATGTTGGCGGGGACTGCCGATTCGCGGATGAGTTCGATCATCTTCGGCATCTTGACCCCTCAGTCTGACTTCGGCGTTGTCAAGCGCAGTAGTTCATCAACTACCAACTGGAACTCGCGGGCAAGATTGCTCTGCTCTACGGACAGGAACTTGTCTCTCAAACTCTGATAGTACCAAAGTGTTCCCTCTCGTTTGCCATTGAAGCGTGACCAGAGAGATTCTCCTTCTTGCCGATTGTCAGTGAGAATCGAACGGGCATTATGGACTTTGTCCGCAAGGGAGACCAGCCGCGCCGAAAGGCTCAGGTGCTCGAGGTGCTCGATATACGCTTCCTGACACGCTCTCGCCAAACTCCTCGCGAATCCGGTCGAGTGTCGGAAACCCGCCCTGGTCCTCCACTGCGTCGTGCAGCAGGGCGGCAATTGCTTGGGTCCTTCAGTGGCAGGTGCAAGACTTGTTGTGGAGCGCCTCGACTCCCTCTTTGGCGATGATCGGCACCATTACGAGTGCGGCAATCGGATCGGCCCACCACCATCCCAAAGCTGCGTTGAGCGCTAGTCCCCCAAGAAGGATGGCGGACAGGTACGCGCAAATGTCGGTCTGCCGCGAATCGGCTTGCATTGCCCCGCTGTTCAACTGGGAGGCTACTCGGCGCTTGGCACGCGCAAGTAACGGCATCACGATAAGCGAGAGCGCTGCGATCCCGATACCCACGATGCTGCCCTCGGGAGCGTCGCGATGATAAAGCGATATCGCTGCATCGATGCCGACGTAGGTGGCCAGCGCGAGGAAACTCACTCCGACCAGCCGCAATGCGATCCGCTCAGCCCGCTGACGGGCGGCGACATCGCGTTCGTTAGAGTGATGCAGTCGCCAAAGCATGACCGCGCCTGACGATGTCTCGATGACCGAGTCCAGCCCGAATCCGACCAGCGCAATCGATCCAGCCAGTATGCCGGCCACTATTGAGATCAGCGCCTCAAGCGAGTTCCACAGCACCGTGAGGTACTCGAGTCGACGTCCCCGACGCACAGCGATCTCGCGTGATATGGCGGCAGTTCCCATATATCCATTGAACCACGGAGCTCGCAAACGCGCACTCTATCGTTCAGCCGCGATGTCCGAAGTGCAGTTCCCTTGATTCGCTTTTCACCGGAATCAACAACCAGCCGTCATACACACATCTATGATTCTAAGCGTGCCCATCCGCTTCGTCAGCGGGATCAGGCGATGCGACGAATGCGGCGCGAGGTGGCAGTCCACTACATCCGACGATGCGTCAAACGAATAGACGCGTGCCGCACGAGCTCACGCACTCTTCTTCTGTCGCGCGCTGAACGCGATCACTTTGCCGCGCCCCTCTGCCCGCAGCCATCGCGCGGGTTTGCTGTAATTCCGGGGAACGCGAAATTTTATGATTCGGGCCATTGGATCTCCTCCGCTGCTGCCGCATGTCATGTCTGCCGACATCCGCTTCGTACTCATAGGAACACCGGAGCCTCTCGGAAGTTACACGGATTACGCGGGTATTTCGCTCCTGCATCGTTTTTTCCGCTACAATCTCGCCCCATGCAGCGCACAGGGTTGTTCGCTGATCCGACCGGGAAGCACGTCCACGACATCATCCTCGACTCCTGTCGAGCGCATTCCGACACAGTCGCCTTGATCGATACCTCTTGCACCCCGGCCCGCAGTGTCACTTACGCCGAATACGGGGACTTGGTAGAGCGCATCGCGCGCGGATTGATTGCGGCGCACCTACGCCCAGGAGAAACCGTCGCCATCTTCCTCCCAAACTCCTGGGAGTTCGCCGCCTCCTACCATGCCGTAACGCTCGCGGGCGGCATTCCAACGCCCGCTAACCCCACATACCGCGACCGCGAACTACATTATCAGCTTGAGGCGTCCGGCGCGGTCATGCTCATCACGGATGGAGTATTGCTCTCCGGCATCGAGCTGGGTGGCCTCCCGCTGCTCCGCCGCGTCTTCACTACACGGACGCACATCCCGGGTACCGAAGAATTTGCCAGCCTTCTGCGGCCTGTGAGTGATCCCCTGCCGAACCTCTCGGAAGATACGCGCCTGGCCCTCGCCGCGCTTCCTTTTTCCAGTGGCACCACCGGACTGCCCAAAGGCGTCATGTTGACGCACTCCAACCTGGTGACCAACGTCTACCAGACTGCCACTGCCAACGAGGTTGGCTGCTTCGTCGCTGGCGACGTGATCCTTGGGTTCCTGCCGCTGTACCACATATATGGATTAACTGTTGCGCTCAACACAATTTTAGGGATCGGGGGAACGCTCGTGCTGATGCCGCGCTTCGATCTTGAAGGCTCGCTGCGCATCGTCGTGCAACACGGCGTCACCATGATCCCGCTGGTGCCACCCGTTATGAGCGCCTACTGCGCCGTGGCCGAGAAGGGCCTCTTCCCCAGACAGCACCGGGTCAGGTACGTGAAATGCGGCGCCGCTCCGTTGCCCGCCGATCTCGCACGCCGCTTCCCTGAACTCACCGGCATTCGCATTCGCCAAGGCTACGGCATGACGGAAGCCTCTCCAGTCACCCACATCGGATTTCTCGAACCGGAGCTGTACAAGCCCGAGTCGATCGGCATCCCCGTCGCACATACGTACTGCCGCATTGTTGACGAGCGTGGGGTGGACGTCGCGGACGGCGAACTCGGCGAGCTGCTCATTCGCGGTCCGCAAGTGATGCTCGGCTACTGGAAAGCGCCAGAGGCTACAGATGCGGTCATGCGCGATGGCTGGTACTTCTCCGGGGACATCGCTCGGCGCGACGATCGCGGCCTCTACTTCATCGTCGATCGTCGCAAGGAGATGATCAAGTACAAGGGATTCCCTGTCGCTCCCGCCGAGATTGAAGCCGTGCTGATGGAGCACCCGTCTATTCGCGACTGCGGTGTTGTGGGCAAGCCGGATGATGAGGCCGGCGAGATACCCTGCGCCTTCGTGGTTCTGCGTGAAGGTGGCCCCGGATCCGATGAGATCAAGCACGAACTTTGCGGCTACGTCGCCGAGCGCCTCACTAGATACAAACAGCCGCGCGACGTGCAGTTTGTCGCGAGCATCCCGCGCAACCCTTCCGGCAAGATACTCCGGAGGGAACTCAGAAAGTTACTCTAACGGCTTTTTCGCGTCTAACGGCCGGACAGGTTCTCCGTCTATAGAGACAGCATGCCGACCTACGGCGAGACCGCTGTTTCTGCTAAACTCGTTTTCCTGTTGTTGCTCGGGTGCGTGTTCGTCCTGTTCATGGCCGCTGTTTGTGCGGGTAGTACGTCAAACATACGCCATGGTGACGCCATGATGTACTCCTACGGCCACGCAATCCAACGAGCGTGAATTCTGGAATCGGTAAACACCATGAGAGTCGACCCCTTCGCTTCCGATAATTGAGGACCCCGTGGCGTTTGCAGGTGCGTATACCTTCGCGAACGTCGCACATAGGTTCGGTCCAGACTGCGAGGTACGTTGGCGTGCCAGTGCACGCCTCCCGTGTCCCGCACCCCCTTGCTTCAATTTTGCGAAAGGACATCATCATGGTGACGTTGAGTTCACACGCCATCCAAGTAGAGAATCTTCGGCACATTTACCGCCGTGGTACAGGAACTCGCCCCGCACTCGACGGCATGAATTTCAGTGTGCGGCGTGGTGAGATCTTCGGGCTTCTGGGGCCAAATGGCGCAGGCAAGACCACGATTGTAAAGGTGCTGACCACCATACTGCGTCCTAGCTCAGGTGGGGCACGCGTCAACGGGCACGACGTTCTTCGCGAGCCGCTATCTGTGCGCCGGAGCATCGCAGCCGTTCTCCAGGAGAACGCCGTCGAGACGCTGCTCTCTACGTGGGACAACCTGCTGCTTTACGGATATCTCCATGGCTACTCGCGCGCGGAGTCGCGCCGACGCGCAGAGTCTGTCATTGAGACGCTTGAGCTGGCCGATCATCTCCAGAAGCGAGCGCAGTCTCTGTCGGGCGGCTTCAAGCGACGTTTGCAGGTGGCGAAAGCTCTTATGGTGGACACTCCCGTGCTTTTCCTCGATGAGGCGACCACCGGAATGGACCCGATCATCAAGCGCCGCGTCATCGATGCAATCCGTACACAGGCGCGCGCGGGACGCACGGTTCTGCTCACGACGCAACTGCTCGACGAGGCGGAGGAGCTTTGCGACCGCATGCTGCTGATGGATTTCGGCAAGACTCTCGCATCGGGCACCATGGCAGAGTTGCGGACGCTCTCCGCGAAGTTCTTCCACATCCGTCTCGGCTTCGCCTCCGAACCGGACGGCGCAGTCGAGTTGCTGCGTGCACTCACTCCGCTTTCGCTGTCACAGGCCGGACGCGAATACGACATTGTTGTCTCCGGGACCGAGAACGAGTGGATCCGCCACATGGCGAATCTCTCCGAGCGCTGGCCGCTCGCACATCTCGAGATCAATGCTGCCAGTCTCGAAGAAATATTCATGCAGCTGTATGGCGTGAAGCACGAAAAGGAGGAGGAAGCCTGATGCGCTACATGCTTGCTGTTGCATATCGCGAATACCGCATTCGGCTGACGAATCCGATCCTGCCGTTGTGGGACGTGCTTGTGCCCGTCATCTACCTCGTCGTGTTCGGGGCCAGCCTCGATCGGTTGCTCGGGACGCACGCGGGCACCGACTACACTACGTTTTTCCTCGGCGGCGTCCTGTCCATGGTGACCTTTAGCATCGCCATGAACACCTCGTACGCGTTCTTTGAGGACCTGCAATCCGGCATCTTCCACGAGTTGCTCACGTATCCGTTCGCGAGGCGCGATCTGCTCATTGGCAAATTGCTGTTCAATGCCGGATTCAGCGTCGTGGGATCTTTGTGCTGCGTGCTCGCGGGCGCGCTTGTCTTGGGCATCCGAGTGTCGAGCGTCGGCTTGCCCCTGGCACTGCTCTGGGTGTTGATCGGCACCGCCGCGTGGTACTTCCTCTTCTCGTGGACAGCACTGCGCATCCGCGGCTTCAACGCCTACCACAGCACATCCGCAGGGCTGTACATGCTGCTCATGTTTATCAGCAACCTGTTCTACCCGACGGAACAGTTGCCGTCCTGGATTCGCTGGCTCGCGTGGCTCAACCCGGTCACGTGGCAGACCGATCTCATTCGCCATTACTCATACGGTGCAACAACGCCGTATCTTGGGTATGAATCAGTTGCTTTCCTGGGGTTTCTGCTGGTCACATATGCGGCCGCTAACCGCAGTCTCAACGGAACAATCGAGTAGCGGCTGAACAAAACACCGGGGCATTCCTCCCGGTTCTCGATTGCGCTGGCGATCAGCGAGGCAGAACGATGCTCTTCCTGATTTCCTCTGCTTCGCTGATGCATTCGTTGTCGCCGCCGTAAGTGGCGATATACGAGAACGCATCGAGCTTGAGACGACGACGTGCGAAGATGTACCGCTGCTGAAGCTGCACATCCTCTTTGATCGGAATGGTTACAAGCACCTCATTCCCGTCGATGCCGCCCAATTTGCTCGGCTGCATACCTGCCAAATAAGTCTTCGGATAACTCTTGCGCAGTTGCGCCAGGATCGCTTCGTCATCACCGGTTGTCGGAAACAGTTCGGCCGCAGCCATTAGCTGCATATTGCACAAGCCCTCGTACTTCTCCGCCTCTACAAATGTCCCCTCGGTTGTTCCCTGTTTCACGGTCCAGCCAGCAGGAAACGCTACCTGCACGCCATAAGCGGAGTTTTTGTACGCAGACGTGCCGTCATCAGCCGTCGTGATGGAAGCCGTGGCCTGGTCGATCTTCGTGTAGTCCGGCGCGAGAAAGCCCAGTGAAACCAGCAGCGCGTAATTAAGTGCGAACAGTCCGCCCAGGGCGAGCGGCAATACTGGGCGAAGACCACGCTCCTCCATCACACCCATTGACGTTGACGGATCGGGCGGTGCGGGCTTGAGGATGTCGTCCACCTCTTTGTGTGCGAGTCGCCACGCATGGAAGGCCAGGATCGCAAGTACGACTTCGAGGATCACTCCCAGTGTCGCGGAGACCTGCTCCGGGGCTCTCTGCGCCCCTCTCGTCAAGACAGAAAGAAGAATGAATACGGTAATCCCGAGCTTTCTCTGGCCCAGGTAGAAGTACCCGAATCCTTTGGTCAGCAGGTTGAGAATTGCCGCAACTCGCGGGTTCGCGCCGTCGATATGGATATCGATGCCGCGGTTGACTTCGCGCGCAGTGAAGTAGGCGTCGAGAAAACTGAAGGCGTACAGTGCGATAGCCGCTCGTGCGCACATGCCCCAGAGGAACTCCGTCGTGCGGTCCTTCGGAAACCCGATTGCATAAGCAGCAACCGCGCCAATCGTGAAGAAGATGAAGGTCCAGATACCCCTTCTCTTCCCGCAATAGAGTTGGCCGGAACCCGGCACAACGAGCGACATTGCGAAGGCCGTGCCTGGACTCTTCTGCCGCCTGGATTCGAGTGGTGAAGGCTGTGTGAAGCCGCTCTGCTCCGGGATCGTCTGCTGGGGTGAGACGCCTGTATCCATGAAACCTCCGATGTTGGAATGGGCGCATTGTAGCCAACCCCCGGGGAGGTTCCGAGTCAAATCTGACTGACGTTGGTTACCGACGGAGTAAGTCCTACGAAAGCCACTTGAAGCGAAAGCCCCGCCTGGAGAGCGAGGCTTCGCGTACGAGTTTCGAACGCTACTCGGAGCGCAACGCGATTGCAGGATCGACACGCGTCGCACGCAGCGCCGGCAGATAAGAGGCCGCAACTGCCACAAAGATCAGCACGGCACCCACTATCAGCGCCGTCGTCGGGTCGGTCCGTGGTATCTGGAAAAGAAGGCTTTCGACGTACCGTGTCAATGCTGCGGCCGCGAGGGTTCCAACCACCATACCGATAACGGTAAGACGCATGGCATCGCCCAGCACAAGTCGGAATACTCTTCTGGGAGTTGAGCCCAGCGCCATGCGAATGCCCATCTCGCGAGTGCGTTGCGTAACGGAATACGCCATAACGCCATAGATGCCGACGGCGGCAATGAGCAGGGCAAGTCCGGCAAGTACGCTCAGCAGTGTCGTGCGGAACCGTGGTTGCGCTACCGACGCGGCGACGTTCTCCTCCATTGTCCGAACCTTTACAACAGGCTGATTTGGATTGATTTCGTGCACGGCCGCACGCAGCGCATTCGCCACAGTCATGGGTTCCTGCTTTGTGCGCAGCACAACCGACAGGTTGTAGACGGGCAGTACCGCGTTAGCTTGGCGATAGGGCACATACATCTCGGTCGGCGCTTCGGCGGCGAGTCCCTGCTTTACGTCGCCTACTACACCGATCACCTCCATATACGGCACAGTGTTGTCGGGTTCGGTGCCAAGTTGCAGGTGCTTTCCGAGTGGCGACTCGTTTGGGAAGAACGTCTTCGCCATTGTCTGGTTGATCACTACAACCGCAGGTGCAGCCTCGCGGTTGTCGCCTTCTTCCATCCACCGGCCCTGTAGAAGCGGGACTCGTAGTGACCTCAGATAGCCATTGCTTACCACACGGTAGTTCGCCATCACGTATTCGCCGGGACTCTTCGGCGGGCCGCCCTGGATGTTGAAGTGGATGATTCGGTACCCCCTCCCCCATACCCCTGGTTCTTTGTTTTCAGCGCGTTGTGAGATTTTTCCTTCCAGGTCTATGAATCTACAGGTACTTAAGTCTGAAAGTATCCCCCCTGCGGAGTCAGATCGCCGTGTCACTGATTCCCACTACTTTCAGGATAGCAGTTGAGGGGCGCTAACTGCTCCATGCCTGCGGCAACTCTATTCCCTTCCTTATTAGGAGGATGGGCGGCGAACTACGTGCGGTGCGGGGTTGACGCCAATTTCCTGGCTCAGGCAGCGCGATGACCACGGCGATTACGGCGCGGCAGATCATCGAGAGTGCGTGGAGCATCCTGGCGATGGGGTTGATGGTTGCGGCGCAGGCGTTCGACCTGAGAGACGGTGAAGGCGTCGGCGGGTCAGGCGTCGTACGAGGCGATCCGGAATCATGTGCCGACTCTGGAGGAGGATTGCGCGCTGTATGGGGACATCAATCGGCTGACGGAGGCGGCGAAGAGAGGCGAGGTGCTGGACGCGGTGAAGGGGAGATGAGGTAAATCGAATATGGAAGAGCGAGAATTCATCGGCGGATGCCGAAAGTCACTGCTGACGCGGTACTTGGGAGTGCTAAACTCGCGGCGTCTAACATGGTCCAGCTTACGGTCAAACCCAACGACAAGCTCATCAAGGGCTATTACGAAGTCCTCGGACAAATGGGCCAAATGCATTTCGACCATGAAGGTGCGGTGCGTAGTGCCTTCCAGACGGTCCTCACCGGCTACTCGAAGAAGCTGCAGTGGACGGTTGTTCCCGAGTTCCCGATTAAGACTCCGAAGGGGCGCATCGCTGTGGATGCCGCCATCCTCGACTCGTGGACGAACCGGCGCGGCTTCTGGGAGGCCAAGGACGAGCACGACGATCTCGAAAAAGAGATCAAGCTGAAGATCGGTAAGGGATACCCGACCAACAACATCATCTTTCAATCGCCCGAACGCGCCATCCTCTACCAGCGTGGAGTTCGACAGGGCCTCAACGAAGATATTCGCGACGCCAAGAACCTCACCGAGCTGCTCAACACCTTCTTCGCCTACACTGAGCCCGACCACGAGGAGTGGGAGGCCGCGGTTGCGGAGTTCAAACAGCGCCTGCCCGAGATCGCCAAGCGCGCCGAGGAACTCATCGAGCGCGAGCGCCGGACGAACAAGCAGTTCATCCAGCGCTTCGAAGACTTCTACGCGCTCTGCCGACAGGCGCTCAACCCAATCCTCTCTGCTGAAGCGGTCGAGAAGATGCTTATCCAGCACCTGCTGACGGAGCGCATCTTCCGCCGCGTCTTCGAGAACGAGGAGTTCCGCACCCAGAACGTCATCGCCGCCGAGATTGAGAAAGTCATCTCGGCGCTCGTCTTGCCCCACGGCTCACGCGACCGTTTCCTCGCCGACTTGAACCGCTTTTACAAAGCGATTGAGCGCAGCGCCGAAGACAAGACCGACTATAGCGAGAAGCAGGATTTCCTCAACACCGTCTACGAGCGCTTCTTCCAGGGATATTCTCCGAAAGAGGCCGACACGCATGGCATCGTCTACACGCCGCAGCCGATCGTCGACTTCATGGTGCGCTCGGTGGAAGACATCCTGAAGAAGGAATTCGGGCGCTCGCTCTCCGACAAGGGCGTCCACGTGCTCGACCCGTTCGTCGGCACCGGCAACTTCATCACGCGCGTGATGCGCGAGATCAAGAAGAGCGCGCTGCCCTACAAGTACGAACACGAACTCCACTGCAACGAGGTCATGCTGATGCCGTACTACATCGCCAGCATGAACATCGCACACCAGTACCAGGAGCTCGTAGGCGAGTACAAGGAATTTCCGGGCATCTGCCTCGTGGACACGTTCGAGCTCGCCGAACCCGAACAGGCGACGCTCGGCTTCATGACCGAAGAGAACACGGCGCGTGTGAAGCGCCAAAAGGAAGCGCCAATCTTCGTCGCAATTGGAAACCCTCCATACAACGTCGGGCAGACGGACGAGAACGAAAACAACAAGAATCGAGAGCATAAGCATCTCGACGCACGCGTCGCAGAGACTTACATCGCGAGATCGTGCGCAACCCTTCGCAACAAGCTATTCGACACCTATGTGAAGGCATTCCGTTGGTGTTCGGATCGCGTTGGCGAAGAAGGGCTGATCTGTCTCGTCACCAATAACAGCTTCCTCGACAACGTCGCTTTCGACGGGATGCGTCAATGCCTCGTCGACGAGTTCTCGTCAATCTACCACCTCAACCTGAAAGGCAATGCACACACGGCGGGTGATAGGCGACGCGCTGAGGGCGGCAACATCTTTGACGACCAGATCCGCGTGGGTGTCGGCATTACGCTGCTCGTCAGGCGCAAAGAACATAGGGGGCCTGCTCGCGTCTTTGTCTATTCCGTCGAAGACTTCTGGAAGTCAGAGCAAAAACGAAAGTTCCTGGTAGAGCACGACAACGTATCCTCCATCCATTTTGAAGAGGCCCGACCCGACTCTCGCGGCAACTGGGTCAATCTCGGCGACGACGCATTCGATTCGTTTGTTCCCCTTGCGTCCCATCACTCGCAGAAGGGCGAAGCGCAGCCGTCGGCGGTTTTTTCGACCTACACGCTGGGCGTTGCAACGAACCGCGACGTTTACGTGTTCAACTTCGATCGCATCCGGCTCGCAGCGAATGCTGAGCGGATGATCCGCGCATACGTCGAAAAGCTCTCTGTGCGTGAACATTGCAAAGAGGACGATGTCGAAACGCTCTTCGACACAAGCGATCCCCGAATCAAATGGACGCGGCAGACGAAAGCAGCGCTGAAGGGCGCGAAGCCCACTGCGTTCCGAGATGAGGCGATACGGCACGGCTTGTACCGCCCGTTCACTAAATCGTGGCTGTACTTTGACGATTTCTGGAACGAAGAACAGTATCGACTGAAAAACGTCTTTCCCACAGCGGATTGCGAGCAGGAAAACCGAGCAATCGTGTCGAGCGTGATTGGCTTCCGAGCCCCGTACACCACGTTCGCGACTGCGAGCATCCCGGAGCTTCATTTTGGTTGCAGCACAGATGGGTTCCAGTGTTTCCCGTTCTTCACCTACGACGAAGACGGCACGAACCGTCGCGAGAACATCACCGACTGGGCGATGAACGAATTCCGCACTCACTACGGGGATAAGACGATTACGAAGTGGGACATCTTCCACTACACGTACGCACTGCTGCATCATCCCGAATACCGCATGCGCTACGCCGCAAATCTCAAGCGCGAGCTGCCGCGCATTCCATACGCGCCTGACTTCCGCGCCTTCGTCGCGGCCGGCGAGCGCCTGGCCGATCTCCACGTCAACTACGAGAAGCAGCCCGAGTATCCTCTGGAGCGCATCGAGAACCCGCACGCGAAAGGCTGGAGCTGGCGCGTCGAGAAGATGCGGCTCGGCACGGACAAGACGTCGCTCTTCTATAACGAGCATCTGACGCTCAGCGGAATTCCGCCCGAAGCGTACGAGTACCGGCTAGGCAACCGCTCGGCTTTGGAGTGGGTCATCGACCAGTACCAGGTCTCAACCGACAAGCGCAGCGGAATCAAGAATGACCCGAACCGCGAGGACGATCCGGAATACATCGTCCGGCTGATTGGACAGGTAGTGCATGTGAGCTTGGAGACGGTGAAGATTGTGAATGCATTACCTGAGTTGGGAGTTACAGGAACCAAGGGTGCACATGCGTGACGATGAACTGATTCTTGCGCTGATTGTAATCGCAGCAGTGGTGATGATCCTCACCGGCATTCGACGTAGGCGCGACGCGATCAATCATAACCTCAACACTCTGGTTCTTGCAGCAGCTGTTGGCCTCATTGTCGCTGGCGTAGCGCAGGTGAATCGGGTCGCGAACGATGGCGCCATACTTCTCGGAGGGATTGCCGCGTGTGTGGTAGCTATCACGGCAAAGCCCCGATCCCGCCACATTCCGAAGCGGACGAGGCGCCAAGTCATCGCAGCCTGGGAGCGCGAAACAGGCGAGACCTACAACCGCCGCAAGCACGAGCTAGACCACGACGTTCCATTCTCTCGCGGCGGTAGTCACACCGAAGATAATCTCCGAGTTCGCACAAAGCGTGTGAACCGGAAGAAGGGCGCAAAGTCCCCATGGTGGGACTTGCTGGGAAACTGAAATGTTTGATTTTTTTGCTGAAAGTTACACATCAGGATCGAAAGCCCCTGCGTCAGGGGTATACGAATGTACTAGTTGTTGCACGCAACGGACTGTTAAGAAAGGCGTGAAGTTGCCACCGTGTCACGGGAAGTGGACCATCGTCAAGCGGACGACGAGGCGCGCAAAACCTAAGAGCACTCGTTCGAAGAGTAAAGGTATTTTTGGGGGCATCTTCGGATAGTCTTCGTGACGCTCGACTCCTCAGGAGCCAAAATCGGGCGAACCTGGGGCACCCAAAGGCAATACCAAATTCAAAGGAGAACAGCAGGTCCTTCGCTGCGCTCAGGACGACATCGAGAAAGGCAGGGACGTTGAGGTCGTAGGGGTCCTTCGACTCGGGTTTCCCGCGCTGGAGACGGCGCGCGGGAGCCCTCCCTCGCTCAGGATGACATCGGAAAAGCAGGGTGGTAGAAAGAACGACGTGGAAGAGATCGACATGAAAAAGCCCCGCTCTTGCGAGCGGGGCTTTCGATTTCCTGCTGTTGCGAGGACCGTCCCCACCCTATCGCTGCGCGATAAGGGTGGGGCACCCTCAATTCCGATTTAGTACATTCCCATCCCGCCGCCGTGGCCGCCGGGCATTGGAGCTTCCTTCTTTTCTTCAGGAATGTCCGAGACCAGGGCTTCGGTGGTGAGCATCAGCGCGGCGATGGAGCCGGCGTTGAGCAGTGCGGTGCGGGTGACCTTGGTCGGGTCGATGACGCCGGCCTTCACCATGTCCACGAACTCGCTGGACTGGGCGTTGTAGCCGTAGGCCGCGTCCTTCGACTCACGGATCTTGCCGATGATGACCGCGCCTTCTTCGCCGGCGTTGCCGACGATCTGACGCAGAGGCTCTTCGAGGGCGCGCTTCACGATGCTGGCACCGATGCGCTCGTCGCCTTCGAGGGCCTTCGCGAGCTTCTCGATGGCCGGGATGCAACGGATGAGAGCGACGCCGCCGCCGGGGACGATGCCTTCCTCAACCGCAGCGCGGGTGGCGTGCATCGCGTCTTCGACGCGGGCCTTCTTCTCCTTCATCTCGGTCTCGGTGGCTGCGCCGACCTTGATCACCGCAACGCCGCCGACGAGCTTCGCCAGGCGCTCCTGGAGCTTCTCGCGGTCGTAGTCGCTGGTGGTCTTGTCGATCTGGCTGCGAATCTCCTTCACGCGGCCTTCAATGTCGCCAGCCTTGCCCTTGCCCTCGACGATGGTGGTGTTGTCCTTGTCGACGGTAAGCTTCTTCGCCTGGCCGAGGTCGGTCACCTGAACGTTCTCGAGCTTGATGCCGAGGTCTTCGGTGATGGCCTTGCCGCCGGTAAGAATTGCGATGTCCTGAAGCATGGCCTTGCGGCGATCGCCAAAGCCAGGAGCCTTGACGGCGCAGACGTTGAGCGTGCCGCGCAGCTTGTTGACGACCAGCGTGGCGAGGGCTTCGCCTTCGACGTCCTCAGCAATGATAAGGAGCGGACGGCCGCCCTTGGCGATCTGCTCGAGCAACGGGAGCAGGTCCTTCATGGAGCTGATCTTCTTTTCGTGGATGAGGATGAGCGCGTTCTCGAGAACGGCTTCCATGCGCTCGGGGTCGGTGACGAAGTACGGGGAGAGATAGCCGCGGTCGAACTGCATGCCTTCGACGACCTCAAGCTGGGTCTCCATGGTCTTCGACTCTTCGACGGTGATGACGCCGTCCTTGCCGACCTTCTTCATGGCTTCGGCAATGATGTGACCGATGGTCTCGTCGTTGTTGGCCGAGATGGTGCCGACCTGAGCGATCATCTCGCCGCTGACGGGCTTGGAGTACTCGTCGAGGGCGCCCTTGGCGCGGTTCCCTTCCTTGTCGAGCTGTCCGCAAACGGCGGCGATGGCCTTCTCGATGCCGCGCTTCAGAGCCATCGGGTTGGCGCCGGCGGCGACAGTCTTCACGCCTTCGCGGAAGATGGCCTGGGCGAGAACGGTGGCGGTGGTGGTGCCGTCGCCGGCAACGTCGCTGGTCTTGCTGGCGACTTCCTTCACCATCTGTGCGCCCATGTTTTCGAGTGAATCTTTGAGCTCGATTTCCTTTGCGACGGTGACGCCGTCCTTGGTAATGGTCGGCGAACCGAACTTCTTGTCGATCACCACATTGCGGCCCTTGGGACCGAGGGTGACCTTCACGGCGTCCGCGAGGACGTTGACGCCGCGGAGAATCGCCTGACGCGACTCCTCACCATGCACAATCTGCTTTGCCATAGTTCAATCTCCTTACGAAATCTGTTGCGGCTTCGGCCGCAGTTTCGAGAAGTTTCGTTGTGCGCCGTCAATGCTGCGGCGCAAACAGCTAAACTACTTCTTCGCTCCGACGGCAGCGCCTTCGAGGATTCCGAGAACTTCCTCTTCGCGCATGATCAGGAATTCTTCACCGTCGATCTTGATCTCGGTGCCTGCGTACTTGCCGAAAAGGATGCGGTCGCCCTGCTTCACGGCAAGCGGGAACACTTCACCCTTGTCGTTGCTCTTGCCACGGCCCACGGCCATGACTTCGCCTTCCTGCGGCTTGTCCTTTGCGCTGTCCGGGATGATGATGCCGCCACGGGTGGTCGTCGACTCTTCCACGCGGCGCACCAGGATGCGGTCGTGTAGCGGAGTTAGCTTTGCCATTCTTTGGCTCCTTTCAAACTGTGTGTATGACCTGTGTGCCCGCAGCCTTTTCCGCGGGGCTGTGCCCGTTGGAGACCCCCGGCGTTGGGCTTTGGACCGATGTGGTCCGGAGAACTACTGGAAACTTGTCTCGGCCGAGGACTGGACAGGTGCGCTGGCCAGCTTGTTAGCACTCGAACCGAACGAGTGCTAATTTAAGCAGCCGCAGAGGACGTTGTCAAGGGCATGAGTGACTTTCACTCAACTTTCATTTTGGGGGTGGGGGAGATTGGATGTTTCAGGAGGTCTGAGGAGCGGCTCTGGCTGTTTACTTTGTTGCTATTAGTCACTGTTGGGCAACAGGCCTCCTGAGAGATGTCTCTAACGTTTCACCCTCTTTCTCGCGCGATTTCGGCGACGGAGAGGGAGTCGTGAGGACCCTCTGGCAGTGTCGTCGGCACTAATGGCGGTAAGCCAAGGTCGGGCCCAGAAGCGGTGAACAGGTGCGGCTCCCAAGGTTTCTCTCCTCGAAATCTATCTTCGATTCTGGATCGTTCACTCAAGACATGAAGCGTGGGCTGGCATCAGCTCTACTTGCTGTGGTCGTGGGCGTGTGTCCGGCGGCTGCGCAAAGCGGGACGGGGCAAGTGCCTCAGCCCATGGCCGTGCCTGCGGCGGTGACACCAGCCGGGTCGGATAGCGCCGCGCCAAGCGTGGTTGCGATCGCTTCGCCCATTCCGCCGAC
>Ga0196976_1000872_pt1 | contig 16294 bp, 9 predicted proteins | sample S3v_513CmetaG_FD_148644 | JGI IMG/M metagenome (GOLD analysis project Ga0196976, IMG submission 148644) | Soil microbial communities from Anza Borrego desert, Southern California, United States - S3+v_5-13C | ecosystem: Environmental > Terrestrial > Soil > Desert | place: USA: California...
CGCCACCACCGACCAATGGCGCGATAGCAGATAGGTCAGTTCAACTGCACTTTCCGCACCGGTGATACCTTGCCGGTAGCCCAATGTCAGCTTATCGGTAATGGTCTTGCCCAGCGTTACCAGCTGTTCCCCGGAGGTTGCCGTGCCAAACGAAACTTCATCCAGGCCCAGCCTGCTAGCAATACCGCGGCCTTCCACCAACTGGTTGATCAAGGCGTTAGCCGCACCTCGAGCCGCTGCTTGCGCTGCACCTTGCCCCTCCCCGCCACCGGCATGACCAAATACCAGCCACGATAGCTTCTGGTCTTCCGGCACATCGGGTTCAGAGATCAGCGTCACACGGGGATTGTTGGCGGTGCCGGTTACCTGCACACCCGCAGCAACCTCCTGGTTGCGCCGCATGGCGAGGATATTGATATTGGGGTTGTTCATCGGGCCCAAGAAATTGATAATGCCGCGCTCAATGGCAAGCTCGGCGCCGAAAGCTTCGAACGTCCCTTCAGCCACCCTGACTGTGCCTTGTGCTTTGGGCTGCTGCCCCGGCTGGCTGGTGATAGCTACTTGTCCCGCGAGTCGCAGGTCCGCACCACGCCCCTTGAAATAAAAACGCCTGCCCAGGTTGATGTCCAGGTGAACAACTGGCATCCATGGGCTTGCCTTTCTTTCGGCGAGGGGCTTGTCGGGTGCCAGTACCGATTTCTGCTCGCTGTCTCGGATGACCACAACATCATCACTGAGCTTGGGTGCTGCAGTTGCAGGCAGATCGAACTGCGCCTGATCCACCGTGAATTTGCCGTTCACCGCATAGTGCTCGCCCATGCTCGAAATGCGTGCATTGCCTGAGAGTGTGAGCTGGGCGGAGGGGTCGGCCAGCAGCTGCAGGTTATCAGCCATGATATTTGCTACAAGGTCCGGGCGGGTCGTGAGTTGCTCATTGATGGGAATACTCCCCGTAATGCGCAATGTGCCTTTGCCGCCGTGGAACTCCACCTGCTGCATTTCCATGACGTTGTCCCGGAGGGCAATCCGCGCGATGCCATCACTCAGCCTGATGCCCTGGTCATACAAGGTGAGTGCCAACTTGTCGCCATTGATCTGCCCGCTCATTTGCGTATTGCCTACTGTGCCGTCCAGCTGGAGATTTGCAGAAACCTGGCCATTGACCGAAATGCGGGGCCCAGCCAGCGCGGCGATTTTCTGCAATTGCGGGATGGCGAGAGTGATGTTCCCATGCACGGGGGAGATCGGTGTAATGGTCAACATGCCTTGCGGCGCAACTAAGCCAACACGGCCACTCCCTTGGACATTGCCGATGCGGCTGGCATCGAGTGCGGCTTGCAAGTTGAGTTGCCTGCCTTCGAAATCGCCGCGGAGTTGTAGCTGATTCAATCCCAGTGCGATATCGCCCGATTTCGTCAGGCTACTGATGTCGCCGCTCCGTCGCATGACCTGCACAAATCCATCACCCTGCTGAGCCAAGCTGAAATCCCAGCTGACATCGAGCACGAGATTGGTCTTGAACGGTACCGTCTCTCCAGTGAGCTCCTGCCGCAGCTTGAGCAGATGCGCGACGTCCAGGTAATTGGCCGCACCTGCTGAACGGATGGCACCCGCCTCATATGCAAAATGTCTGAGCGCAACCTTGGATCCCGCAATAATGATATCGCCCTGGCCCAGCCTAGTACGCTCAGCCGATATTTCCAGAGGAATGGAATTGGCGAGATGGATGGTGGGCATCGTCCGGTTATCAAACTTTGTCACGCTTCCGGTCCATGCCATGCCCTGCTGTGCTTGCTGCAAGCGGCCGCGCGCCTGCAAGCTGAGATCAATAGCCTGCTCGCGCACACGGCCTGCCGTATCTAGCCGGATTGTATGATTGCGATAACTGCCGTCGACCTGGGCATCCAGCCGTTTTAACCGAGCCAATTCGCCGCGATACCCCTGCGCCTTGATATCGAGCTTCAGCGATGCATCGGAGTTGGCCGCTGGCATACCTTGCATGGCAACCTCGCCTGTCGCGCCAGCCAGGCTGTGCTCTGCAAAACGCAGGTTCTTTGCCGTGAAGTCGGCCAGGATGCGCGGTTTTTCTGGCGTTCCAGCAAAACTACCTTGCAGTTGCAGCAAGCCATCGAGCCCGAAGCCGAGCCGGCCAAGCGCTGGCGCGTCGAGGTTCACCAACAGGCGGTCTGTGGGTTTTCCGAATGCCCCGCTGACTTCAAGATGGTTTCCAGCCATGGTCAGTTCTGCATCGCTGTCATGCACCTGCTTGCCGGCGATGTTGAGAACGCCGCCTCCATGCATGGGTAAGTGGTTATAGGTGCTGTCATGAATATCGAACTCGATGTTCGCTGCCAACTCTGGCTTTAGCCGCCCCTTTGCTTCGAAACTGCCATTGATGTTCGCCTCGTATACCTTGAAGGGCAACTCGCCTTTTGGCTGAGGCGCATTGATGTTCATCGTCCTGATGAACAGGGCAGGATTGAAGCTCATGAGCTTGCCCTCGACCGCATAAGCAAAACGCTGGTCACGTGTCATGCTGCCACTCAGCGCGAGCTGCGACTTGCCGGATTTCACACCTGCACTGTAGAGCACGATTTTCAGTGGATTGATAAGCGCATCGGCATTGATGGAATATTTATCGCTCGCCAGGTTCAGATGTACCTGCTGGCGGTTGTCGTCGAACGTAACCTTGAGCGGCCCGTTGAGCCGCGTCGGTTGCAAGGCACCATGCAGTGCCGCGAGATTAAGGTTCTGCGCCCGCAGGGAGAGCATTCCCTTGAACGGATTACGATTGACCGCGCTGCCAGTCAGCACACCATGATCCACCAGCCGAATCGTCAACGCGCTGAGCGCCTGGGCTTGAGCATCCAGTTTCGCCTGCCCGGAAATGGATTGCACCGGCAGCAGGTTTCTGTCGATAGGCCCCGGAATTTCATTGGTCAGGGAAAGCGAGCCCGTCACTTGCAGATCGGCCAGGTTTTCCGGCATGACTTTCTGCACTGGCTGTAAATCAGCCAGAACATTAAGCCGGGTATTGGGCGCGCTGTCATTGAATGCAGCGAGGTCTAGCTGTCTAACCCGTACGCGAGCATTGGTAAAGGGAATCGGCGAAAACGGCGTGGTGATGATATCTGCCTGCCCGGACAGTGCACTGCCCGTTAAATTAGCGGTCACCATCATCTTTTCAAGAATGCCGGAGAAGTAGGCACTCACCTCATAATCCTGCGCTTTGAACTGGCTCGTGAGGCCTACCTTGCCGCTGAGCTTGAACGGCCTGTCGCCGCTCAGGTACATCTGCATGGTTACCGAGCCAACAGGCGTCTGAGCGCCATCCAGTCTGATGCGGTGATTGATGCCATCCGAACTGCCGTGCATGGCGATATCAGCATAGGTCTGGGTGGCAGTTTCGGTGTGTAAAGCAAGCTGCTTCAAGGTGGCACGCTCGAGGTTAAGGGCAAAGGGCAATCGCAAGCCTTGCGGCAACTGCAGCGGCTCATCGGGCGCTGGCAATTGGGTGAAATCGATATTGCCGATGGCCAGGTTGGCGATGTGCAGCCGCAACGGCGAAAAGGACCAGCGCCAGTCGGTGGCAACGTGATTGATGGTCACGCGGCGTTCGGTATCCTGGTATTTGATATTGCCCAGCTGCAAACCTTTCGCCAGGGTGCCCGCTTGGTATTCGCCGCTCAGCCCGCCATCAAGAGCCGTGGCGAAACGCCAGACGGTTTTCGCCCCAATTTCCGTGTTGAAACCAATAGATATCGCAGCCGCCACCAGCGCCAACAGAAGGATCAGGGCGATGATTCCACCCCAAAACCACTTACCCACTTTTCCAAACGGGGTCGGCATCAGAACAGGATGCCTAATGAAAAATGCGGCCGAACTTCCCCACGCTGGATGCCATAGCCCAAATCCGCGCGGATGGGGCCGACCGGGCTGCGCCAGCGAGCGCCCAGCCCGACGCCATGAAATATCTCCTTGTCCGCCCAGTTGTCAGTAGCCGTACCCACGTCATAGAACACCGCTGCACCCCACTGCGGCAGGAACCAGTACTGGTATTCAATGGTGCCGGTCGCCAGGTAGCGCGTAGGATAGACGGTCCCATTAATTTCATTGCCGATGGAGAGGTAGTCGTAGCCGCGGATGGTCTCGGTACCACCCGCGCGGAACAGCAGTGAAGCCGGCACCGAAGTATTGTTGCCCTGGGAGAAGACGGCACCCAAGGATGCCCCCAGGATCAGCAGATCACGCTGCCGGATGGGAATGAACTTGCGTACCTGGCTCGACGCCCTGAAAAAAGTTTCGTCAGTCAACAAGCCTTTGACTGCCGCCCCGAGGTAGTTGGAAACAATGTAGCCGCGACGCGGGAAGGTCAGGTCATCCACCTTGCGATGAGTCCATTCCACACTCGTCACCAGCGCCCTATGGTCCCCAGGCTGCACGATGATGTCATCGGGCACTTCAGCGCTATTGAGGCGCTCCAGGCGGTCACTGTAGTACTGCAGCTTGAAGGCCAGATCCAGGGTATCGCTGGTACGGCTGCGCCATAAGCCATAGCGCATGCTGCGCAAGTCCACGCCTTCCAGGGTGGTGCGCTCATAGGAAAAATCGGCCGCGTTGACGAAGCCTGTCTTGTCCGGTGGCATGGCCAAGTTGAGGTTGGCCAGTTGCCGTTCCTGCTCGATTTTGAGGCGTGAATCGAATACCCAGGCTTTATCGAATATATTGTTATGCGAATAGCGCCCTTCTACGCTGGCACCGGTATCGGTGGAATAGCCTACGCCGGCACTGATGCGTTGGGCCGGGAATTCGGTGACGTTGACCGTCACCGGCGTGCCATCGGCGTTCTCGGGATTCCGCTCGATATCAACCACAGCATTGCTGTAATAGGGCGTGCGTTGGATCTGTCGCTGCAGTGCAAGCAGACGATCCGCATCATAGGGCTCGCCCGGCTGCAGCGGATTGATGTTATGCACAATGCCTTCAGGATAGCGACGGGCACCCTTAACTTTGAGCGGTCCGAGGGTGAAGGCCGGCCCGCTGTCGTATTCCACGGACAGCTCGGCCTGTTGCCGGTCCGCGTAAACACGTGCCTGGGCATCGCGGATCTCGGCCGCCGCATATAAATGATTACGCAGTTGCTGCAGGCTATGCTCCTTTGCCTCATCCCACTGCTGCTGACGGAAAGGTTCGCCGCGTACCAGCGGCCACTCCCGGATCAGGCGTTCCACCTGTTGCGGCGAGCGCTCTAAAGCAGCGCCCTGCACATCCAGCTCGACTTTGGAGATCAACGTGCGCGGACCCGGCTCTACGCGGATATTCACCACGCGCTTGCCATTGCTGTGCTCGACATCGACTGTGGTGGACGGCGTGAAATAGCCTTCGGTTGCCACCAGCTCGGCCACCTGTTCCTCTGCTGTCGCCACCATGAAGTTGAACTGGTCCTCGTTGAGGTCGCTGCGGTTCTTGTAGCGAGAAAGATCGAGAAACTGCGTGAGCAGCTCGTTCAGCGGTTTGGGTGCGGTGATGTTGACTTCGTAGGCTGCGTTAGCTGGAGCAGACAAGCATAGAAACAGCAGTGGCAGGAACAACTGCAGGCATCGGCTGGATAAAGGATATGCAATGCGCATTATCCATCTGAATAGACGGGCTATCTTCGCGAGTAAAAATCCAGCTTAGCCCAAGGTGGGCCATGGGTATGTTCGGCCTCACACAAGTGTTCAGCCGTCTCTCAGTGCGTTTTCCAGTTCTTTCTCGATGACGACGCGCTTGCTACCAGTGACACCAGCGGTCAGGGTGAAGCGCATGGCGTCTTCCATACTCATATTGAGCGGCTTGGTGGAGCTACGCGGCACCACAACGGCAAAACCACCTATGCCGTAACTCATGGGAACATAGACCAGCAGGCTGTCTTCCTGCCGCAAATCCGTAGGCATGTTATTCATGTCAGTTTGGGTTACCAGGCCGACAACCTGTATATTGCCGAGCGTGATGGCGACGACCTGCTCGAATTCCTTTCTTTTCTCAGCTGAGAAATATTCCAGGATATCGCGGGTGGAGAGGTAAACAGATTTGATCAGCGGGACGCGTGCAACCAGCTGCTCGCCGTGGTAGAACAAGCGCCGCACGAACAACGTATGCATGAGCAGCCCTACGGCGAAAGCCACCAGCAACCCCACGACCACGCCCATGCCTGGCCGGTAGAACTCGTCGGGCAGCACGGCCTGCATCAGCGCGCCAAGAAAAGCCTCGGTGCCCACCACGAACCAGTAGACCAGGTAAATGGTGAGCAGCAGCGGCAGCAAAGTGATCAAGCCGGTGAGGATGTTTTTGTTGATGTATCTGATCATGCGTTTCTCCGTTTTAGTGCCTGAATGATAGGCACACCACTGCTATAACCGCCAACCCGGTTTATGATGACGGCACACTCTATTATCCCGGCGTTGGCCCTTTCTGACTATGGCCTGACTATGGCCTTTATACAACGCCGCTTACGAGGATTGCACCATGGAAATTCTGATACTGATGGCCTTGATCCTGTTGAATGGCATGTTCGCCATGTCCGAGATTGCGCTGGTCACGGCAAAGCGTAGCCGCCTGGCCAGGCTCGCCGAGGATGGTGATGCCTCATCCGTCATTGCCATGCGCCTGGGCGAGGAACCAACGCGCTTCCTCTCCACCATCCAGATCGGCATTACAGCCATCGGCATCCTCAACGGTATTGTCGGCCAGGCAGCGCTCGCTGCACCTTTCGCCGTGTGGCTGCAGACCCTGGGCGTCGATCGCGCTGCCAGTGAAGCCGGTGCCACCATCCTGGTTGTGGTGGTCATTACCTATATTTCCATCGTCATCGGCGAACTCGTACCCAAGCGTATCGGGCAGTTCAACGCCGAGGGTATCGCGCGCATGGTGGCACGACCCATTTCAGCCCTGGCCATTGCCTCGCGGCCCTTCGTCAAATTGCTGTCGGTTTCCACCGACGGCCTGCTGAGGCTGCTGGGGTTACGCGACCTGGGCGTGTCCAACGTCACGGAAGAGGATATCCATGCCATGCTGGCTGAGGGATCAGAAGCCGGCATCATCGAGCAGGAGGAACACAAGATGGTGCGCAACGTGTTCCGGCTGGATGACCGCCAGATCAGCTCGCTGATGATTCCGCGCGGAGACATCATCTACCTGGACGTCAACGATTCCATCGAACAGAACCTGCAGTTGGTGGCCGAGTCCTTCCACTCACGCTACCCAGTCTGCCGCAACGGATTTGATGAACTATTGGGCATCATTTCCGCCAAGCAGCTATTCAACCAGTTGCAGAACAGCGGCAAGGCCAATATTACCGAACAGCTGCAGCCTTGCGTGTATGTGCCGGAATCGTTAACGGGTATGGAGCTGCTGGAGCAATTCCGCATGTCGGATACGCAAATGGTGTTTGTCATCGATGAATACGGTGAGATCCAGGGCCTCGTCACACTGCAGGATGTGCTGGAAGCGGTAACAGGCGAATTCAAGCCGCGCAACGCCGAGGATACCTGGGGTGTACAGCGCGAAGACGGCTCTTGGCTGCTGGATGGCTTGATCCCGATTCCCGAGCTCAAGGACAGGCTGGAACTCAAGGAAACACCCGAAGAAGACAAGGGCCGTTACCACACCCTCAGCGGCATGATCATGTGGCTGCTGGGGCGCCTGCCGCATACCGGGGATATCGCCGAATGGGAAGGCTGGCAGTACGAAGTGGTGGACCTTGACGGAAAACGTATCGACAAGGTGCTGGCGCGACGCAAGCCTGAACCTGAGCCGATGCAGAATGGCGAGGCTTCAATAAACTCTGCAGGTGAACAGCAACCGGATAGGAGAAATCAATGAGATTACAGAAAATTTCCCCCTGTTTGTGGTTTGATAACCAGGCGGAAGAAGCAGCCAATTTCTACACTTCGATCTTCAACGATTCGCGCATCGTCAATATCACGCGCTATGGCGAAGCTGGACACGATATCCATGGCAGGCCCGCCGGCAGCGTGCTGACCGTGGAGTTTGAGCTGGATGGCCACGCTTTTACTGCGCTCAACGGCGGTCCTCTATTCAAGTTCAGCGAAGCCATTTCCCTGCAAGTCTACTGTCTGGATCAGGCGGAAATCGATTATTTCTGGGAAAAGCTGTCCGCAGGCGGCGACCCAAATGCGCAGCAATGCGGCTGGCTCAAGGACAGGTTCGGCCTTTCCTGGCAAATCGTGCCCGCTGGATTATCGGAAATGCTCAACAGCGGCGACTACGAGCAATCCGAACGCGTCATGACCGCACTGCTGGAAATGAAGAAGCTCAATATCGCAGGTCTGCAGCAAGCCTATAAGGGGAGTTAGGTTTGCCGTGTTTGATTATCTATAATGACGGTGGCTGTCACATTTAATCAACAACAACAACTCAGGGGTCAGTATGCTTACAAGAAAAATTATCCTGCCAATATTGGTGCTTGTACTCAGCGGATGCGCTTCTCCCGCCACTAAGGAAGCAATGGTGGTCCGGCCTGAAGTCGCATCCTTCGTCAAAGCAGAGCACAAGGGTAAATTCAAGGTGGTAAAAGTCAGTGGAGGCAAGGCGACGAATCCCATGTGGACCTCGCAGGTCAGCGGTGAGAATTTTGAAAGTGCTCTGGTTGAGTCCTTGAACACTTTAGGACTTGCTGCCACTGATTCTACGGTAGACGCTTACAACGTAGAGGCCGAGCTGCTGGAATTGGATCAGCCTCTGATGGGGCTGACATTCGATGTCATATCCAAGGTCAACTACCGCGTGTACAAGGACGGGTTCGAGAAATGTTTCCCGATCACTGCCACGGGAACAGCTACCGTTTCCGATGCATTTGTAGCCATTGTCCGTTTGAAAATGGCAAACGAGAAATCGATTCAGGAAAACATTACTGCTTTTATAAAGCAGCTCGCGCAGGCCAGTGAAGTCAAGTAATTCCCAGGGCCGGCAAGTCCGGCCTTCTCGTTTCTCTCCCCCTTCATGAATTCTTTGCTCAGGTATTTGGGCAGCCTCCTGCTGTTGGCCTCATTCTCAGTTTGCGCTGCAGATGGCGCGCAAGATCCACCCGCCATGAGGCTCTACGTCACTGTTGACTGGGAGGGCTGGTCCCTGGATGAAGAAAATCTTGAGGCCATGCGGCAATTCCGCCAGAAATATCCCGAAATTCCCATGCTGCACCTGCTGAATCCGGTGTATTTCGTACGACCAGATGTGGATGCAACGGCGGCTGCGCAGAAAATCAAATCCACGCTGCTGCCGTCCGATGGGCATGGCCTGCACTTGCACGGCTGGAAATCGCTGGTGGAGCGCTGCGAATTACCTTACCGCAGCGAGCCATCTTTCGGTGGCGTGCATGAGGAATGTACGGAGGGCGACTGCGGTTATACCGTCAGCCTGGAATACGCCTATTCGGAACACGAACTCACCATCCTCGTCGGCTGCAGTGTGGACCTGCTGGTACAGCAAGGCTTCAAGTGGCCGAAAAGCTTCCGCGCCGGCGGCTGGCAGTTTGGTCCCAAGCTCGCAAGCGCCATCCAGCGTAATGGCTTTGTATTGGACACCTCGCGCACTGCGCCGCAGCTGGTGGCGAAGCGCTGGGATGAAAACAGCAACCTGGTGCAGATGGTGAAGGCGCTGCACGCCGACGGCTCAGTGCTCGACCAGCCGTTCGAACTGCGGCCGGGACTTATGGAATACCCCAATAATGCCAGCCTGGCGGATTACACCCGCACCGAGGAGCTGATGGAGATTTTCAGGGAACTCCTCGCCAATAATAAGCGTGTCATGGTGCTGGGCTTCCATCAGGAAAGCGCCTTCAATTACCTGGATCGACTGGCGGATGCCATACCGCTCATGCAGCAGGAGGCTGAGCAAGCAGGGGTACAGCTGCACTGGACGCTATTGCACTAGGCCGACTCTGACTGGCTGCCAACCACGAGTCTCTGCAGAACCGCCGCATGTTGCGCAGCCTGCAAGGCAGACTCCTCATAATCACGAGCAGTCCCTTCGCGCTTGCCTTCACGGGCAGAGTCCGCCAAACGCTTGAGCAAACGCTGCTTCTCATGCAGCGCCCGTATGGCAAACCAGATGGCCTCTTCAAATGCCACGTTCTGTGCAAAATCAAGTGCCTCGCCAGTAAATGAATGTCCCGTATGGCACCGGAATCGCAGCTTGTTGGGATTATCAACTTCCCACAGCACGCCATTACACTCGGGGCAGGTCAGTTTGGACTGATGGCCGATCTTGTCCAGTTCTTCCATGGAAGATCCTTCATTCAGGTTCATTTTGCTCTCCACGGGTATCCAATGGGGTATTGCGGCTGAAATAGGGGAGACGGGCTCACTTTTGGCCAACTGGACGAGCTTGTCGGCAATCGCTTCCAGCGGCAGGCAATAATCGACATCGACGTGATCGAGAGCGCTGCGCGGCATATCCGGTGCCACTGCTGTAGCCGGGTCCTGCACTACGGTGATGCCGCCGCAAGCCTTGATGGCCTGCAAACCGATGGTGCCGTCATCCAGATTTCCCGTTAGCACCACACCCACCACTCTTTCACGATGGGCAAAGGCCGCAGTCCTGAACAATGGGTCGATGGCCGGCCGCGAGAAATTTTCCTTGGGCGCGTGCGAAAGCCGCACCACGCCGTCGTCCAACAGTATGTGCTGATCTGGCGGGGCAAACAGTACGGTGCCAGCCTCAATCCGTTCGTAATCGGTGGCGTAGCGTATCGGCAAAGAGGTGTCCTGCTGGAACATCTGGGGTAAATCGATTTTGTGTGCGCCGATATGCATGACAATAAAAATAGGCGGTGTGAAATCTGACGGCAGGCCTGAGAGCAGTTGCTGCAAAGCCTGGTGACCGCCGACAGAAGTGCCGATCACAACGACATGTGGCCACTCTCGCATGGAAATCCCTGGTCAAAAGGCCATACTGAGCCCTGACATTGTGGAACTCAGTTGGCCTTACCGCATATACAGCAGGGGTCTACTTCTTGTTGCGCAGCAGCTTATTGATGATTTGTGCGTGGACGTCGCCTATGGCCTGGTGGATGTCGGCAATCGCCTTGCTGGCTGCGGTGGAGGACTTCATCTCCGGCAGTCCTTCCAGTTGCCGGGCATCAGCGGAGATCTTGTCCAGCGCTTCTGCCAGCCTGCGCTCAATCTGAAAGCTCCAGTCTTCGTATGCCTTATGCTCCTCGCCGGAATCCCCTTTCGCTCCCGCCTTGAGCCTTTCTTCCATTTCACGACGGTTGGTGATATCGAAGAACGTGATCACAACACCCTCGATGTGGTCTTCCACCGTACGGTAAGGCAAATGTCGCACGATGTAATAGTGGCCGTCATTACTGCTCACCTCGCGCTCGCTGGGCCTTAAGGAAGACAGCGTGGCCTGCACATCATCCCCCAGTTCGGGATAGCCGAGCTTGTGCGTAATGTCGAACAAGGAACGCCCGATGTCGGTAGGAATGATATTGAAGATCTTGGCCGCCCGAGGCGTGTAGCGTTTGATGCATCTGCCGCGGTCAACAAAGATGGTGGCGATATCGGTTGAGGCGATGAGATTGTTGAGGTCGTCGTTGGCCTTGCTGGTTTCTTCTATCTTGTTCTTGAGCTCGTAATTCACCGTGACCAGCTCTTCATTGAGCGACTGCAGCTCTTCCTTGCTGGTTTCAAGCTCTTCGGTCGCCGAGCGCAGTTCTTCGTTGATGGCCTGCAATTCTTCATTGGAGGCCCGCAGATCTTCGGTCGATACCTCGGAGTGTTCGATGGTTTCCTGTAACTGCAGCTTGGTGCGCTGCAGCTCTTCCTCAAGCTGGGCCAGCACCTGATCCTCGGCATTATTGCCCTGATCCGTTCCGGGCTCGCTCATGGTCTGCTCAACCTCGTCGAACATCACCAGCAGGAAATCGCCGCCGGCGGCCTCATCATTGAATGGACGCACTGTCATGTTCACGAAATAGCTCTTGTTGTCGCGAACAATCTTGACGCGACGTGCTTCAACACTCTGCCGCGTCTGCATCGCCTGAAACAATGCAGTCCTGAGCTCGAGCCGCAGCTCGGTCAGGATCAGGTTGAGTGCATTGCGGGAAGGCTCACCCGCCTTGAGCTGCAGATACTGGCCTGCCCGGTCGGAAATGAAAACGATTTCATAGTCATAGTTGATGACAATGCTGGGCGGCGCATATTGGGCGAGTACCCGCTGGTGGATTTCTGCAAAGGAGACGGATCGCTTTTTCAGTGGCTTGGCTTCAATGGCCTCGGGTACGCGCGTCCTGGGACCTGCCGCCAGGGCCGGAGTGAAATGCGTGGTTCTCGATAAGGCCTTGACGCGATAAATGCGTTGCTTCTTGTCTATGGGCGTAAACAGATGTGCAGCCACCTCTGCCGATTCGGAACTCCCCAGGAACAAAAAACCGCCGGGGTTCAACGCAAAGTGGAAGATATCGAACAGATGGGCCTGCGCATCACGATTCAGGTAAATCAGCAGATTGCGGCACGAGATCATGTCGATCTTGGAGAACGGCGGATCACGCAGCAGGTTGTGCTCGGCAAACAGCACCTTGTCGCGCACCGCCTTGCGGATGACATAACGGTCTTCATCACGCGTGAAATACTGTCCCAGAAATTCCTGCGGAACATCGGTGATGATGGAGGCAGGATAACTGGCCGTCCTAGCGAAATGAATGGCCCGGGTATCAATATCAGAAGCAAATACCTGCAGCAGCGGCGGATTAGTGTTCGCGCTGAGGTGGTTTTCAAACAGCATGGCAAGCGTATAGGCTTCTTCACCCGTGGAGCAGGCAGGCACCCACACCCGCACCTGGTCTTCTCCGCGCTTGTTCCTGAATATTTCGGACAGGACTTCGTGATCCAGCGCCGCGTAAGCTTCGGCATCACGGAAAAAATTGGTCACACCGATCAGCATGTCCTTGAGCAGCGCCGTATGCTCATCATTATCGGATTCCAGGATGCCCCGGTAAGCAGCCAGCGTGGAAACGCAGCGCACCTGCATGCGCCGTTCAATACGGCGTACCACGGTTGCCCGTTTGTATTGGCGGAAATCATGGCCACTGCGGCTGCGCAGTAGCAGCAGGATATCCTGCAGCTGCTGGTCAAAACTATGCAGCTCTGACGTCACCGGTAACGGGTCTTCACTACGAATTGGCGGCAGTTCGATGGTCTTGGCGTTCTGCCACAGACTCACGAGCTTGGCAGGAATTTCCCCTGCGCCCAGGATGAAATCCACGGCGCCGGTGGAAATCGCTGCCTGCGGCATATCGCTGAACGCAGCTTCACTGGGGTGCTGCACGATGGTGATGCCGCCGTGATCCTTGACGCTCTTGATGCCTGCTGCACCGTCCGTACCCGTACCAGACAGGACAACGGCAAAAGCCCGTTGCTTATGTGCCTCAGCCAGGCTGCGGAAAAAGGTATCGATTGCTACCTGTTTACCTATGGGGCGGTCGAAGTCCTGGACGTCAAGATGGCCGTCAAACATGCGGATCAGCTTGCTGGGCGGCAAGATGTAGATGTTATTGGGCTCAATCAGCGTAACTTCATTGACCTGTTTGACCGGGATTTGAGACACACGGCGTACCACATCGTCGGCAGTACTCTCAAAATCGGGAGACAAGTGCAGCGTGACGACAAAGGCCATGCCGGAATCCGGTTTGATCCCTTCAATAATTTGCAATAAGGCAGGCCAGCCGCCCGCGGAGAAACCTATGCCAACCACGGCAAAATCAGGGGTGTCTCTTTTGACTACGGATGCCTTTTTGGTCTCAGGCTGCATGGATCACCACGAATTATCAGGGACTTTATGCTATGTGGAGCTGAACACGGAACTCTCTTCACTTCCATGCCAGAGTTAGAACTCATTTTAACTCTATTGTCATCGGAATCTGTATTCAAATAACTAGGTAGCTTCTTTTAATTGATGGGAATAGGATGGAAGCAGAATCGTTGTATCTCACTTGCTGAAACTCCATTCGAAAAATGCTGACAGTAAAGAGTGACATGGAAAACATGCAGGACTCGGCATTGGCTATGACGCTGCTGAATATCACGCGTGACGCCATTGCCGCGGTGGGTATGGACGGCAACATCCAGTTCTGGAATCCCGCTGCCGAGCGTATGTTCGGCTATCAGAGCACGGATATTGTCGGCCAGCCATGGACCAGTGTGTTTTTGGCTGACAACCTGGCCTTCTGCGACATGCTTTGGCAAGAGGCGATTTGCATGGGCAAGTGGGAGGGCGAAATCATTGGCCGGCATGCCAAGGGCCACCTTGTTACCGCCTTGAGCCGCTGGGATATCGAGCGCGACGGTGCAGGCAATGCCATCCGCGTCCTCATGGTCAACACCAGCATTGAACAGTATTCACGACTCATGGGTGCTTCTGCCCAGGCAACCAAACAGAGTTTTGAGGAATTATTCGGTCACCATCCCGATGCGGTATTTGCCTTCGACCGCGAGAGCCGCTTGATCTCGGCCAATGCTTCGCTGGAAAAGCTGACGGGTTATACAACGCAAGAACTCATGTCCCTGCCGTTGCGCAAGATGATCAAGAAATCATCACTGGGCTCATTGCGGCAAGGCTTCAGGAAAGCTCTGTCAGGTGAACCGCAAACCATGGAAATCACTTGCCTGCATCGGGACGGATCGGAATTTGAAGCCAGCATCAGCCTGCTGCCTAATATCGCCAATAACGCCATCGTCGGCGTCCACGGCATCATCCGCGATATCAGTGACCGTAAAATCAGCGAACGCAAGGTCCTGTATCTCGCCAATCACGACGCCCTGACTGGCCTGCCCAACCGAAATCTGCTTTATGACCGCATGCAGCATGCCATCGACCACGCACGGCGTTACAAGACCTTGGTCGGCGTGCTGTTCATGGATCTCAACCGCTTCAAAATTATTAATGACAGCCTGGGGCATGACAAGGGCGATCTTTTGCTGCAAACCGTCGCCCAACGGCTCAAGGAAATCGTGCGCGACGAGGATACGGTAGCGCGGCTGGGGGGTGATGAATTCGTCATTGTGCTGGAGCATGTCCGTGATATCGAAGATATCGCCCGTTTCTCCAATGACCTGCTGCGTGTGGTGTGCCAGCCAACCAGCCTCGGCGGGGTAACGATCAGCGTTTCCACCAGCATTGGCGCCTGTGTGTACCCCAATGACGGGGAAGAGCCTTACAACCTGCTCAAAAATGCCGACCTGGCCATGTATACCGCCAAGGAACTGGGCTTGGGCAGATTCTGCCTGTATAAGCCCGAGATGAACGAAAAAGTCGTGGATCGACTGAGTCGGGAGAATGGCTTGCGCCTGGCGATCGAGTCAAAACAGTTGCTATTGCATTATCAGCCACGACTCAACATCAACTCCAATGAGATTGTAGCGGTGGAGGCGCTGGTGCGTTGGGATCACCCGGAAAAGGGCTTGATTTACCCCACTTACTTTATCGAACTCGCTGAAGAGACCGGCATGATCAACGCGCTGGGCAACTGGGTTTTCATCACGGCCTGCAAACAACTAAAGGAATGGCGGGATGCCGGGCTGCAGCCGACCAAGATGTCGATCAATGTCTCGGTCAAGCAGCTCGATGATGACTTCTGCGATATGGTGACTCAGGTGCTGGAAGAGCTGGGGCTCTCCCCCAGTTATATCGAGCTGGAGATCACCGAAAGCGCGCTGATGATCAACCTCGACTCCACATACGACACCCTGCTCAAGCTCAAGTGTATGGGTATGACGCTGTCCATTGATGACTTCGGCACCGGCTATTCTTCCCTCAATTACCTGAAGCGCTTGCCGATCGATACCCTGAAAATCGACAAGTCTTTTGTGCGCGACATTGGGGATGACCCGGACGACACAGCCATTGTGAATGCCACGATTGCCATGGCGCACAGCATGGAACTTGAAGTGGTGGCAGAAGGCGTGGTGACCTACGAACAGCTGGATTTCCTGCAGAACGCAAAGTGCGACGAGATCCAGGGATACCTGCTGTGCCAGCCTCTCCCGCCGGCGGAAATCGAAACCTACTTCAGAACCTGCGAACTACGCGGCATCCAGTATTCCTGGGCGCATTAAGGCTGTCCGCCTTTAATCCTGCCGTTGCTGTAACCCCTGAGCTTCACGATAAGGCTGCCTACCGCGGCACCAGCAAGGGAACACGCGAAACCCAGGACCAGCGCGATCGCGACTTCGAAAGGCCACAGGTTATGCGAACTCGGGTCTCGTATGCCTTCCACCAGGACGCGGCCAAG
>Ga0196976_1000875_pt1 | contig 16266 bp, 13 predicted proteins | sample S3v_513CmetaG_FD_148644 | JGI IMG/M metagenome (GOLD analysis project Ga0196976, IMG submission 148644) | Soil microbial communities from Anza Borrego desert, Southern California, United States - S3+v_5-13C | ecosystem: Environmental > Terrestrial > Soil > Desert | place: USA: California...
GTTGGCGGCGAGTTCCTCGGAACATTGGCAACGAATGTGTCCGAGTTCGTGGGCGATTACGTGGCGGTAGAAGGGTTCGGGTTCTTCGAAGACGGCGCCGTTGATGAATGTGATGTTCGCTTCGGGGTTGGTAAAGGCCGTGTTGGTGCGCCCCCAAGCTTTTGCTTTGCGAACGGCGACATTCCACGTTTCGTGGGAACAGACAACGATCCAGCGGTGATCCTTTGGAACTGAGTGCAGGGAGTCGATCGCGCGCTGAGCGGCGGCGGTGTATTGAGAGCACTTGGCGGGATCGGCGCGATGACTGACGATGCCGGGCCGGGCGCGGCCGAGGGGAATTGAGTCAGCAGCCGACGATTGTAAAGAAAGAATAAAGATGATTGGGAAAATCAGCGAAAGCAGGGCTGGCGCTTTCATTGGCGGGGATACCGGGGCCGAGACATTGAGCTACTTTCCTCGAGCGATATATAGCAACATTCCGTGAGCCTTGCTTGTGGCGTGGGACACGTTTCCGCGTGATGCACGAACGGCAGCAAGGTGAGCAAAAAAGACATGAGTAAGCGAAGATGAAATCTGAGCGGGTGACGATCGGGGCGAAGGACCGGGTCTTCGTGCTGACTGGAGCGGGGATCAGCGCCGAAAGCGGCATTCCCACGTTCAGGGGTGTGGGTGGCGTGTGGAACAACTACCGTATCGAGGAGGTGGCGAACCCTGCGGCTTGGGAGCGAGATCCGGAATTGGTGTGGAGGTTCTATTCCTATCGGAGGCGGACCGCAGCGCCGTGCGAACCGAATGCGGCACATAGGGCACTAGCCGAACTGGAGGGGAGAATCGGGGACAGATTCTTTCTTTGCACACAGAACGTGGATGATCTGCATGAGAGGGCGGGATCACGCAGGCTTGTGCACATGCATGGGGAGCTGTTCAGGTCGCGATGCGAACGTTGCGAGAGGGAGCCTTGGGAAGACCGAGGCGAGTATGACTCGATGAACGCGATCCCGAGATGCGAGTGCGGCGGCAGGGTGAGGCCGCATATCTGCTGGTTCGGCGAGGTGCCGTTTGAGATGGACCGGATCGCGGAGGAACTGGAGCGGTGCACGGTTTTCGGGGTGATCGGGACGTCTGGAGTGGTGTATCCGGCGGCGGGCTTCGTGCATGCGGTGAATGCACGCGGGCGCGGCAAGGTGTGCGGACGTTTTATGCAGGTCCGGAGGAACCGGAAAATGCGGGGGAGTTCGGGCAGGTGTTGGTGGGGAAGGCGGGCGAGGTAGTGCCGGTGTTGTTTAGAAGCAGCGAGTAGCCAGGGGCAGGTCGTACTTTTCGCGGGGCCCAGGCTGGAAAACGTTCGGATCCTCAGGGTGGGGCACCCGATTTGTGATTTCGTAAGGCGGGGCCGGGATTTACAATTTGCGGCTCGTTACATTCAGGGGTTGCGATGATGACTTGCCGCAGGCAGTGCCTTGCTGTGTTTGTCCTTCTTGTAGTTCTCTCGTCTTTGTCCTTTGCACAAACGAAAACAAGCGGTCAGAAAGCCGTAGTGGCAGGTGTGCCTACACCGTCACAGTTCCTGGGGTTGGAGGTAGGTGCCGACAGGACGCTGGCGGATTATCGGCAGATCGTCAGCTATCTGCGAAGGCTCGCGGAGGTGTCGCCGCGGGTGCAGGTGGAGTCGCTAGGGAAGACCACCATGGGCGAGGACATGGTGATGGCGGTGATCTCGTCGGCGGAAAACCTGAAGAACAAGGATCGATATAAGAAGATCGCGAAGCAGATCGCCGACCCACGAGGGCTGTCGCCACAGCAGATCGACGCCCTGGCACGCGAAGGCAGGTCGATTGCGATGGTGACGTGCAACATCCACTCGACGGAGATCGGGTCGAGCCAGATGGCGATGGAATGGGCGCATGCGCTGGCGACCGCGAAGGATGCGGAGACGTTGCGGCGACTGGATGGCGTGATCCTGCTGCTGGTGCCGTCGCTGAATCCGGACGGGCAGATCATGGAGGTGGAGTGGTACAGGAAGTATCTAGGGACGAAGTTCGAGGGCGGCCGGATGCCGTACCTGTATCACAAGTACGTCGGGCACGATAACAATCGCGACTGGTACATGCTGACGCAGGCGGAGACGAAGAACGTCACGCGAATGGTTTACCGGGAGTGGTATCCGCAGATGTGGCTGGACCTGCATCAGATGGGATCGACAGGACCGCGCATCTTCGTGCCTCCGGACGCGGACCCGGTTGCGCCGGCGCTGAGTCCGGTGATCTTCAGCGCGATGAACCTGATTGGCACGGACATGATGTGGCGACTGGATGAGCAGAAGAAAACGGGCGCGATCTACAACTGGGTGTTCGACGCGTACTGGCCGGGTGGGACGCGGAACACGGCGTGGTGGAAGAATATCTTCGGCCTGCTGGTGGAGGTCGCATCGGCGCGCATGGCTACGCCGCTGGAAGTTGCGCCCACCGAGTTGACCGCAGGGGGCAAGGGGCTGATCGAGTACGGCAAACAGATCAATTATCCGAACCCGTGGCCGGGAGGCGTGTGGCGGCTGCGCGACATCATGGATTACGACCGCATCGTGAGCGATTCGTTCCTGGATACCGCGGCGGACCATCGGGTCGATTTTCAGGCAGGCTCGGCGCGGCTGGCAATGGAGTCCGTAGCGGAGGGAGGGAAGAACGAGTATTACGAAATCCCGACAGACGGAAGGCAGCGTGATCCGAACTCCGCGGCGCGGTTGGCCCACCTCATGCGCGAGCACGGCGCGGATGTGTTCGTGGACCAGAACGGAAGTTTCCTGATCCCGGTGGGTCAGCCGTATGGGAAGTTCGTGACGGAGATGATGACGATGCATCGGTATCCGGAGGTGAAGCCGGTTCTGGGAAAGGAGATACTGGCGCCGTACGACGTGACTACGTGGTCGCTACCTCTGCTGATGGGGGTGGAGGTTTCGAAGCGAACGGTTACGGATGCGAGTGGACTGAAGCCGGCAACGGACAAGGATTGGCCGCGCGGTGGAGTGAAGGGCAGCGGCGCGGTGTACGCGGTCGGGCACGAGCAGAACAATGTTTCACGGATGGTGAACGCGGCACTGAAGCGGAATATTGGTGCGTCGGTGGCGAAGGTGGCGTTCACGGAAGATGGAGTGGAGTATCCGGCAGGGACGCTGCTGTTGGATGCGAACGCGGACGTGGCAAAGCTGGCGGAACAGTATCGGCTGACGTTGACGGGGCTGAAGGCGGCACCGAAGGTGCAGACGGCGAAGCTGAAGCCGGTGCGCGTGGGACTGTACAAGTCGTACGCGGCTTCAATGGATGAGGGTTGGACGCGGTGGCTGCTGGAGCAGTACGAGTTCGAGCCGGTATCGATCGAGAACAAGGACGTGAAGGCGGGGAACCTGAATGCGCGGTTCGAGGCGATCATCCTGCCAGATATCTCGAAGGAAGTGATCGTGGACGGGCGGCCGAAGCGACCAGAGACAGCGATGAAGTACTTCACGGATCTGCCGCCGGAGTTTGCGGGCGGGATCGGCAAGGAAGGTGTGCAGGCCCTGAAGGAATTCGTAGAGAGGGGCGGAACGCTGATCGCAATCGCGGACTCGGGCGAGTTCGTCGCTGACAACTTCAATATCCCTGTGCGCAATGTGCTGGCAAATGCGAAGCCGGAGGAGTTCCTGTGTCCGGGATCGCTGCTGAGGATCGAACTGGATGACACGAACCCGCTCGCGTATGGGATGCCGAAGCACGCGGCGGCGTTCGTGGACGGGAACATCGCGTATCAGACGCAGGTGCCGGGGCCGGAGTTGAAACGTTCGGTGGTGGCGAGTTATCCGAACGATGAACGCGACATCCTGTTGTCGGGGTGGATCAGAGGGCAGGAGAAGTTAGAGCGTCGCGCGGCGGCGGTGACGTTCACGCTGGAGAAAGGCAAGCTGGTGATGTTCGGCTTCAGGCCGCAGTATCGGGCACAGACCGAGGGGACGTTCAAGCTGCTGTTCAACGCGATCCACTGGGCGGGCATGGAGTAACAGGCGAGCGCAGAGAGGAGCTAGAGTGTTCATTGGGCATTTTGGTGTGGCGATGGCGGCGAAGAAGTGGGCACCGAAGACGTCCTTACCGGTGCTGGTGCTGGCCGGGGAGTTCATCGATGTGCTGTGGCCGATGATGCTGATTGCCGGCGTGGAGCATGTGCGAATCGAGCCGGGGCTGACGCCTGTGACGCCGCTGAACTTCTACAACTATCCGTGGACGCATAGCCTGTTGATGGTGGCGGTGTGGGCCGTGTTGTTTTCGGGGATCTATTTCACGGTAAGGAGGTATAGGGCTGGGGCGATCGCGTGCGGTGTGCTGGTACTGAGCCACTGGTTCCTGGACTTGATCGCACACATTCCTGATCTGCCGTTGAAGCCGGGTGCCAGCGGGTATTACGGGCTGGGGCTCTGGCAATCGCGCGCAACCACCGCGCTGGTCGAGGGGGCGATATTCGCGGCTGGTGTTTGGCTATATTTTTCCGCGACGCGGGCAAGAGCGAAGGGCGGTCGCTGGGGGCTCTGGTCGTTCCTTGTATTCCTGGTTGTGATGTATGTGCTGAACATCCAAGGGAATCCACCGCCGAGTGTGCCGGTGCTGGCGTGGAGCGCGCTGGTGGGAACAATCATTCTTATCGCCTGGGCGTGGTGGGCGGAGCGAGGAAGAGTGTCAGCGCAGTAGTCATACGAGGTTTGCTCTTCACGAAAGGCCTCCCGGAATGGGAGGCCTTTCCCTTTGCTGCAATTCGCTGTTTGTTACCGCCCCATCCTGAGAATTTCTAATCCTCTCCGGCAACTCTCCTGCAAAACACACCTGTGCGATCGCTTCGGCGGCACGGGAGTTGTTATGGGCGAGATGGATGACATTGTCCGAGAGTTCATCGTGGAGAGCACTGAAGGACTCGATCAGTTGGACAGAGACCTGGTGGAGCTTGAGAAGGACCCATCCGATGGCGATCGGCTGGCACGGATCTTCCGCGTAGCGCACACGATCAAGGGTACGAGCGGGGTGCTGGGCTTCGGGAAGATGGAGGCCGTCGCACACGTAGGCGAAAACCTGCTCAGCCAGTTGCGCGACCGAAAGCTGATGCTGACGCAGGGGATCACGAGCGCTTTGCTGGGAATGGTGGATGCACTACGTACGCTGCTGGCGGACATCGAGCAGAGCGGCACCGAGCGGCAACGTGACTACAGCATGGTTATCGCGAACCTGAGCGCGCAGCTCGCGGGCGGCAATATTGCTGCTGCGGCGCCACCTACTGGTGCGTCAGCGCCAACGGCTGCGGTCAACCGGGAGGCGCAGACGGGGAATTCATCGGGCGACGGCACGGCATCGTCGATCCGCGTGGACGTGGGACTGATCGACAAGGTGATGACGCTCGTGGGTGAACTGGTACTGGCGCGAAACCAGATCCTGCAGTTCACGGCGAGCGAACAGGATGCATCGTTCACGGGCGCGGCGCAGCGGCTGAACCTGATCACGACGGAACTGCAGGAAGCCGTCATGAAAACGCGCATGCAGCCCATCGGGAATGTGTGGAACAAGTTGCCGCGCGTTGTGCGCGACCTGGCCGCAGGTTGCGGCAAGCACGTGCGCATCGAGATGGAGGGCAGCGATACAGAGCTGGACAAGACGATCATCGAAGCGATCAAGGACCCCTTGACGCACATTGTGCGCAACGCAGTCGATCACGGGATCGAGTCGCCGGAGAAGCGCAGGGCGGCGGGGAAGCCAGAAGAAGGCGTGCTGCGGCTGCGGGCGTATCACGAAGGGGGCCAGGTAAACATCGAGATCACCGATGACGGTGGCGGGATCAGCGTTGAGGCCGTCAGGGAGCGCGCGAAACAGCGCGGGTTGGTGAGCGCCGATCAGGCGGCGCGCATGAGCGACCGTGAGTTGATGGCGATGATCTTCGCGCCGGGGTTCTCTACCGCGGAGAAGGTGACGAACGTCAGCGGACGCGGCGTCGGCATGGACGTGGTGAAGACGAACATCGAGCGCATCGGCGGTTCAGTGGATGTGCAGAGCGCACCGGGCGTGGGTACGGCGCTGAAGATCAAGATTCCGCTGACGCTGGCGATCATTCCCGCACTGGTGGCGACGAGCGGAGGAGAACAATTTGCCATTCCGCAGGTGAGCCTGGTGGAACTCGTGAGGCTCGACGGCGAACAGGGTGCGAGTGCGATCGAGTCGATACAGGGGGCTCCGGTGTACAGGTTGCGAGGCAATCTGCTGCCGCTGTTGTACCTGGACCGCGAACTTCGACTTAGGGGCCGCGAAAAGTCCGGGGCCGTAAACATCGTGGTTCTGCAAGCCGACGACCGGCAGTTCGGGATGGTGGTGGACGAGATCAACGACACGGAAGAGATCGTAGTGAAACCGCTGGGCAAGCTTCTAAAGGGGCTGCCATGTTTTGCGGGCGCGACGATCATGGGCGACGGACGAGTCGCGCTGATCCTGGACGTGATGGGATTGGCGCAGCGGGCGCAAGTGGTGGCGGAATCGCGCGCAAAAGTGACGGCTGCGTCGGCGAAGACGGAAGATGCAAGCAAGCGATCGGCGTGGCTGCTGTTCAGGGCAGGCGAAGAAGGCTGCATGGCGATGCCACTGGCGGATGTTGCGCGCCTGGAGGAATTTGCGGCGGCGAAGATCGAGCACTCGGGGGCACGCGAGGTTGTGCAGTATCGCGGGGACATCCTGCCGCTGGTGCGGGTGGCCGAGGTGCTCGGGAAGAAATCACAGCGAAGGGATCCGGTGCAAGTGGTGGTGTCGTCGTGCAACGGCCGCAGCTTCGCGCTGGTGGTGGACGAGATCCAGGACATCACGGAGCAGGAAGTGCGCGTGCAGGACGCGAACGGAGACGAGACGCGGGCGGCAATCATCCAGGAGCGGGTAACAGACCTTGCCAACGTCGAGGGGCTATTGGCAGCGGTGGAGCGAGCGACAGCTATGGTGAGCGCCTAGGAGGAACTGATGGAGCATCAATTCTGCACCTTTCACCTTGCGGGATTTTTCTACGGTGTCGAGGTCGAGCAAGTACAGGAAATCATCAGGCAGCAGGAGATTACGCCTGTTCCCCTGGCGCCCGAAGTTGTGGCTGGCCTTATTAACTTGCGCGGACAAATTGTGACGGCATTCGATCTTCGTTCGAGGCTGGGGTTGCCGGCACGAGGGGTGGACGAGCGTCCGACGAATGTAGTGGTGAGGCATGACGGCGAGGCGGTGAGCTTGCTTGTGGATGAAATTGGGGACGTGGTGGAGGTCTCGGACGATTTGTTCGAAGCGCCGCCGGACACGTTACACGGGGAAGCGAGAGCGCTCACACGGGGTGTTTACAAGCTACCTGGAAAACTGATGCACGCATTGGATCTAGACACGGCCTTGCTGCAGAAGACGAGCGGAAGAGCACGGGGTTCGGAATTCGTTCAACAGACAATTCAACGGTGCGGGGCGGGAGCGCTCGCGCAAACGAGGGGAAGCCACCAATGAAATGGTTCAACGATCTGAAGATTTTTTCCAAGCTGCTGCTGAGTTTCGCTCTGGTGGCGGCCATCGCGGGCGGAATAGGGCTGCTCGGGCTCTGGAACATGTCGAGCCTCAGCGACTCGGTCGAGAACATGTATGTGAACCAACTAACTCCAATTCGCGGACTTGGCGTGCTGAACGCCGAGGCGCAGTACAACCGCGTATTGCTGCGCGATCTCTTGCTGACGGACGACCTGACCCAGCGGCGACTCACGGCCGAACAGGTCGCAGAGCATGCCAAGAAGGCCAACGAGGCAGTGGAACTCTATAAGACGGCGGTGACGAGCGAGGCCGAGAAGCCGATCTTCGCCAAGTACGAGTCGAACCTCGCCGAATACCGGTCACTGCGGGCGAGACTGATCGAGGCGGCGCTCAACAAACAGGATGCCGAAGCCGAGAGGCTGATGGATGAGGCGAAACCGATCGCTACGGCGATGAATGACGCGATCTATTCTCTTGTCGAGATCAACAACAAACTGGCCGATGAGACATATAAAGAAAGCAGAGAGGCATATAACGGCGCCCGAACCGTAGTCATCGTCCTGGTGTGTGTCGCGGTCGGCCTGGCGATTGCGCTGGGTATTTCCGTGGGCCGCATCATCGCCCGTCCGGTTGGGGAGCTGGCGACGGCGGCGGACAAACTGGCGACGGGGGATGTGAACGTGACCATCTCAAGCCAGTCCAAGGACGAGCTCGGGCAATTAGCGGAGTCGTTCCGGAAAATGGCCGAGAGCCTGCGCGCGCTGATCGAGGACATGGGAAGGATGGCGCGCGAGCACGACGCCGGCGAAATCGATGTGATGATAGAGCCGACGAAGTACAAGGGTGCGTATAGGGAGGTGGCTGCTGGTATCAACGGCATGGCTGGAGGACACCTCGAAGTTCAGAAGAAGTCGATGGCGTGCATTGCCGAGTTCGGGCGTGGCAACTTCGAAGCTCTGTTGGAGAAGTTCCCCGGCAAGAAGGTATTCATCAACGAGATCGTCGAGCAGGTCAGGGCGAATCTGAAAGCGCTGATCGCCGATGCCGAAGTGCTGGCGAAAGCGGGCGTGGAAGGGCGCCTTGGCACGCGGGCAGATGCGGCAAAGCATCATGGTGACTTCCGTAAGATTGTGGATGGCGTAAACAAGACGCTGGACGCGGTTGTCATTCCGATCCAGGAAGTATCGGGAGTGCTGGAAAGCATGGCGGCCGGCGATGTGACGGTCGAAATCAACAAGCAGTACGCGGGCGACTTCAACAAGCTGAAGGACGCGGTGAACTCGACTGCCAACCAGTTTCGTTCGGCGCTGGACCAGATCGGCTCGACAACGACGGCGTTGGTGGCGGCCGCAGAGGAACTCAGCCGCGTGAGCCAGCAGATGAGCGCGAGCGCACAGGAGACTGCGGCGCAGGCGAACGCAGTTTCGGCAGGATCGGAGCAGGTCAGCAAGAACGTGCAAACGGTCGCGACCGGGGCAGAAGAGATGGGCGCGTCAATCAAGGAAATCGCGAAGAACACTTCCGACGCCAACCGTGTAGCGACGGCGGCGGTGCGCACGGCCGAGCAGACGAATGCGACGATCGAGAAGCTGGGGCAGAGCAGCGCGGAAATCGGAGAGGTGATCAAAGTCATAACTTCGATCGCACAGCAGACGAACCTGCTGGCGTTGAATGCAACCATTGAAGCTGCACGTGCGGGCGAAGCCGGCAAGGGTTTTGCAGTTGTAGCGAACGAGGTAAAAGAACTGGCAAAGGAAACGGCCAAAGCGACCGAGGACATCAGCCGGAAGATTGAAGCCATCCAGGGCGATACCAAGGGTGCGGTGTCGGCGATCCACGAGATCGGAGGAGTGATCGCGAAGGTCAATGACATCAGCAACACGATCGCAAGTGCGGTTGAAGAGCAGAGCGCGACGACGAGCGAGATCGGGCGAAACCTTGGAGAAGCGGCGCGCGGAGCACAGGACATTGCGCACAACGTGAGCGGCGTTGCAGAAGCTGCGGCGTCAACCAGCGCCGGAGCGGCGGAAACCCAAAAGTCGGCGCAATCACTAGAGCAGATGGCGGCGCAACTGCAGGCTGCAATCGGCCACTTCAAGTACGAGCGCAGAACAGGGCACCAGTTTGCGAATGCGGCGGCGGATTCGATCACGGTGCATTCGACGGTCAGCGGTCTCGTCCAGTGACCCACCTAACAGGCGGCGATATCTACATCGCCGCCTACTTCCAGGGGCACGTATGAAAGCGTTGGTGGTGGATGATTCTTCGGCGATGCGGTCGTACTTGCGGCGGATCCTGGCAGAGCACGGATTCGAGACGGCACAGGCGGGCGACGGGGAAGAGGCGCTTGCAGTTCTTGACGACGCACCCCGACCGGACCTGATCCTGTTGGACTGGAACATGCCGGGCCGAAACGGGTTCGAGACCCTGAAGGAAATCCGAGAGCGAGATGAACTCGCGTCGGTGCCGGTGATGATGGTGACCACCGAGGTCGATATGAGCGAGGTAGTGATGGCACTGGACGCAGGTGCGAATGAGTACCTGATGAAGCCCTTCACGCCGGAAATCATGTCGGCAAAATTGGAATTGTTGGGCTTCGGGGCCATCACTCAATGACTCATGTACAGGTGCTGGTGGTCGATGATTCGGTGGTGATGCGGCAATTGCTGCGTCAGACGTTCAGCGCGGATCCGATCATTCGGGTGCAGGGAGTGGCGGCGAATGGGAGGATAGCCCTGGCGATGATCGCGCAAACGCCCCCGGATGCGGTGGTGCTTGATATCGAGATGCCCGAAATGGACGGGCTCACCTGCGTGCAGGAGATTCGTCGCAGATACCCGAAGCTTCCGGTCATCATGTGCAGCACGCTTACGGAGCACGGCGCGGCAATCACGCTGGAAGCGCTGGCACGCGGAGCAAACGACTACGTCACGAAGCCGTCGTCTTTGAATGCGACGGACAATCCGATTGAAAAACTACGAAGGGAATTAATCCCGCGGATTCGAGCGCTGTGTCGTGTTGCGCAACAGGAATCCTTGCCGACAGTTGCGAAACGGATCCATGCAATACGTCGCGAGTGGCCGGTAAGAATCGTGGCGATAGGGGCATCCACGGGCGGACCCAATGCACTGGCGGAGGTGCTGCCAACGATCCCGAAGAATTTCCCGGTGCCAATTTTGATCGTGCAGCACATGCCGCCGGTATTCACGCGTTTGATGGCGGAACGCCTCGATAAGACGTGCAACATTCGAGTGCAAGAGGCCCGGGAGGGAGCACGACTTCGTCCGGGTGAGGCGTGGGTCGCAGCCGGCGATTTTCATCTCGGTGTGATGGATGTGATGGGAGAGCGGGTGTTGCACGTGAGCCAGGGCCCAGCCGAGAACTCGTGCCGCCCGGCGGTGGATGTGCTGTTCAGGTCAGTGGCCCAGGTGTATGGCGCCGGCGTACTCGGAGTGGTGCTGACGGGGATGGGCTACGACGGACTGCGAGGTTCGGAGCACGTACGAGAGGCCGGCGGACGCGTGATTGTGCAAGACGAGGCAACGAGCGTGGTGTGGGGAATGCCAAGGGCGGTCGCCGGAGCCGGGTTGGCGGATGAGATATGGCCACTCTCCGCAATGGGCGCTGCAATTGCGAGCGCGGTCGAATGGAAGCGAGAAGCGGCCGTGTGGGGACTCTGAGCATGGCAATTGCGCAAGAGGAATTCGAGTATCTGCGACGCTTCATCTTCGCGAATTCAGCGATGGTGCTGGACGCAGAGCAGTCGTACGTCGCCGAGTCGCGGCTGTCGAAACTGGTGTACCAGGAGGGCGTGCCGTCCATTCGAGACCTCGTGCGACAGCTGAAGCTTGAGACGAACGGTCCGCTACAACGAAAGGTGATCGACGCATTAACTAATCACGAAACGTGGTTCTTTCGAGACGTTGCGCCCTTCGAGTTATTGCGGACGGTGCTGCTTCCGGAAATGCAAAGCAGGAAGCGGACGGGCGAGCCGGTGACGATCTGGAGCGCGGCAGCTTCAAGCGGACAGGAAGCCAGCAGTATCGCAATGACGGCGCGCGAATTGTGGATGGATGCGGAGGCGAAGGTTCGCATCATCGCCACGGATGTGAGCCAGCCTGTTCTGGAGCGCGCACGGCTGGGGAGATATTCGCAACTGGAGATCAACCGCGGGCTGCCGGCGGTGCTGTTGGCGCGTTACTTTCGGCGGGACGGATTGGAATGGGAAGTGCTGCCGGAGATCCGGAGGATGATCGACTACCGCTGGTTGAATCTTGCGGAGCCGTGGCCGTCCATGCCCGCGCTGGACATTGTGTTTCTCAGAAACGTAATGATCTACTTCGACCAGACAACAAAGCGAACGATACTCGAACGCGTGTATCGCGTTCTACAGCCCGGAGGCGTTCTGGTACTTGGCGGGGCGGAGACAACACTGGGCCTGCATGACGGATTTGTGCGAGTGCCAAGCGGGAAGACAAGTTACTACCAAAAGCCGCGGTAGTCGCAAGGTGCAGGGCCTTACGGGCGCGATGAAGGAATATTCGCTTCGGTGCCGGCAGCTTGCTTTGCGGCGCAGGGCTCCATGACAACGATGTCCACGCGACGGTTCAGGCTACGTCCTTCGGTATTGGAGTTGGACGCCACTGGATGATGCTCGGCGAAACCTGCGGCCGAGAGACGATGGGCCACGAATCCGTACTTGGTAATGAGATCGCGAACCAGGTTTGTCGCGCGGGCTGTTGAGAGTTCCCAGTTGGAATTGAATTCCGTGGTGTGGATGGGTAGGTTGTCGGTGTGTCCCTCGAGGCGCACGTGGCACGCACGATCTTTCAGCAGCTGAGCTATGCGGCTGAAGGCGGCGATGGCATCGGTGCGGATCACAGCAGATCCGCTGTGAAAGAAACCAACTTCCCGTAACGAGATGATCATGCCTTCGGGACCGACCGTGAGTGCGACCTCCTTCTTCTTCAATTCCTCGCTAAGCACATCCTCGAGTTCACGGCGCAGGCGTTCTATCTCCTGATCAAGTCCGCTCACACTCGCAGCCTGGCCCGACTGACTGGAAGCGCGAATCTCCGATTTTTGGGGTGTTGCTGCGGCCGTGTGCTGCTGTTGCCCGATGGCCTGGCCCGAAAATGTGCCGAGTTCGGTGAAGGCTTGCTGGATCGCCGCGGCGAGTTGCGCTCTCTTGACGCGATCTGACTGCGAGGAGGCGTAGAGAACCACAAAAAACGCGAAAAGCAGGGTTATGAAATCCGCGTACGAAACGAGCCAGCGTTCGTGGTTTACGTGCTCGTGCTTGCGTTTTCTTGCCATTGTTTGCCCTCTTTGTTGGCGACCTCTACGGGTGCTGCATCGGTGAGGAATCCACCGAGCTTGGTCTGGAGCATGCGCGGATTTATGCCCTCAAGTATGGAGACGACGCCTTCCAAGGTCATCTGCCGAATTGCCTGCTCTTCTTTTATGCGCGCCTTCAGCTTTCCGGCGCAGGGGAGAAACAATAGATTGGCAGCGCCCACTCCGTAGATGGTGGCGACAAATGCGACGGCGATCCCGCGACCCACTTCATCGATGTTGTCGAGGTGCTGCATGACCTGAATGAGGCCGAGCACGGCGCCGATGATGCCGATGGTAGGAGAGAAGCCGCCGGCAGATTCGAAAACCTTCGGGATTTCTTCGTCGTGTTCGGCGATACAGTCGAGTTCGAGTTCCATGATCTCGCGCAATTCGCGAGGCTCGGTGCCATCCACGGCGAGCATGAGGGACTTCTTCATGAAGGCGTCTTCGACCTGCGAGAGCTCGGCATCGAGCGAAACGATGCCCTGCTTACGAGCCTTGTTTGCATAGCCGACCAGTACAGAGATGGTGGCGGACGGTTGCCGCCGCGGCTCGGCGAAAACATCTTTTAGCCGTTGAGCCGCGGACAGAATGACTGGCAACGGGAACTGGATAAGCACCGCGCCGAGCGTGCCACCAAAGACGATCATGGCTGCGGTGGGCTGCACGACCTGGTTGAGCGTGCCGCCTTCCAGAAGTAGTCCCGCAAGGATGCCGCCCACTCCGACGAGGATCCCGATGACGGTGCTCTTATCCACGACTGTCTCCGTCGTTGTTGCCGGAATCTCGGAGGAGGGCTGGGAACATGATGGAACGGCGGAACTCGAGGATGAGCCGCATGACCTCTTCCGGGCTTTCGCGGACAACGAGTTTTTCGCCAGTGACGAGCGTGAGGACGGTATCCGGCGCCTGCTCGACGAACTTGATAAGGTCCGCGCTGACCGCGAATGGCTGGTGATTGAGCTTTGTCAGTTTGATCATGGGTCCAACTCCGTCGAGGCGTCGCCTGAATACCTATCGGCAACAACGGCCGATTCTTCATTCAGGACAGGACGTGCGAAAAACCTAAAGCTTCCATGCTGGCCGCCGATAGGTGGAGTGAACGCAACGACGGTTCCGGGCGCTGAAGCATCTGGTGAGCGCTGACGATTCAAAAAGGAGCCGGAGGCGAAAGGAGCAACTCAATGGCACTCAGCATCCTCAACAACATTCCTTCTCTGGCAGCTCAGAACCAGCTTTCGATCACGGGCAGCTCCCTGCAGAAGACGCTGTTCCGGTTGTCCTCGGGGTCCCGCATCAACTCTGGCGCGGATGACGCTGCCGGCCTGGCAATCGCCGATGGCTTGAGAGCGAACGTGACGGCACTGTCACAGTCGGCCCGCAACGCGACCGACGGTATCGGGAAGCTGCAGGTTGCCGATGGCGCATTGTCGCAGGTGACGAGCCTGCTGAACCGCGCGGTCACGCTGGCGACGGAAGCTTCCACCGGCACAGTGAACAGCACGCAACGCGCGGCGCTCGATGCAGAGTACACGCAGATCAAGGCGGAAATCGACCGCATCGGATCCAAGACCACGTTCAACGGCGACCTTGTCTTCTCCGGAACGCCGCAGACCGACACGAACGCCTACTCTGGCGATGCCGCGGTCACACTCGCGACAGCAATCACGGACGGGCAGGTATTCAGCATAACTGACACCGACACAGGCAATGTGTTCACGGTGACGGCGGCTTCGGACACGGTTGGGACCCTGATCGGCAAGATCCAGAACGCGACGGCGGCCGGAACAATCAACGTTAACGCCTCGATCGACGGCTCGAGCCATTTCCAAGTGAAGGATGCGTCCGGAAACCACAGCTTGTACATCAGCACCGACATGGCTGCGCTGGGTACCGTCAGCGCGAGCACGGTGAGCGGCGGAAACTCAAGCGTGTACCTCAGCGACGGAGGCGCGACCACCGGTGGCACAATCAGCACGAGCATCGGCGCGCTGTCCTCGACTTCACTGGGATTGGCTGCTTCGCTAAACGACGCCGCAACCTCACAAACGGCACTGACGCAGGTTAGCGCGTCGATTGCGGCCGTAGCGAGCAGCCGCGGCACGATCGGCGCCGGCATCAACCGGCTGCAGTCGGCATCAAACGTCATCACGACCCAGGTGCAAAATCTGTCGGCAGCCGAAGACGGCATCCGCGCGGCGGACATCGCCCAGGAAGTTGCGAACATGACGAAATTCAACATCCTGAACCAGACAGGCATTTCAGCACTGTCGCAGGCGAACCAGATGCAACAGGGTGTGCTCTCGCTGCTCCGCTAGCTGGCGGCGATGGGAGGGAACGGCAGGGGAGCCGTTCCCTTCAGTTCTGGCGGCGAGGTAGTTGCGTTGCCGCTTGATGAGTTTCCTCTAATGCTTTCGGCCATCTTTTTGCCCTTGCCCTCAGGGTATTCGAACAAACCGCGTCATAAGCATGCTGAACGAATGTGATCTCGATCCGTGGTTTTGGCGAATGGTAGCGAAGGCCGATCGTGTTCTCGCCAGGCGCGGGATTCATCCGCACCCACGTACTCTCCCCAAGATGTGACTGAAGCTGGAGCTTCGCATGTCGACAAACTATACGAGCCTCACATCCAGTAGCAGTTCCGGACTCGACGTCACCGCTACGGTGGAGCAGTTGCTGTATGTGGAACGGGCGCCAGAACGAATGATGCAGAAGCAGCAGGCGCTCATCGACAGTCAAAAATCAGCGCTACAAGATCTGCAATCGAAGCTCAACTCACTGGAAGACGTAGTCGCTCAACTGCGCGACTTCAGCGGACCTCTGAACACCAGATCTGCCACATCATCGGACACCTCGGTATTCAGTGCCTCGGCCGACCAGACTGCGATTGCGGGTACTCACACGATCACAGTCGAGCGGCTGGCAACGGTCTCATCGGTATACACGGATCCTGTCGCCACTGACGCCGTTATAACGGGAGACCTGGTACTGACGATCGGAACAGCGGCTCCGGTCACGATCAGCTTCAACGCGTCGCATGCGACGGTCGCAAGTGCGGCTGAGTACATCAACAGCCTGCAACTCGACGTGACGGCACAAGTGATTACGGACACGACCGGTATTCGGATGGCCTTGGTGAGCGACACGTCCGGAGCGGCGGGGGCCCTGGTGGTGGAGTCTGCTCCGCCGGGGTTGGGCTTCAACACAGGAGACAGGGGTGAGGATGCAAAGATCCTCGTGGACGGCATCCCGGTATTCAGCGCGGCCAATCGTGTTTCCGGCGTCGTGGCGGGAGTGACTCTCGATTTGATCTCCGCGGAACCAGCGCGACAGCTGAAGCTTTCGGTGGCTGCGGACACGGGGCGGGCAAAACAGGCCATCAGGAATCTCG